>Ga0066187_1000253_pt1 | contig 20119 bp, 21 predicted proteins | sample WorMetexBAHAMAS1_FD_58706 | JGI IMG/M metagenome (GOLD analysis project Ga0066187, IMG submission 58706) | Marine gutless worms symbiont microbial communities from Max Planck institute for Marine Microbiology, Germany - Inanidrilus exumae... | ecosystem: Host-associated > Annelida > Digestive...
TCAAGACCCTTTTCCGGATGATCCGGAAAGATGGGGTCAAGAAGGTGAAGGCGCTGAAGAAGGCGTGGATACCGACGGCGACGGAGTACCGGATAATCAAGACACATACCCGGATGACCCGGAACGTTGGAGTGATGAAGGTGTGGACACCGACGGGGACGGTGTGCCGGATGATCAGGATGCCTACCCGAATGATCCGGATCGATGGGAAGAAGAGGAGGAGGAGGATACGGACGGCGATGGTGTTCCTGATGATCAAGATGCCTTCCCGAATGACCCTGAAAAATGGGAGAGCGAAGGGGATGCTGACGCCGGAGCCACCCAGTCGAAGCTTTACCGGCTCCCCAACATCTATCAGTTTCCGAAAGCACGTAATAGAGTATCAAGGCCCTCCCTGCTGATGGATCAGGACAATGTTATCACGATTACCCGGTTTTCCGGTGTGACAATTGACAGGTTGGCCGGCTAAAGCGTTAAATCGATAGGTGACAACAAGTATGTGTTAGCTGTTTTTCATTAAAGGAGATGATCGATCTGTATTCAAAATGAAAGGAGTTTGTCGAGATGAGCAAAAGAAAACTGGTTTTGATTGCATGCAGCTTTTTCATGGTGTTGAACTATTGTTACGCGGCGACTGCGGCCGATAAGGTGGGGTATATCAATCTGCAGCGATTGGTTAACGAATCCAAGATGGGTAAAGCCGCACGGGAGGGTATTCAAAAGATGCGGCAGGGAAAGCAGGCGGAGCTGACGAAAAAACTCCAGGCCATCAATCAGCTGAGGGACCAGCTTAACAAAGAGGGTAACAAAATGGCGCCTGCGGAGCGTCGGGACAAAATCGAGATCCTCCAGAAGGCATACAAGGAGTATCAACGACTGGTGGCCGATGCCAAAGAGGATATCACACGTGAGGATCGGGAACTGGTGGCCATCATCCTGCAAAAGGCGGACGGCGTGCTAAAGAGTGTAGCCAAGAAAAACAGCTTCACCATCATCCTGAAAGATCCCAATGCCGTTGGATATCTGGATCCAAAAGTGGATATCACCGATCAGGTGTTAAAGGAGCTGAACAAGAAGTAAGGGCAACAATTTGTTGTAAGCTGTCCATTGCGGGTTGTGTGTTGATAGCGATGCAAAATGAAAAAGGGGAACGGCGTTTGGGACGCCTTCCCCTTTTCTACTGATGTCTTATTTGCTTTTCAGAAGCCCAATTATTAATTAATAATTATCAATTGACAATTGCTAATTTGTAGTATCGCCTCGTTCTGTCCTCAGCCTTTGGCTCACTTCGGCATACTGCCGGTAGCGCACCTAAACCCGAACAGAAAGCTGCTGTAGGCGGGTTCGTACCGGTCCCGGTTGGCGGATCTCAGACTGTCCATGCCATCGAGAAACGACCCCCCCTTGATGACCCGTTCCTCCCCCTGTTCAGGCCCCGTTGGATTCGCCGCTGCCCGCTCACCGGTAGCATACCAGTCTTTGCACCACTGGTAGACATTGCCGGCCATATCCTGGGCACCGTAAAAACTTTGCCCCTTTTCATAAGCCTTTACTTCAGTAGGGGCTTCTTCAAAGCCGTCGAAATTGGCGTAGGTTTCATCCGGTTCCGAATCTCCCCAGGGGAAAGCCTTGCCTTCAGGTCCCCGTGCCGCTTTTTCCCATTGGGCTTCGGTGGGAAGGTCCTTTTTCGCCCATGTGCAATAGGCCTGTGCATCGTTATAGGAAACCTGGCTAACCGGAAACTCCTCTTTGCCATCGATGGAGGAAAGGCCGTCGGGCATCTGCCAGTTGGCCCCCTCCACCTTTTTCCAGCGGCGCCCGATGCGCACTAGGCCGGCACCTTCCTTTTCAGCATCGGTCTGGTAACCGGTCGCTTCCACGAATTGCTTGAACTGGGCATTGGTGACCGGGTACTTGTCGATCCAGTAGTTGTCCATGGTAATCTTTTGGATTGGCTCTTCTGCGGAATACTGGTCCGATCCCATGGTGAATTCGCCTGCCGGGATATAAATCATGGTGGCGCCGTCGGCGGGATGTGCGAATTCCCAGAATTTCTTCTTGTTCTTGACAGCGCCGGGAACCGGTTCAACATCCACCGGCGGCGCCGGTTTTGCAGGGGTTTGTGAGGCCACTTGACCCGCGGTTTGGGTGGGCGCTACCGGTGCATCCGGTTTTTTTAGGAGAAAGAAGCCTGCAGCTGCCCCGGCGATCACGACAAAGGCGGCGATTGCAGCGATAAGTCCTTTAGACGTTTTCTTTTCACCCTCCGCCGCCTCCTCGGCACCTTCCGCTGGTTTCGGCAGATCCCCGGCAATCATGATGGTTTGCTCAAGATATTCGTCGCTGTCCATGATGGCAGTGGCGTCGTCAAACTCGTCCTGTTCGAGAGAAAGGGCCTGTTTAAATTCGGAAAACGTCTGGAACCGGTCGTCCGGATCCTTTTCAAGGGATTTGGTGATGGCGTCTGCAATTTGCGGCGGAAGGGCCGGTGAAAACTTAACCGGAGAATCCGGGATCTCATTTAAATGGGCAAACATGATCTGGGAAGTTTCGGTGGCGGCAAAGGGCCGCCTTCCGGCGAAAATCTCATAGAGGACAAGCCCCAAGGAGTAGATATCGGATCGAACGTCCACTTCTCTTGTTCGGTCGAACCTTTCAGGTGGTACATAATGGACCGACAGCATGCTGGCGGCTGTGTCATGGGAGGCGGCGGAGGACATCTTGGCGATACCGAAGTCCATCAACTTGCAGTTTTCCTGTTTGTCGATGATGATGTTGGCCGGTTTGATGTCCCGGTGCAGGATGCCGTTTTGGTGGGCATAATCAAACGCATCCAGGGCCTGGTTCGCTATTTTGTATGCGAAGTCAAAAGGGAGGATCCCGACGGTCTTCTGCATCACCTTTTTCAGTTCGGCGCCTTCCACATACTCCATGACGATGACATACTGGTCTCCGTCCGGGAAAAACTCCATGATCTTAGTGATGTTGGGGTGGTCGAGTTTCGCCAGGATCATGGCTTCATGGAAGAACTTCTTGACGACCTTCTGGTTTTCCAGGGCCTGGGGGTTGAGCACCTTGAGCGCTACCGTCTCATTGCTCTCTGATTCCGCCTTGTAAACCGTGCCAAAGCCCCCTTTCCCCAGGGAGCTGATGACCATGTAATCACCTATCATTTCATTTATCATATACGGTTACCTCACAAGATCCTTGGCTTTGTCGATCCAACTCGAGATTTTATCAATTTTATCGATCCTGGCGACGACAATGGAAATGTTGTCGGGGCCGCCATTTTCGTTCGCTTTTTCAACCAGTTTTTTACAGATAGGATCCGGTTCCTTGAGTTCCTGTATTGTCTTTTTGATTTCATCCTCCGGCACCAAGCCCCAGAGCCCGTCGCAGCACAGCAGGATGTATTGGCCCGCCTTAAGGGTCTTTGGCGCTTTGGGGGCATCCACTTCCAGTTTATCCCGGATGCCGATGGCGCGGGTGATAACGTTGCTTTCCGGGTGTGTCTCGGCCTGTTCGGGTGTGATCACGCCGGCCTTGAGCAGGTTGGCCACATAGGAGTGGTCTTCGGTGAACTGCTTCATGCTGCTGTTATCGATGACATACCCCCTGCTGTCACCCACATGGGCATGGTACAGCCGGTTGTTTTTAATCACCACTGCGGTCAGCGTGGAGCCCATGCCCTCGCATTCCGGATCGGTCTGGCTTTTGGAATGAACCTTCTCATTGGCTATTTTAAATGCCTTCGTCAGTGAGAGGGGGATATCGTTTGAAAAATCCTTGTAATACTCCTGCATAAGTACCGATACGGCTGTTTTTGAAGCAGTGGCGCCTCCGGCATGCCCCCCCATCCCATCCGCCAAGGCGATCAGAAGTCCCTTTTTGTTGAGATAGCCCTCTTCGGGTGGGAAGTAATCGTGAAAATCCTGGTTTTCCTTTCGCTTCATACCGACATCCGAAGCGGATCCAATTGTGATGCGATTCATCTGTTTTATCCTTCGGGCAGTTCCGCGTATCTCACCGGCCAGACGATGGATTCGGCATCCTTCTTCTGATGGTTGGCTTTCCCATACCACAAGCTCATCTGATAGACATATTGCGGACCGAATTTATGTCTTGTTTTAGACCAGTACCCCACGTGGGTCACGACGTTGAGAAATGGATTTCCTGCAGGCAGGGCGGGATTCTGTCGTTTTTTGTCCGTCAGCTTGTTCAACTCACCGATGGTCGGAAGCCGCCACCCCGTGTAATCCTTGATTTTAAGTGTCTTGCAATATTCCACCGCCTCGTTGTAGGTCACAGCGATCTGTTTGGGGGTTTGCAGCCACATGAGGCTGGTTACCAGATCGGTGATCGTGCCGTCGCCGTTGTCCACAAAACGTTCGGCTTTTTTGCCGGTGAGAAGGTCGGTAACGGACCCATCTTTGTCGGGGCGGTATCTCTGCTTGTAAACAACAAAATTGCCTTTCTGTGCCGGGCCCGGCCTACCGTCTTTGTTGAGGGCGGAGACCGAGTAGGTCAGTTTACCCGCATCTTTCACTTTTTGACTCAGTTGCCACTGGGTTCCCTTTCCCTTCATCTTGTATCGGGTTTTTCCGATGATAAGGGTCACACCCTTGGCGGGACGATCGGTGGTAACATTGAAAGTGAAGGGTCTTGCAGAATGCCCCTTTACCGGCTTCACGACGGCTTTGGCAACCTTAACCGGCGGTGCCGGTCTCTTTCGTGTCGTGATGGCACCCTCCTGGGTAGTTCCCTGGGCACCATCCTTGTTAACAGCCAGTATGCGGTAATTGGTGGTTCCCAGCCTTGCGATTTTGGCCGTTAATTTCCAGTCGGACCCGGAACCTCTCATGGGATAGCGTCTTCCGTCAATTTCGATGAAAACCTTGTCGGAAGGGATGGTCGTTTTTACTTTTATGGCATATTTATCACCGACATACCCTTTTCCGGGTTTGACCACATTGACGTTAACAGATGCCACATTGGGAATCGGCAAGGCGGCCTTTTTAGCGATGATTTGGCCGGTTTTCTCCTTTCCAGGTTTCCCGTCCACGTTGATGGCCGAGACGGTAAAGGATTTGGTCCCGATATCGGTAATGGTTCTTTTAAACCGCCAGCTTTTCCCGGAGCCCTCCATGGGATAGTCGGTTCCATCCATTTTCAGTGAAACCGATTCAGCGTCTCTGTCCGTAGTGACGGCGACTTGAAACTCTTCACCTGCAAATCCCTCTTTCGGTGATGTGGTAACGTTGGCGATGTTCACCGGGACGGCCCGGATTGTCATATTTCCGGCTATTTCGGCACCGGTGACTTCATCTTCATTGGTGGCGATGGCCGAATACGCTACCGTTCCGATCTCTTCAACGGCTTTTGAAAAGGTCCAATCCGTACCCGAACCGCTCATGTTGAAGGACTTACCCTTGATGCGGATCGCCACACTTTTTGCTGGTGAATCTGTTTTAACGCTAAACTTGTACTCTTCTCCTTGGTCGCCCTCTTTCGGAGAGACAGTGGCCTGAACGACGTTGGCCACCTCTGCCCGCTTTTTAATAACGGTGATTTCACCCTTTTCCGATTTACCGGCAACGTCGTTCTCGTTGGTGGCAAAAACCTTGTATGGAAACTTTCCGAGTTTATCGAATTTGGCGGCAAAGGTCCAATCTTTGCCTTTTCCCTTCATGGTTTGTTTTTTGCCGTCGATCTCGACAAATACCTCGAAAGCAGGAGAGGTGGTTTTGACCTTGAATGTAAAATCGTCTCCCGGATAGCCCTTTTGCGGACTAACCGTCGTTTCAGCCAGGTTAACCACGGGCAGCGGAATGGTTCTGGCGATCACGTACTGGCCTTTTTTGGCCATTTTTGTCCGGAGTCTTCCCCCCAGCAGTTTGGCACCGGCAATTTTGGATATGGGGAAGATGATACTTTCGTCAAAGATCAGATTCTCAAAATCCAGGATGTCCAGATCGTTTTCAGAAAGTGCCTTGTGGATGTGATAGGTAAAAAGGCCGAGCCCTTCGGTATCATTGCTTGCCGGCCAGTGTTCATCACCGAAAGCGATGACCTCCCGGGATTGGCGCCTAGCTCTTTCAGCGATTTTTTCCTCATATCGGAGATTGTCGAATCCTACGGAAACGGTGTAGCGACGGACCAGCTTGCTGTTGAACATCGAATCGGAGATGACGCAGAGATTTTTAACTTTGAAATTTTCCGATCCAAGGTATGCCTCGATCAGGTCGATATGCTTGAGCCAGGTCAATTGGGTTGTTTTTTTCCCGTCGATGGGAATCCAGTAGGTCTCTCCCTCGTCGTCCTCCGTGCTTTGGCCCGAGAAAAAGATCAGAAGATTGTCTTTTTCCTTGAGTGTTTTGACGTATTCATCCAGGGCAGTGAGGATGTTGATCAGCGTCGGTTTGTCCTGGGTTTTATCGGTGATCAGCTTGATCTTGGATTTTTTGAAGTTGTACTTTTCGGTCAGGACTTTGGCAATGGCCTCAGCATCTCCCACCGGGCTTTTCAGTTTGGGCCATTGTGCGTAGTCGTTGATGCCGATGATGAGTGCATGATTTTCTCCCAGTTCCGGTTTTTTTTTATCGGATTTGGCGAACAGCTCCCCACCGATGACAAACGTCAGCAGAAGTGACAGGAGGACGATGGGAGTAATGTAGATTGCTCTCGAAGGATACATGGGTTGGTTCTTATTTTTTAACTAGGAGTTCTGCGATGCTCTCGTATACCAACAGCCTGATATAAGATGGAAATTCCAATGTTGTCTTATATGATGTTATTCAGTTACTGTCAAGAAGCATTCGATTCGGGTTGATATAAAACCAATTTCAAAAACATCTTTTTTTCAATGCAGAAAGCCAGATTCCGATGCCCGTCTCCACACGATAGCTGTTGACAGGAATTAAAAAACTGTATATAAATACTACTAAAAACAACAATTCTTGCATGAGACAGCTATGGAATCTACCGGTCGAACACAGTTATCCGTTAAATCAGAGCACATGGTGGCGTGTGGTATCTCCGATGTCGGTCAGCAGAGATCCGAAAACGAGGACGCCATTTTTCTTGATTCTGCCGGAAAATTCGTCCTGCTTGCAGATGGAATGGGTGGGCATGAGCGCGGGGCTGAAGCCAGTCGGTCCGCTGTAGAAATAATGCAGAGGTTTTTCCAGCCCGAAGTGCTGGAGGATGAGCTGTTGGATATTACCGACGGCGGGGGCATTCCCCCGGAAATATCATGTGTGCTGGCCCTGGTGGATGACGCCGTCAACGAGGCGAATACCACTATTTATGAACGGAACCAGTCGGCGGGTTTGAAACGGTTTTCAGGCACCACTGCAGTCGGGCTGGTGATTGTGGATGGTGGTTATGTGCTGTGGTTTCATGTGGGTGACAGTCGGCTGTACCGATGGCGGGAAACCACTTTGGAGTGTTTGACCACCGATCATTCCGCTTATTTGGAGTGGGTGAGCAAAGGCAGAGAGGGAACGCCGCCGAAAAAGAATATCATCACACGTGCCATCGGACCCAATCCAGGTGTGGCGCCCAGTACCCATTGGGATTCCCATCAAAAGAATGATATCTATTTTCTTTGCAGCGACGGTCTAACGGATATGATATCCGAAGATCAGGTCTCTCAGATTCTCCAGTCAGAGTGCGAAGTCGAGATCATTGCGGACCGTCTGATCGATGCGGCCAATGATGCCGGTGGTAAGGACAACGTCAGTGTGATCGTGTGTAGAACTTAACCCATTCGGCTCTGCCGTTTGGATTCAACATTCCTTTCCGATTCATCTCATTTGTCCATCCAGCCTATAGCGGTTTCATTAACCGGTTCAACGACGCAATTTCAAAGGAAGTGATGAGAGCGCCTCTTGGCGGTAAAAGACAGCAGGTGATGTTGTCGGGAATTCGTGCGGGTTTTGAAATGAATGCTACATCTTTATGGCGTATTGGATCGCCTGGGGTGATTCGGCTGTGACTTCCCTACCGAGACCAATTATGCCACTGCCTAGCAATTGCGTTTCGTCTCTTTTGACGTTCACTTTCTTCTTTCCCTGCAGCAGTGCGTAGGACCCGTTGGTGCTTTGATCGATGAGAAAGAACTTTCCCCGTCGATATTCGATGCGCGCGTGGGAACGGGATACCCGGTTGTCGTTGACCACTAAGTCATTGTGGATCTGGCGTCCCAGCGTCACCGACGGCCGGTTTTCATCCACCTCAACATTCTGGGGGCCGAAGGTCAGTTCCATGCGGAATTTCATGGCCGGGGCGGCGTCTGGAGAATCATCCAGCATCACCGTGACGTCGTGTTGTTCCCAAACCACTTCATAGATTTCCATCTCTCCGCTTTTGCCTTTGATGATGGTGCGGTCGATACAACGTGCATCGAAACCATGATCAGGGGGCAACGCATTGATGGTATCCTGGGTGGTGATGATTTGCCGCTGTTTGGCCTGTGACACCATACGGGCAGCAACATTCACTGCATCTCCAAACACGTCCCCCTTTTCCCGGATGACCGGTCCGTATTGAATTCCAATGTAGATGTTGGGGGGCGGAAAATCAGGTTTGGCTTCAATCACGATGCCCTCAAGCGCTTCATGCATATCCTGTGCGGCCAGTACTGCATCCAGTGCCGTGGGAAATGTGCACATGATTTCATCGCCGATGGTCTTGATGAGTGTCCCGTTGTGGATGATCGTTACTTTGGTCAGTATTGAAATACATTGGCCGATGAGACCCTGGGCGACCTTATTGCCCAGTTTTTCATATAGATGGGTGCTTTTGGCAACATCCGCAAATAAGATAGCAAGTGTGAGATTTTCTCGCGTCATACCAACCCCTTGACTCCATTCCAATAGAAACGCTCAGTTCAGACTCTGAAAATTCACGATACTGTAGCAATTAAGATAGAGAATCCTCATAATTGTGTCAATGGAAAAAAGCTTTTGGGGGTTTCATCCTGTCATGACATTCCGGAACCATTCGTCATAAAAGAAAAACCGCACGGTCATTTTTATAACTCGTGCGGTCCCTAAATAGAAATTGCATAAATATTTTTATTCGACAGTTGCTTTTTCCTCGGCCGCTGCGGTTTCCGCTGCCTCTACTGCGGCTGCTTCGAGCGCTCTGATCCTGTTTTCAGCGGATGCGACTTTCTGGTTGATGCGCTGGACCTGAGCCTCGTCCCCCGCTGCGAGTACCGCTGCCTGGTCGAGCAGTGTCAAGGCCTTGTCGAGATCTTCTATGGATGCCCTGTCCGCCAAAACACTGGCTTTGTAAATGAGCAGCATCAGATCGATATGGTTTAACCGGGATTGTGCTTTTTGGCGCAAATCGCCGGTTACCGCATAGGTTAACGCCGTATTCAGGTGGAATTTGATTTTTTCAAAATTTGGAATACCTTTCGTTTCCAGTAGATTGTCAGCCTTGTCGATAAAAAAATCGAAGGCGATTGGGAATACTTCCTGCTTTGAGAATGTCCGGTTCAACGCACCAGGGGTTTCAACACCCGGAAGCGTCAGAATCATCTTTTCACCCAGAGGCGCAAACTTTCCCTGCCATATCTCGAGGGAACCATTGGATTTCGCCAGATAAAAGTTGCCCATATTGGAGATACTCGCCAGGATCACCATGAGAAATATCAGTGCAACACCGGCTGCAAGACCTGTAAGCGCATACTGTACAGTTTTATCCTCCGGCTCACCTGTTTCGGTAGAAAAAGAGGGGGCGTCATAGGAGACACTTACTTTCTCCGCCGCTGCCTTTTCCGCCGCTGCTTTCTCCGCCGCGGCCTTTTCCGCCGCCGCTTTTTCAGCCGCGGCCTTTTCCGCCGCCGCTTTCTCCGCCGCTGCCTTTTCCGCCGCCGCTTTTTCCGCAGCGGCCTTTTCCGCTGCCGCTTTTTCCGCAGCAGCCTTCTCCGCCGCTGCTTTTTCCGCAGCGGCCTTTTCCGCCGCCGCTTTTTCCGCAGCTGCCTTCTCCGCCGCTGCTTTTTCGGCTGCAGCCCTTTCCGCAGACGCCTTTTTCCCGGCCTCTACAATTTCAGCCATATTGAATGTTTTTAAAAGGAGCGATTTCATCCGTTTCACTTCGTCTTTATCGGTTCCCGAAATAAAGGGTGGGGCAGTGTAATCTTTCCGGGCTGCTTTTGGGGTGTCCGGTTTGTATAACTGCTTCGGTTTCGGCGAGTCGAATTTTTTGAAAACCAACTCTTTTAACGAAAGTTTCTTGGGGCGTTTGGCCGTCTTTTTTTTCACGGTCTTTTTGGTTTTTACTGCTGTTTTCTTTGAACCGGTCTTTGCTTTTGTATCAGTTTTCTTCCGGGTGGTTTTTTTGGGTTTGGCGGCCGTTTTGGGTTTCACCGTCTTTTTCTCGGTTTTTGCCTTGGTCGTTTTCTGCTTGGTGGCGGCCTTTTTTTTGGCAGGGGCATCCTTTTTTGCAGTTTTTTTAGCCTTAGTGCTCTTTTTTGCCGGTTTGGCTTTTTTTTCCTCTTTCCCTTTTTCAGAGGAGGCTTTTTCCTTGTCAGTTTTTTTGATTAAGCTCTTCTTTGCCATGGAGACCCCTTTTGTGATGTTTCAAATTTTCGTCAATATTTACAGTCGCTTCACCCTTGAAATCTATATAGGGTACATGAGATTTTGTAAACATTTTTTTCAAAAGCTGTCAAATACGATAAGTGCTTTTTTGCTTTTTATCCGTGAATTCATCATACCGATCGGCTTGCCTGAAGTTTCATTGCCGTCAGGAATGATCCAACCCATCGGCAACGGTTACGGATAAAAAAATTGTACTATGTATCAAACAGAACTATAATCATCGATAAACAATGAGCGTTGAAAGTAAGACTAATAAAAGTGCAATGTTTCTTGGCGTCAGGAAATGGGTGGGTCGATGATGATCAATCGATCGTACACCAGTTGCGCAATAGAGCCCGGGTGATGGCCGTGTCCGATAAATTGGCAAAACTGGAGCATGTCGTAAAACAGCTTGGATCGGTTGTCGTCGCATTCTCAGGGGGCGTGGACAGTACGTTGCTGTTGGCTGTTGCCCACCGTGTGTTGGGAGCAAAAACGGTTGCCGTCACTTCTATTTCCGCTATCCATTCTGAGCGTGAAGTGCGCGATGCTGAAAGCTTTCCAGCCCAGTCGGGGATTGCTCATCGATTCATTCGATCCAATGAACTGGGAATTCCTGAGTTCGTCGAAAATCGGAAAAACCGATGCTATATATGCAAAAAGCACCTGTTTGTTCAGTTGTTCAAAATTGCCAAGGAATCGGGCTTATCCCATGTGGCACACGGTGCGAACATTGACGATCTGAAGGATTATCGGCCCGGGTTTAAGGCGGCGGAAGAAGCCGGTGCGGTGGCGCCCCTGATAGATGCAGGATTGACCAAAGGGGAAATTCGGCAAATATCGAAAAGCATGGGTCTGTCCACCTGGAATAAACCCGCCATGGCCTGCTTAGCATCCAGAATTCCTTACGGTATGACGATTACCGCCGATCGACTCGATCGAATTTCTCGGGCGGAAGAGATGATCCTCAGACTGGGTTTCAAAACCTGTCGGGTCCGGCACCATGGGAAAATTGCCAGAATTGAAATGGATCCTGACGATTTTAACAGGGTGATGAACAAATCCGTCCGGTTGCAACTTATCAAGGAATTAAAAGGAATCGGTTATACACACGTTGCACTGGATATGGAAGGATATGTCCAGGGCAGTATGAATCGGTAATGATTTGACAGGCCCATCCGGCCAGGGTATATTCTTAAAAAGGCCTCATTCAAACACCCTGAGGCCCAAGCTTGCCCTTCGAAGTGCAGGGAGCATGCCATGAGCAACGGTCTGGATGTCATTATCGTCGACGACAACATTGAAGTATGCCACGTCGTTTCGGAGATTGTAAAAAGCTTCTATGTTTGGGGCGATGTGATCGGCTTCACAGACGCAGATGAAGCGATTGCATATTGTCTGAACCGTGAAGTGGGACTGGCCGTACTGATCGTGGATGTGTTTCTGGGTTCAAAAAGCGGGTTTTTGTTTCTAGACTCCATTGAGGAAAACTTTCCCACCGCCCACGAAGACGCCATTGTCATTACAGGCCAGGCCAGTGATGATGTTGTTAACATGTGTGTCGCTTCCAACGTCAATTATCTGCTGGAAAAACCAGTTCGACCCTTTGCACTCCAACTGGCCGTCAGGTCGATCGTATCCAAATATCTTAATTTTTCAAAAAAGCTGATGCAGGATCCCGAGTTCGCAAAAATTGTGGAGCGCATCTAGTATCCTTGACAATCCACACCCTAGTACTTATCAATTCAATGCTCGGTTAATGATGACCTCCCCCCACAGTAGCGATTAAAAGGAGTTCAACCAAATGGTACAGATTCATGATAGTCTGGATGACGCAAAACGGAAATCAGGGCCCCAGGATGAGCAGGATATTTCGGTGAAAAAATCCCTGTCCCGCATCAAACATAAGATAATTGTCATGAGCGGGAAGGGAGGAGTCGGGAAAACCAGTACATCGGTTAACTTGTCCGTTGCCTTGGCGCAAAGGGGGTTCAAGGTTGGCCTGATGGATGTGGATCTCCATGGGCCCGATGTCCCGAGAATGCTGGGGCTTGATGGAATGCTCGATTTGAACGGGGAGCGGAAGCTGAATCCCATGGCTTACTCGGAAAATCTGGGCGTGGTATCCATTGAGTCGTTAACCCCCGGTAAAGACGATGCCATCATCTGGAGGGGACCCATAAAATTCTCTGCCATTCGGCAGTTTATCGGCGACGTGGCATGGGGAGACCTCGATTATCTCGTCATCGACTCCCCACCGGGGACCGGAGACGAGCCGCTGACCGTTGCTCAAACTATACCGGATGCCCGGGCGGTGATCGTGACCACACCCCAGGAGGTGTCCCTGGCGGATGTCCGGAAGTCCATCAGTTTCTGCAGAACCGTGAAAATGAATATACTGGGCCTTGTGGAGAATATGAGCGGTTATCTTTGTCCCCACTGCGGCGAGTCTCTCGACATGTTTGGCACCGGAGGGGGGGAGAAAACAGCAGGCACTGCCGGCATCACCTTTTTGGGCAGAATACCCTTCGACCCCAATGTAGTGAAATGTGGCGACGGTGGCCTCAATATTCAGGACCGGCATTCAGAATCTCCGGTGGCGAAAGCCTATCTTCACATTTCCGAAAAGCTGACGGAATTGACGGATCAATAGACACACGCGTTACACTTCCAACAGGGATACATGGGTCGGAAGCCAAAAAAGAGAAAACGGAAAACCACTTCAAAAGGTCCGATAAAGATTACCGGTGCCAGTATCGTCGGTGTTGCAATCGGCATTCTCATTATGGGGATGGGTCTTTATTCCGCTTTTTGGAAAGACGAGATGGGCGGTTTATATGTGGTGGCCCTGGGGACGGCTTTCCTGGGCGCCGTGCTCTGGGGGATGTGGCGCTCCCGTTAAATGACTCTGGCCAACAGCGTTTCGGCCAGCGCCGTCGCTTCATGCCTTTGGGGGATGGCATTTCTGCCCCCGTAATCCCTGCAGGAGAGGGAGGCCACCGATACGGCGAAACGCACCGCTTGGTGAATGTCCACCGCCTCGCTGATGGCAAGGGCGAATGCGGCATGGAAGTTGTCACCGGCACCCGTGGTATCCTTGACTTGTACCGTGGGCGCCGGCAGGTGGTATAGCCGTCGATCGGAAAAGTAGTAAGCGCCCATACTGCCTCTGGTAACCACCAGTTCGCCACCGATCCTCGATCGCAGACGGACCATCTTCTCTTCAAAAGTGAGGCCGGCAAATCCCAGGCGATCCTCATCGAGAAATCCCGCCGACGGGATAAAATAGTCCGCCACAGCCATCATGGAGTTCAACCCTTTCCGCCACCTCTCACAATCGTAGACAATTTTGATGCCGTCGGCAGCCTCCGTTTTCAAGGCTTCGGAGAGATAGGTCACCTCCGGATCCAACAGCAGCACAAGTGGGGCCAACTCTAAAGCGGGTCTCAGATCCGCCATACTCAGCCTTGGCAGCGTGTTGGGCTCATACAGGATCGTACGCCTGCCATTATCCCGTGTTACGAATACATAGGCAACGGGTGTGGATCCGCCTTTGATCACATCGATGTGTCGGGTGTTTACGCCAAACGACTCCATGCGCTTTTTGCAGAAGTCCCCCTCCGGATCGCTGCCCAGTTTTCCGACATATAAAACGCGTCCGCCCAACCGGGCGATACAGCAGGCAGATGTGCCCCCCTGGCCCCCGCCCTCAGTGACCCGAAAGGCAAGGGACTGTTTCTGATCCTCTTCCGGCCACCTGTCTAGTATGGCCAAGTGGTCCATGCAACTGCGTCCGGCTACCAACACATCGACAGTCATAGCCACTGGTTCTCCCATGAAGGCCCCTCCGTTTGGATAGGGTCCGGTTTAGATGGCGTTTTTCAGGTAATTTCAATTTAGCAAAACGCGAATTCCAATCACCAAATATCAAACAAATCTCAAGATCCAAATTTCAATGTTTAAAACATAGTGGCTCATTCGGATTTTCGTCATTGGAACTTGTTTGTAGATTGCGTTTTGACATTTGTATTTTCAGACCTTTTACATCTAACAAATCCCTTATAGGATTCAAACAACTCCCTATCCTCCGGCGAAGGTATCTTACTTATTCTACAAGGTCTTTTTTGAGATCGATACCGTATTTCTTGATACGTTTCCACACCGTGACCCGGCTGACTCCCAGTCGTCTGGCGGTCTCCGATTGATTCCCTCCCGTATCCCTCAGGACCTGAAGAAAATGATTCCGCTTCTCATCCGGGCTGACCGGCCCGGAAATCGGTTTCACCCCCTGGTTATCCGATGCGGTGATTTTTGGGGGCAGGTGCTGAACGTCGATTCCCCCTGAAGCGCAGAGCACAAAGCTGTATTCAATGGCGTTTCGAAGTTCCCGGACATTCCCCGGCCAAGGGTAACTGGTGAGCTTCTCCATGGCCTCCGGGGTCAATCCCAGGATCTTTTTACCCGCCTTGGCATTGTTTTCACGGATGAAACTCTGGACAATAATGGGTACGTCCTCCGGGTGCTGTTTGAGTGCCGGCATGTGAAGGGGAAATACATTGATCCTGAAATAGAGATCTTCCCGAAATGCATCGGTTTGGATTAAATGCTCCAATTCTTTGTTCGTGGCCGAAATGATCCGAACGTCCACCTTGATGGGGCGTTGGTCTCCCACCCGTTCGATCTCCTTTTCCTCGAGCACCCGCAGCAGTTTCACCTGGGTGGACAGCGGGATGTCGCCGATCTCGTCCAGGAAGATCGTCCCCCCGTGGGCCGCTTCGAATCGGCCGACGCGGTTTTTGTCCGCGCCGGTATAGGCACCGCGGGTATGCCCAAACAGTTCGCTTTCCAGAAGGTTTTCATTGAGGGCCGCGCAATTTACCTTTATGAACGGCTCCTTTTTGCGATTACTGACTTCATGGATGGCCCTTGCAGCCAACTCTTTGCCGGTGCCGCTTTCCCCAAGGATCAACACCGGTGCCTCGGTAAGGGCGACGTTGTTGATGAGCTCGTGCAGATCCTGAATGACGGCAGAGTTGCCAAGTATGCCGTGATACCCCTCTTCGAGGTGACAGGTCTGGCGAAGGGTCAGGATCTCCTGCTGTTGTCGGACGATTTCAGACATGTCGGTGAGGGTCTCCACGGCCCCGATAATCTGCCCTTTGCTGTCTCGGAGTATGGAAGCATTTTTAACGATATTGACTTTCCGGTTTTCCTTGTTGGTAATCAGGCACTTTTTTGCGCGGACGTTTCCCCTGGCATAAAGACCGCACCATAGTTCTCCAGGCCCTTTACCGATGATTTCACATCCCGTGCAGTCCAAAAGGCGGCACGACTGGCCCAAAAGTTCCTCGGCACTGTACCCCGTCAAGCGTTCGGCAGCGGGATTCATCGACCGGACCACCCCTTCAGGGTCCACGACCAAAATACCGTCTTGGAGGGTGTCTACAATAATTTTCCAGTATTTCGATATATCCATGATCATCTCCATGATCTATTGATTGTAAACCTTTTAATTAACACCTGTTAACATAACACCGTTTAACATCGTCATCAAGACCCGAAAAAAAAAGATAACTATCTTGAATTTAAATAAAAACGAATAATGGCACATTCATTGCTAATATATTTGCCAAATTCCAAACCGTGGGATCCTTACCATATCCGAGGGCGTTCCCATTGGAGAATAAATGATAGCTGAGAAGACAGCGATTGTCATTCAGGATTTCGACCTGCTTTCCGCCGGTTTGAGAACCTTTAGTGCCTGCGTCCATAGTGGGATACCGACGCGCCTTTTGCTTTTGGCAACAGACGGTCATTTGGGGGAATCCAGTAGACGAACCCTCTCCCGCAGCTTCCATGACCATGGAATGGAATGCTTTTACTGCGGAAATGACGAATTGCATATCGATGGCATCTCTATTGCGACGATCGAGGAGGTCGGGCGCATGCTGAATGAAACTAATTTTGTGGTCCATTTCTGATGGAAAAGACGCTGCATCTATTGCCAAAACCCCCTGATATAATGGTGGAAAAACTCATCGAAACCATGTCCGGGGATCGTTGGGCAACGGTGATCCCCCTGTATGAGGATGGGGTCTCTCACACCCCTGTGAATTGGTCGAGAGTCGTGGACGCCATTTTCAAACACGAGAAAATTGTATGCTGGTGGTAGGTAAACCTGAGATGGTTTCTAGTAGATCGACTTCACATCAACGCACCCTGGCGATTCTGGTCACCACAAGCCGATATCCGGAATATATTGTGCAGATTGCCAAGACTGCACATGAAAAGGGAATTTCGATTTATGTGCATTATTCGGGTCAGGGGGTGATACTGGCCGAGGGGAACCATCCCAGACAGCTTGATGGAATCGCGGCGATCTCCATTTGTCGGGACAGTTGCGATGAGATGGGGCTCACCGAAAACCCGTACGCCTCATGTTTCGTTCCGTCGGACCGGATGATCGAGCTGATTCAAACCTGTACCCGAATCGTGGTCTTTTAGTGGGGATGGTTCCAGCGGATTGTTAATCTACTGTTAACCCATCGTTAAGAGTGGGTGACAACCGATTGTCAAACAGGTGACGATATTCAGTTGGAATAAACGAATCATGATTGATACCGATAAGTTATGAAAACGTCTTTTTTTGGCATCTAATTTGCTTATATGTCGTTGAGATTCTATCGAAGCAATTGAGAGACGGATATTGATCCTAATTATAACAACGTTTGATAAGGAGATAACAAAATGATGAAAAAACTGTTGATGCTCATGCTGGCCACTTTGATTTGTGTTGCTTTTGTGGGTCCCACCTTCGCAGCGGACAAGGGAAACAAGCGCAAGGGTAAGTATACCTATCGAAAGGTATACAAAGCCTGCTTCGAACGGGGTGAAGTGGAGCAAAAAAAACCGTTGCTGAACCCGGATGCCCACACCCAAGAGGAGTGGACGGCGATTTTCGAGAACAAGCAGTTCGACGATTTCAAATGCAAAGAGGAGTGGAGCCAATTGGGCGATCAGCAGCTTCTGGATATTTACACATATCTGCATGCCCATGCATCGGATTCACCGACGCCGGCCAAATGCAAATAGGAAGTGTCACCTTTATGATGTTTAAATCCTGAAGCATCATACAACCCATTAATGAGGAGAAAACTATGAAACCGAGAAGTAAATCATTTCTGAGCGTCGCGTTGTTGGTCCTGGCGCTTTTGGCGACGGGCGGTTCCGTGCAGGCAGCGGAAACTCCCGAATGGTTTTTCCACGACATCGTCGACACTGCGTTTGTTAAACAACATGTCAAAGTCCCCATGGCGGAGGATGTCATGGTCATCGACGCCCGACCCAAAAGGGCCAAATACGACAAGGGCCATATTCCCATGGCCGTCAGCATCCCGGACAGTAAGTTTGACAAGATGGTCGACCGTCTGCCAAAGAATAAAAATGCCTTGCTGATTTTCTATTGTGGCGGCCCCACCTGAAAGCTGAGCCATAAATCCGCCAGGAAGGCGGAAAAGCTCGGTTATACCAATGCCAAAGTCTATGCAACCGGATACCCCAGTTGGATGAAGGTCAAGGGGAATTATGCCGCGGTGACCGAAGACTGGCTGAAGAAACAGATCGACAAGAGTGCCGATATAGCGATTGTGGATTCCAGGCCCAAGCGCAAGAAATACGACAAGGGTCACATCCCCACCGCCATCAGCATTCCAGACTCCCAGTTCAAGAAAATGACGGATCAGCTGCCTGAAGACAAGAACACCCCGCTTGTTTTTTATTGTGGTGGTTTCAAATGTAAACTGAGCCACAAGTCCGCGGCCAAAGCCATCGAATTGGGCTACAAAAAGGTCAAGGTCTTTGCTGCCGGTTATCCCGCCTGGAAAAAGAAGTTCGGCAAAGGGCAGGTCGCTGCCAAATCAAAGGCTGCCGCGAAATTGAAGGCCGGTACAGAAGAGGGAAGTATTGACTTGAAAGAATTTGAAAAGATCGTCAAGGAAAAACCGGATAGCATCTTCCTGGTGGATGTCCGGGATCCCGACGAATATGCCACCGGGAGCCTCAAAACCGCTGTCAATATACCGGTGGACCAACTGGAGGACAGGATCAAAGAACTGCCCTCGGACAAGCCCATCATTTTTATCTGCGGAACGGGTGCGAGAAGCGGTGAATCGTTTTATATGGTTCAGGACATCCGACCTGAACTGAAAAGCGTGTACTATGTCGAAGCGGAGATGACCGTCCACAAGGATGGGAGTTTCACCTTTAAACCCACTGTCGAGTAGATTGTTTCCCGCTTTGGAGCAAACATCACACGGGCGGGAGCGGCAGTGAAAGGTCATGCTTCCGCCCTATCTTAGGCGCGGTTTACGCTTGCTTTTGAAAAGAAACGGGAAAGTTCCGGATCCCATGACCGATTCGGCACTTTATCATAAAGTTGCAGTATTCATCTCCGTCGGAAGAGGAATTTCGGCACCCGGTTCGATGATTTCTTCCGAAGGATCTGAGAGGCGTCAATGAAACCCTATCTAAAGCGTTATATTATCAGGCTTAACATTCTGTTTGCCATCGGGATCTGTCTGCTTTTGCCGGTACCCGCCCATGCTGCGAAGGAAAAAACTGCAGCTCCTGGGCGGACCATGGCCCAGCAGGCGGTCAAGGATGGGAAAAAGTGGATCACATCGGATCACAGTCGCCATGACGCATTAAAAGTTACATTCAAATCCGGTGTCGAAGTGACCAACGCCTGCCTTTCCTGTCACAACGAAGCGGAGGCCCAGTTTCACAAAACGATTCACTGGACCTGGCTCGCGGAAGGCGAAAAGGGTAAGGCCGGATATTCTTTGAACAATTTCTGTATCTCCGCCAACAAACAGGAGGACAAGGGGTGCATGAGCTGCCACCCCGGGTATGGAAATGAGAAAGAGGCGATCAACTGTTTGGTATGTCACGGACAGAAGAGCATCAACTGGGAAGAGTCCTTCGAGGATCTCAACGCCTTCATGGAATCGGACGATCCGGAAGAAAAGGAGATTGCCGAAGAAATCAGCGGTGAGATCCAGGCCGCCGTCCAGCAAGTGGGATTGCCGACACGGAAGAACTGCGGTTCCTGCCATTTTTATGGCGGTGGCGGAGACGGGGTAAAGCACGGGGATCTGGATACCTCTCTGGTGAAACCCAGCAAGTCCCTGGATGTCCACATGGGGGTGGACGGTCAAAATTTTACCTGTACCCGGTGCCACACCACCAAAGAGCACAATATCGCCGGACGGATTTATACAAAGCCGGCCTACACCGATCGCAAAAGCCTGGTGGAGGACGATCTGGTGTCTAAAATCACCTGCGAATCGTGTCATACCAGTACACCCCATCAAGAGGGGTCCAAAGCCAACGATCACACCGATAAGGTGGCCTGTCAGACCTGCCACATCCCCACTTTCGCCAGGGTCAACCCCACCAAGATGTCATGGGATTGGTCTAAAAGTGGAAAGACCAAAAATGGGAAGCCTTATAAAACGAAAGGTCCTTTT
>Ga0066187_1000254_pt1 | contig 20070 bp, 18 predicted proteins | sample WorMetexBAHAMAS1_FD_58706 | JGI IMG/M metagenome (GOLD analysis project Ga0066187, IMG submission 58706) | Marine gutless worms symbiont microbial communities from Max Planck institute for Marine Microbiology, Germany - Inanidrilus exumae... | ecosystem: Host-associated > Annelida > Digestive...
GCCCACGGTGGTTTTCAGGACATCACGGCGGCTGGGGTTTCTTTTGTCAGTCATCGCACACTCCTTGCTGGTCTTGGTCGTCAGGCCGGTCGGGCCGTTCTCTGCGCCGTTGCGCACGCAACGCGTGGAACGATCCGCGACGGCTCATCCGGTTTCGCACTTCCCTTGACCTTAGGAAGCTGTTCCCGCTTCTGTCTTGTGCTAAAACTTCTCTATACCGATGCAAAAATTGCAGCAATCCGGAGACCCCCGATGCGCCACCTGACAACGCTGCGCTATATCGATGCCGTCGCCAGGGCCGGTTCGATCCGCGGCGCGGCCGAGGCGCTCTCGATCACGTCGACCGCGCTCAACCGCCGGATCCTTGCCATCGAGGAAGAGCTGGACGTGCCGATTTTCGAACGGCTGCCGCGCGGCGTCAGGCTCAGCAGTGCGGGCGAGCTGCTGATCCAGCACATCCGCACCCAGTTGTCCGATCTGGAGCGTGTCAAATCGCAGATCGCCGACCTTTCGGGCGTCAGGCGCGGCCATGTTTCCATTGCCTGCAGCCAGGCGCTGCTGCCCTATTTCCTTCCGCAGCAGATATCGGTTTACCGTGCCGAACACCCTGGCGTGACGTTCGGCGTCCACCTGCGCGACCGCGCCGAAGCGGAAAAGGCGCTGATCGACTTGACCGCCGATATCGCCATCGTCTTCGAACCGGTTCGCATGGCGGAGTTCCATACGCTGATGCGCATTCAGCAGCCGGTCCATGCCGTCATGCGCGCGGATCATCCGCTGGCACGGCGCGACAGTGTGCGGTTGAGCGAGTGTTTCTCCTGCCCCGTCGCGCTGCCGACCGCGCACTACGGCGTCCGCCATTTGCTGGAGGTCGCGGTGCGGGGCTCCGCGTTTCGCCTGGACCCTGTCATCGAGTCGGACAGCTTCGAGTTTCTGCGCAACTACGCCATTGCCGAGAACATCATCGGGTTCCAGATCCCGATCGGCCTGTCGGAAGAGGCCTATGGCGGCAGCATGGCCGCCGTCCCGGTCGACCAGCGCGACGTCCCGGCAGGGGTGCTGTACATGGGACAGCTCAAGGGCCGGACGCTGCCGGTTGCCTCGGCACGCTTCGCCGCCCAACTGACGGCCGCCTTCGCCGCACAATACGCGGTTTCCTAAGCGCTCGGCGCGCTCGGTCCGCCGGCTTGAGTGGGACCGCGGAAGGAGAAACCTCCAGACCACAGGCCTCGTCGCGTCTATTTCATGATCGATGACGGCGCGACGCCGGTTTCCACCCAGTCCTCCAACGCCGTCAGCGGATCGATGCTGAACTGATTGACGTCGTTCGGACCCTTAAGAAGGCCGCAATGGTCCATGCCCGGGATCATGAAAAGGCGGGCGAATTCGCCCACCTTTTCGGCCCCGCCCATATTGGCGGCGAGCTTGTCGTACCAGTCGACGGTCTTCATCGGCGGGACGATGGCATCGGCCCAGCCGTGCCAGACGATCAACTTGCCGCCGGCGTCGCGAAACGCGTCCAGCTGCGGGCGATCGGAGTTGTAGACCGCCGCCATGGCCGCGAGGCGCGGCGGATCGGCGTCGAAATCGAAATCCATCGCGGTGTAGGCCGCACCAGGGTCGTCCGGGAATGCCATATAGGCCGTGAAGTTCTTGTGAAACAGCGGCACCAGCTTGCCGCCGCCTTCGGCCTTTCCGGTGAGCCACAGCCACCAGAACCGCTCGGACCCTTCCGGGATCCCCGCCGGGTACAGAACCTCGCCTTCGGAATTGCGCGCGCCCTGGCGCCACTTGGCGATGACGTCCAGTTCAGCAGCGGTCAGACAGGTCTCGCCGGCCGCTCCGGCGGCGCACTGCAACGTTGTCAGATCCACTTCGCACGCCCGCGGATCGTCGATCACGCCGTCGGTGTTCCCGTCCGCGCCGTCGCACTGTTTCATCACCTCATCGCCGATGAGGCCGTCCTTGCCGGGCTTGAGGATGGCTTCCCCGTCCGGTCCGGTATTGGCCTGGGTGATCCACGCCATCTGGGTTGCCACCAGGCCGGTATAGTCCATCGCCGGCGCGCCGGAGATGATGCCGGAGAACATATCCGGGTACCTGATCGCGGCCATATGGGCCATGCGGCCGCCGGTGGAACAGCCCTGGAAGAACGCGCCCTGGGCCGCGCCGCCGTAATAGGCGGCGATCACCGCACCGGCGACCCGGTTAGTCTCGCCGATCGAGCGCCAGCCCCAGTCGCGTTCGGCGTGGGGGTTGTGATCCGCCCAGCCGGCATCGATGACACTGAGGCCGTGATGGCCGCTGTCCGACGTCGCGGTGGCATATCCCTTTTTCAGACCAGGCGTCATCGCGTTGATGAAGCCGTTGCCCGCATCGGCACGGCCAAGAATACCGCAGAAGCCGCCACACCCGACCTGGTAGAGCTTGCCGTTCCAACCCTCGGCCGGCAGGCGGACCTCGATGGAAATCGCCGGCAGCGCCGTGGCCCGCACCCGGCAATAGGCCGGCACGTCCTCGCCGGCCGGGACCATGGTCGCGCTGGTGACGAAACCGGCGTCCAGCGCCAGGTTCCGCAGCGCCGTACACTCCGCTTCGCTCGCCGGAGCCAGGTCCGGCGCCACGACGAACGCCAAGCCGGCAATCCAACCGATTCCCAAGCCTCTTGCGATGGTCATTTCGTTCTCCTTGTCCCCCGTCGCCGCGCCCCGAGCCAGTCGGTCATAGGTCTCCGGTCGTTATCGCGCGAACTTGTCCTTCAGTTGATAGGCATATCCCGTGATCGGCAAGAACCAGGCCTTCTCCCGGTAGAACGGGATCGTCGGGAATTTCAGGTCCACGAAGGGGAAATCCTCAAGCTTGTCCTGCATCAAAAGCGCAAGACGGCTTCCGAAATAGAACCCGTTTGCGACGCCATGCCCGCAAAAGCCCATGGCGCAGTGCAGGCCTACATGCATCCCGATGTGCGGCATCTGGTCGAAGGTGAAACCCACGTTGCAGTTCCAGCTCCGTTCGATCCGCACCTTTTCAAGCTCGGGGAACACCCGGACCATGGATTGACGGATGACGGAGGCGGTCTCCTGGGCCGACAGTTCGGCAAGGCTTGCCCGACCGCCGAACAGCATGCGGTTGTCCTCCGTGATCCTGAAGTAATTCAGGTACTTCTTGGTATCGAAGACCATGCGGCCCTTGGGAATCAGCGTTCGAGCCAGTCCCTCGTCGAGCGGCTCGGTCGTAATGATGGAGCTGCCGATGGGAATGATCCGCCGACGCAGGCCTTTCAGGTGTCCGGGCGTGAAGGCATTGGTCGCAACGGCGACCTGCGTCGCCACAGTCTGGTTGTCCTTGGTGGAGACCCGGAACGCGCCGTCGGCACGCTTTACGCCAACGATCTCGGTGTTCTCGTAGAGCCGCACCTTGTATTTCAGTGCCGTGTTGACAAGGCCCAAGACGTACTTGCCCGAGTTGAGCCCACCGCTGATCGGATCGACCATCCCGCCGTGATAGGCGTCCGTCCCGAGTTCGGACCTGAGGTCACGTTTTTCCACCAGATGCGTCTCGTGGTCGAACGTCTCCCGCAACAAGGCCTGCGAGCCTTTAAGCGCCTCGAAATGGCCTGGCGTGAATGCCGCCCACAGCCCGCCATGGCGTTTGAAGTCGCAATCGATCCCCTCTTCTTCGAAGAAGGCTTCCAGATAGTCGATCGCATCCAACGAGGCCTGGTAGAACTGGCGGCCCTTGGCCAGGCCATACTTCTTGATCAGCTGCGCGGGCGAAAGCTTCAATCCCGCCAGGGTCTGCCCGCCGTTTCGCGTGCTGGCACCGGATCCGAACCTGCCCTGCTCGAAGACGGCCACGTCCACCCCCGCCTTCGCCAGGTGAATGGCCGTCGACAGCCCCGTAAACCCGCCACCGATCACGGCGACGTCACAGCGGTCCGGAAACTCCATGTCCGGTGCGAGCGGGCCCTCGGGCAGGAAACGCTGCCAGTAAGGCGTTTCGTCCAGGCTTTGCTGCATTGCCTTGTTGTCCCCCCTTGAGCCACCCAAGTTCGAGCAGGCCGTTATTCTAAAGCAAGTTCGATGGGTGGGACCATGCCCGCGCTTGGGTGGGCCCTAGTCCGCTTCGCCGCGCGCCTTGATGACGAACATCTTGTCGATCTGCATATCATCAACCGAATGGCCGATGCCGCCCACACCGTGCCCGGAATGCCTGAGGCCGGCAAACGGCATGCCGTCCTGGCGAAACGCCGTGTGGTCGTTGATCATCACGGCCGAGGCGTCCAGGCGGCGGGCGATGTGGAACGCGCGGTCGATGTCCTGGGCGAAGACGGCGGCCTGGAACGCAACGTCCAAGCCGTTCGCCCGGCCGACGGCCTCGTCAAGGTCGTCATAGCCGAACAGGCACACAACGGGCCCGAACACCTCGTTGCAGCTGACCCGGGCGTCCCGCGGCGGATCCACCAACAGCGTCGGCGCATAGCAGTTGTTCGCCAGGGGCGTGCCGCCGCAGGCAAGCCCCGCCCCGCCCCGGACCGCCTCTTCGACCCAATCGTGCACGCGCTCAACCTCGCCGGGCCTGATCAACGGCCCCACCTCGGTGTCCGCCGACAGCGGGTCGCCGACAACCAGGTTCTTTGCCCCTTCCGCGAGCAGGCGCGTTGTCTCTTCGAAAAGCGCTGTTGGCACGAACACGCGCTGCACCGAAACGCAGACCTGGCCGGCATGGTAATACCCCCCCTTGAGCAGGGCGGGGACGGCCTTTTCCACTTCCGCGGACCTGTCGATGATCACCGGCGCGGCACCGCCATGTTCCAGCGCACAGCGCGTTCCCGGGGCGAGCTTCGAACGCAGCATCCAGCCGACCCTGGCACTGCCGATGAAGCTGAAAAAGGCGACCCGCGGATCCGCCACCAGGGCGGTGGAATGTGCGTGGTCGGTGGTCAACAGCGCCTGCGCCCAGGCCTTGGGCAAGCCGGCGTCGTGCAGGATCTCGACGAAATTCCAGCACGACAGCGGCGTGTCCTCCGCCGGTTTCACGATGACCGGACACCCTGCGGCCACCGCGGCACCGACCTGGTGCACGATCAGGTTCAGCGGATGATTGAAGGCGCTGACCGCGACGACCACGCCGATCGGCTCCCTCTGGGTGAAAGCCATCCGGGTGGACGGCGGCGGCTCGGACATCGGCACGACGTCCCCGGCATGGGTCCGGATATGTTCGATGCAAAGCTTGACGCCGTCGATCGCGCGGGTGACCTCGACGCGGGAATCGAGCAGCGGTTTGCCCCCCTCCGATGCCGCCACCTCGACAAGCTCGTCGAACCGTTCCCCCATGATCTGCGCGGTCCGTTCGAGAATCTGGCAACGCTGCGCGACCGAGAGCCACCGGTCACGGTCCCGGGAAAGGTCGTGGGCCGTCCGGAGGGCCGCCTCCACCTGGCCGGCATCCGCCTGCTCCACCGTGCCAATTGCCTGTCCGGAATAAGGCGAGCGGACTTCGGTCTTTGCTTCGGAATGCGCGTTCAGGCCGACAACAAGCGATGGACAGTGACGCATGGTTCGATCCTTCGGGTTCGGCGGTGTGAACCGGGGCTATCGCGCCGCCAGGGCGCGTTCGAGCCCGTCAAGGGCGCTCGAGAGTTTGCTGCGCGGACAGGCGATATTCATCCGGGCAAATCCGGCGCCCTCCTCACCGAAGGCCTGCCCGCGGGACACTACCCATTTGGCGTCATTCCGAAGGAAGGCCGTCAGATCATCCGTCGACAGACCCAGCGCCCGGAAGTCGAGCCACAGCAGGAACGTCCCTTCGGGCTCGATCAAGGCGACGTTCGGCACGCTTCGCAGGCGTTCCCGGACCAGGTCGAGGTTCTCCGCCAAGTAGGCGCGCACCGCATCGAGCCATGCCCCCCCATGTCGGTATGCGGCCTCCATCGCCACGCTGGCGAAGGCGTTGTTCTTGTTGACGGTCAGGCGGCTGTTCTCCGCCTGAAACGCCCGGCGGCGTTCATCGTGCACAATGACCGTGAAGGCGGAACAGCACGAAGCGATGTTGAAGCTCTTCGCGGGCGAGAGACAACTGATGCAGTTGTCGGCATAAGCCGGTCCGAGAGACGCAAACGGCGTGTAACGATGTCCGGGGAACACCACGTCGCCATGGATCTCGTCGGCGACGACAAGTACGCCGTGCCGCGCGCAGATGTCGCCAAGTTGACGAAGGTCGTCGGCCGACCAGGCCCGTCCCACCGGATTGTGCGGGTTGCAGAGGTAGATCATCTTCGCCTTCGGATCGGCCGCCTTCCGCTCCAGATCGTCGAAATCCATTCGGTAGCGCCCGCCCTCTAGGATCAGCGGATTGCGGACCAAAGCGCGCCGGTTCTCACGCAGGATGTCGAAGAAATCGAAAAAAACGGGCGGTTGCACGATGACGCCGTCCCCTACGTCGGTGAACATCGAGGCGGCCATGGCCAGCGCGTTCAGAATATTCGGGGCCCGCAGGACATGATCGTCAGCCACCTGCCAGCCGTGACGGGTCTCCAGCCACCCGGTCAGCGCCGGGATCAGCCCGTTCGGAACGGCTTCATACCCGAACACCCCATGGTCCAGCCGCACTTGCAACGCCTCCAGGACGACGGGCGGCGCCCTGAAATCCATGTCCGCGACGCTGCCCGCAAACACAGCGCCGCCGTCCTTTCCCAGCACCCGGGGATGGACCTTGAGCGCCGGGACCGCACGCCGGTCGACTTCCTCGTCGAACGAGAATGAGTCCGTCGTCGAAGGCGTCACGCCGATGCCTCCAGCCATCTGGCGCCGGCCCACCCCTGCGGGATCGTCCGGATCTCACGAACGTTCCCTGTCGTTGGCGCGGCAAGCCGTTGTTCGCTGATTTGCATATTGAAGGCTCTTATCCGTGGGCCACCGGGCAGACGACGCTGCAAGACAGTAGCGCTTCGTCCAGGCCGGGAATAGACGCTTCTGATCGGGGTCCGGCGGGACCCGCAGCGACAGATGAGTGGCAGGCAGGACGAGGGCCAAGTCCCGACTGCCGCGCCGGTCAGGTCTTAAGCGAATCTTAAGCCACGGCGTACTAAGTCCACCTTCACGTTCTTCGATTGCATGGACGAAGCAGCGGTGACACGCCATGGTTCGGCTTGCGGAGCGCAGCCTGATCGAACAGATGGGAATGACGGAACGCGAACTTGCGCGTCGCCTTCACCTTCTGGATTTCAATGATGACGACAAACAGTTGATGCTGGCGGCGCTGCCGCACATCGAGAGCATGCTCGATGGAATCGTCCAGGAGTTCTACGACACTCAACTGGACGATTCCGAAGTCGCCTCCGTCATCGGCGACATCGACACCCTGAAACGCCTGAAAAAGACGATGCGCGGCTATGTCTCCTCGATCTTCCGCGCGAATTACGACGATACCTATGTGAACAACCGGCTGCGGATCGGCAAGGTCCACAAACGGCTCGGGGTCAGCCCGAAGCTGTACATCGCCGGTCTTGCGACCCTTCAGTCCCTGTTGGACAGGGAAATCGAGGCAGCCTTCCCCGGCAGCGCGGCGGATGCGCACAAGCTGGCCCTGCACAAGATCATGCTGTTCGATACCCAGCTTGTCTTCGAAGCCTATGTGGACGGCTACCTGTTGGAAGTGGAAAGCGCCAAGAAAGAGGTGGAGACTTATGCCGAGGATCTCGGCATTCGGGTCGACTCCCTCACCCGGCATCTGCACGAGATCTCAACGAAGGACGCCTTGACCGGCCTGTTCAACCGGCGGGCCTTCTACGAACATCTGGAGCGCGAATGCGAAGCCGCAGAGCGCCACGGTCTGCCCTTGACGCTCGCCTATTTCGACCTCAACGGATTCAAGGCGATCAACGACAACCACGGGCATGACGAAGGCGACCGCGTGTTGCGCCAGGTCGGTGAGGCCATGCTGGCGGTAACCCGCGCGGTCGATGTCGCAGCACGTTATGGCGGCGACGAGTTCTGCGTCATCATGCCGAGAACGTCCCGCGACGTTGTTACCCTACCGCTCAGGCGGCTGATGGCGGAATTCGACGCCCGCCGGGAGCATCCCGTCACTTTCAGTATCGGCGTGGTGCAAACGGGCCCGGAAGCCGTGGACGACCCGCGCGAGATCATCCGAAAAGCGGACGAGAAGATGTACCTGGCAAAGGACCGCGCAAAAGCCGACGGCGGTCATCACGTCGAGATCTGATCGAACGGCCGGTTCACCGCGCCCTCCCGCACCCAAATCTCGAGGCGCCGTCTAATCGACCGGCAGCCCGCTCGGTACGGTCTTCGGACGGCCCAGGGGACGCTGCTTCGCCGACTTCCCCGTCAGGGCCTGGAGGAAGGCGACCAGGTCCTTGACTCTGTCATCGTCCAACTCAACCGGCCTGATATCCACATGCGCCGCCTGCCGCGCCATCTCGCGCCTGTCCTGCCGGATCACGAAATCGGTCGATGCCAGCCAGGGTGCCTCCGGCAGGCGCGCCATCGCTGGCGTCCAGGCCGCGCGTGCCGCAGCCGGATCCAGATGCTGCCGGATCATGCCGTCCAGGGTCGGCCAGGCACCATTGTGTCCGTAGGGCGCGGTCAGCGCCACGTTGCGCAGCGACGGGGTCCGGAATCGATACGCATCCTCCAGCCGGTCGCTGTCGCCCATGCGCCCCACGTCGCGCGCATAGGGGTCGAAGCGCCGCGTCCGGCCGGGTCTGAATGCCGGCAGTCCCAGCGCATGGAACGAGCGGTCCGTAAACAATGGACCGGTGTGACAGCCCGCACATCCGGCCCGCCCGAAAAACAGAACCCGGCCCCGTTCCGCCGCCTCGGGAAGCGCGGCCCTGCCGGCCGGCCAGTCGTCGAAGGGGCTGTCGAAGCTCTGCCATTCGCTGATGACAAAGGCGCCGATCGCGTTGGCGATGTCGACGATGGTCACATCTTCGGGCGCGTGGACCGTCTCGAACGCCTGGACGAACATCCGGCCGTATTCCGGGATCGTCCGGACGCGCTTGGCCAGGATCGGCCAGGCGGCGTCGATCCGGTCATGGACGGTGCCGGCGATCTCGTTCTCCTTCGGGTTGCCCGCCATCTCGAACTGGGCGACCAACGGGAACAGCGCCTGCGCCGCGACGACGGTCTCGAGCCCTTTCGGCAGCCATTCCTCCGCCGGCGAGTCGAACCCGTTGCCGTAGAGACCCGAGACCGAAAGCCGCCCGTCGTAGAAGAGCTGCGTCACCGAACGGTGTCCCAGATTCCACAGCGCCGGTGCATTGCGCGGCACCCGCTTTCGGATCCGGTCCGGCCGGTCCCGGCGGTCCGTTCGGGGCCTACGCCGGCCCCGCCCTCGCCGATCCCCAGCGAAAGCCCGTCGGCGCCGGCATGATCGTGGTGATGGCAGGTGCCGCAGGCGATGTTGCGGTTTCCCGACAGGATCTTGTCGTAGAATAGAAGTTGTCCGATCTTCGCCTTGGCGGGATCGACCGGGTGAAAATCGTCCGGGCCCAGCCGCCCGGCACCGTCCGCCACGGCCATGCCGGCGGCGCCGAAAAGGGAGAAGCAGAAGAGATGCGCAATCATGGCCGCCGTGGCGCGGCGATTCTGTTGGCCCTTCTTTTTGCCTGTCCGGTCCGGGCCGACATCGAAGAGGCGCGCGACCTGATGGAGGCGGGGCGTTTTGTCGAGGCGCGCGAAGCGCTGTGGCCGGCCGCGCGTTCCGGCAACGCGGACGCGGAGGAACTGATCGGGGTGATGTATGCGATGGGCCTCGGGGTCGAGGTCGACCGCATGCGGGCCTTCGAATGGTATCTCAGGTCCGCGATGAAGGGTCATCCCGGCGCCCAGTCCGGCGTCGGCTGGTACTACGAGGTGGGGTACGGGATGCCGGCGCCGGACCTTGTTCGGGCCTATATGTGGTACGTGCTGTCCGCGATCGGCGGCGACCCCGACGCCGCAATCAGCCAGGAAGAGGTGGTCAAGAAGATGACCGCCGAGGAGATCGAGAAGGCGCATGTCCTGATCGAAGACTACCGGGTCTGGATGTATCCGTTCCGTTGAGTGTCGGTCGAAACGAAGGGAAAAGGGGCCCCGTAGCGGGGCCCCTCCATTTCCGCCAGATGGCGTTTACTTCATATCGGCTGCACGCCTCTTGGCGATGTCCGCCTCGGCCTCGGCGACGGCTTCGTTCAGCGCGTTAAACACGTCCTCGCCGCCATCCACATTCGCCTTGAACCAGTCGTACACTGGCGCGGCGGCTTCCTTGAACGCCGCCTTTTCCTCAGGCGTCGGCACGTAGATGTCGCCGCCGCCCGCCACGAAGTCCTGATAGGCCTGGATCGATTTGCGTTTTGGCGACGCGAAGGTGGCCTGCTGCAGCGCAAAGAAGCCGTCGACGACAACGACGCGCAGGTTTTCAGGCATCGACATGAGCTTTTCGTTGTTCATGAACCACAGCGCACCCATGTAGGCGTGGCCGTCGAGCGTGACGTACTGAAGTCCGGCTTCGGGGAATTTCATGCTCATAATGTCGGTGATGCCGTTCTTGGAGCCTTCGACGACGCCCGTCTGGAACGAGGTGAAGAGTTCCGGCCAGGGGATCGGGGTCGGCGAGGCGCCGACTGCCCGCACCAGTTCCTGCGGCAGGTCGGCAACGACCGTGCGGATCTTCAGGCCCTTGAGATCGTCGGGCCCCTGAACCCGCCGCTTGGTATTGGCGAAGTTGCGCCAGCCGCCGGTATTGCCGATGGTCATCAGACGCATCGCGCCGCCAGAGTTCTCCTGCACCAGTTCCTGCATCTTGGATATGAAGGGCGAACCGGACTGAAGTGCAGCTTCTGCCACCCTGTCGTCGGCCATCAGATAGGGCAGATCAAGCACCTGGACGTACGGGAAGACATTTGCCGCGCCACCCGAAGTCACAATGACGATGTCGATGTTGCCGTCGGCCACGCCCGCCAGGCATTCCGAGCCGTTGGAGCAGAGCTGGGTGCCGATGAAGAGCTCGACCTCGATGGCGCCGTTCGAGGCTTGTTCGACATAGTTCTTGAAGACGATGAGGCCGTCATAGTCCTCGTCGTTCTCGTTCGAGTTCGCGGTCGCGCGAAGTTTGAAATCCGCCGCCGTCGCGACCAGAGGTGCCCCGGCCAGCATTGCCGCTGCCAGCAGTGGCACCAGTGTTCCCTTACGCATGTGTTCCTCCCTTATTCGGTTGTTGCATCAGGGTCAGTTGATGAATCCCGTTATTGTGGGGATCGTCATGGAAATCGCCGGAATATAGGTGATCAGGAAGATCACCAGGACTTCGACGGCCAGAAACGGCAGGATCGCCTTGGCAATGGTCTCAACCTGTTCGCCCGAGACCGATGACGCCACGACCAGCACCAGCCCCATCGGCGGCGTCGCAAGCCCCACCGTCAAGTTGACGCTCATGATGATGGCGAAATGGACGGGGTGCACGCCGAGGTCGACGAAGATGGGACCCAGGATCGGCCCAAGGATGATGATCGCAGGCCCCGCGTCCAGGAACATGCCGACGATGAACAGCAGCAAGTTGATCAGGAACAGGAGGATCAGCGGGTTCTCGGACAGCGATAGGATGAACTCAGCCAGGATCTGCGGCGCGTAAGAGAGCGAAACTACAGTCTTGAACGCGATCGCCGCGCCGACCAGCAGCAGCACCACCGCCGAGGTCAATGCCGACTTGCTGAAGATTGCGGGAAGGTCCGAGATCTTCATCGAGTGCAGGATGAAGAAACCAACCACCAGCGCATAGGCAACAGCGACGGCGGCGGCCTCAGTCGGCGTGAAGACGCCGATCAAAATGCCGCCAAGGATAATGATCGGGGTCTGCAAGGGAACGACCGCGCGCTTGCAGACCATCCTGAAGTCGTGGCTGACGAAGCGGCGCAGCGCCAGGAGCAGGGCATGCGCGGCCAAGAGGCCGCCACCAAGAACCAGGAATCCCGTCGTCGCGGACGCTTCCTCGCCAATTGGCGCCAGCAGATAAACCAGTCCTCCCAGGTTCAGTCGCGCCAGGGCGAAGGAAAACCAGTACTCCACGCCCGTAATGGACTGGTCCTTGCGCACAATCCGTTCGGCCTTGGGCAGGTCGTACTTGTCCGCCATGATGCGCACGACCACCATCAGCCCGACGCCGACCAGAACGCCGGGAACGATGCCCGCCAGGAACAGCGCGGCGACGCTCTCGCCCATGACATAGGCATAAATGATCATGATCCCCGATGGGGGAATGATCGGCCCGATCACCGAGGACGCAGCGGTGATCGCGGCGGCGAACCGGACCGTGTAGCCTTGCTTTTTCATCGCCGGGATCAGCATCGAGCCAAGCGCCGACGTATCGGCGACAGCGGAACCGGACAGGCCCGCAAACAGGATCGAAGACAGCACGTTCACATGGGCCAGCCCGCCCCTCAAGTGCCCCATCAGCGCCTGGGCAAACTCGACCAGCCGGGTGGTGATGCCGCCCTTGTTCATCAGCTCGCCGGCCAGCATGAAGAACGGGATCGCCATCAGCGGAAAGCTGTCCATCCCGTTGTAGACATTGCGGTACAGCAGGTTGATGGCCTTGTCCTGACCGTCCAGGTAGAGAAGGATCCCTGGTGCGGCGACAAGCCCGAAGACGATCGGCAGCCCGATTGCGAGAAACAGCAGAAAGACCGGAAGGAACCAGATCAGCATCTCAGACGTCCGCCCCCGCCGTCTGGTGGCCGGGGATCGGCCGCAACAGATCCTGCCCGCCGAAGAAGGAAATGATCGATCGCAGCATCAGCTCGATGTTGACGGTCAACAGAAGCGCGACCCCGACAAGCAGCGACCACATCATCCAGAAACGCGGCACCTTGACCCATTCGCCCTGCAAGGTCGGATAATAGAGCGAGGCCGTGGCGAACTTGCTGGAGAAGCCCGTCACCTCGCCCCACCCGATCGGAAGAGCCACGACCAGAACGACGAGTGCGATCACCAGCAGCAGGAAAGAAAGAACCTCGCCCACACGTGCGGGCAGAAATCGAATCAGCATTTCGATCGCGACGAAGCCGCCCTGTCGATAGGCCAGCGGCGCCATGAACCCGGTCATCCACAGCATGCAGAAACGCGCCGCCTCTTCCGACCAGGCGAGCGGGCTGCCGAGGACATAGCGGAAAAAGACCTGCAACAGGATCGACAGCACCATCAGGCCGATGGCGAAGATCGAGATCCACCAGCCGATGCGCAGGGTAATGTCGTTCCAAACCTGGAACGGCAATAGCACGAGTTTCAGAAGCGCCACCGGTCCTCCCCCTGCAGCCCGTCTCCCGCGGGCATCGTGACGCCACTTTCCGGCATTGCACGGCATCTGTAGAGTGGCGCCACGGAGAGCATCGGAAGACCGTCCGATCGGACGGCTGGCCCTGCCGACCCGATTCACTCCTTATATCCTGCTTAAGCCCGCTGAGGGGCCAACCAGGGAGGGTGCATGTTCAAGAAGATTCTCGTTGGTGTTGACGGGTCCGAGTCCGCACTGCACGCGGTCGCCCTGGCGGGCACCTTGAGCTCATCCCACGACTCCGAGCTCGTTCTCGTGCACGTGGTTCAGTTGTCGGCCATTGCCGACCAGGTACTGAAGATGAGCGCCACGGAGCACCTTAAGGAAGACCCCAAGGGGATCATGGAAAAGCTGAGCCAGGACGTGCTGGACCAGGCCCGGAAGACGGCGGTCGACGCGGGGGCCTCGGACGGGAGGATCTCGACCATCTCCGCGGACGGGGACCAGGCCCGGCAACTGATCAAGGTGGCCAAGAACAGCAAGGCCGACCTGATCGTTCTGGGAACCCGCGGCCGGGGACGAATGGAGGGCCTGCTCTTGGGCAGCGTGTCCCAGAAGATCGCCGCCCTCGCCCCTTGCCACTGCCTGATTGCCCGGTGACGCGCGCCGGGGCCCGTTGGGTCAAGTCGACGGTTTCCCTACCGGCATCGCATAGGTGACCGGACCGTCGGCGTAATTGGTGCGCGACAGCCAGTCGGCCGGATAACCCACCGGGATCGCGTCCGTGCGGTCCTCCGGTGGCGGGTTGATATAGCCGTCCGAGTATTTCGCGATCAGCGTTCGGCCGAGATCCGCCCAGCGGTTGAGCACTTTCCGTGCGTTCTCGCCGGCCCGTTCCGCCGCCAGCGCCCGGGCTGCCGAGGCATCCGCCGTCCCGGCAAGTTCGGCCTCGACCTCCGCCACCATGGCGAAGGCCCGGTCCTCGAGTTCCCGCTGCAACGGCCGGATATCGGCCGCGATCATCCGGCGCCAGTTCAGGCGCGCCCAGTTGGCGACGAAATCGAACACCCACCAGGCCACGCCCGCATCGTATTCGCGCGGATTGCCGGTCTGATAGCTCTCGGGAAGCTCGCCGGCGCCCGCCCAGAACGGCGCAAACACGCTGGTATAGCTGACGTCCGGGGCGAACCACATGATCGCCCCGGACGTCTCCGACTGATCGGGGTGGCGTTCGCAAGCATTGGTGTAGCCCTGGTAAAACACCGAAATCGCCCGCTCCCAGGCGCCGTACTTACGTGCATCGCCGTCGCCCACGTCGTTCTGCAGCCCGTCATAGGGCCCCACGAACCGATGCGGATCGCCATAGGGTCCGGCGGCCACCCCGCGGGTCATGTCGAATTCGGTACCTTCGTAATGGTCGCGGTAGAGGTCGAAGATCTCTGCGCGGCTGAGCTTGCGGTTGGGCTTGATCGAAAAGGGATAGGCGCGGGTGTAGGTGTCCTCGACCCAGGGGCTGAGGCCCAGGTCGGGGTTCACCCGGTCGAAGACCCGCCAGATACGCCGCAGCGAATAATAGGGGTGGTTGTACTCGCCCGGACTGATCGCCCGCATCCAGTCCAGCACCGGGGTCTTCTTCGGGTCCCAGTATCCGACGGCCTGCAGGTCGTCTAGAAGGTGGTCGGAATGGATCTGGTCGGGGTCATGACCGGTGACGTCGCGGATCCGGAAGGTGTTGGCCGCAATGAAAACCTCGCCGTCGGGAACCCGCTGCGCGATCCAGGCGCTGTGGTGCGTCTCGCTTGGAAGCGCGCACATCTCGAAGACCCAGGCTTCGTCGAGGTCGGCGACCAACAGGGTCTCGCCTTCGGAATAGTAGCCGTAGGTGTCGATCAGCCGGCCCATCAGCTCGACAGCGTCGCGGGCGGTGCGACACCGCTCCAGCGCGATGCGCGAAAGCTCCGAGCTGTACATGATGCGGATGTGTTTTTCCGGCCCCGCCTCTGCGGCCGTCACGGGTTTGGGCTCGTAGTTGGCGCCGTTGGTACACTCGCCCATCATCAGGCTGTGCTCGTTCACGATGCCGTAATTGCCATCGTAATAGCCGTAGGTGTGCACCACCTGGTCGATCTCGCCGATCGGCTCCGTCTCGGGCCAGCCGGGCGTGTCGTAGAACGGACCCCGATCCTTGGCCACCAGCCTTGGATAGGGATAGGCCTCGGGCAGGATCGGACGCTTGGCGCCCGGCGCATGGTCGGCGGCCGGCACGTGAACCACGCGCTGGTCGGAAAGCTCGTCGTCGTCTGAATGGGTCACGACCATCGCGCCGCTGGCCGTGGCGCCTTTCGTGAAGATCATCGTCGTGCACATGAGGGGCCTCCGTTCTGGAACGCATGGCAATCCCGATCCGGCAGCCTAGCAGGCGGATGCGTGACTTGCATGACGCTCTGCCCCACAATCCCGAGAGCGTTGGTACGGACAGCGAGGCCCCGCGATGGACAGTTGGTCGGGAAGGAAGGTGGTGGACGCCGACCTGGCGATCGAGGAGCACGAATGGGTGCACGAGGCGATCGGCAGGATCGAGGCGGATTTTGCCCGGTCCTCGGACACCCACCTGATCAAGCTGGAGCTGCCCCGCTTCGCCGATGCGGGCGTCGACCTCTACCTGAAGGACGAATCGACCCATCCGTCCAACAGCCTGAAGCACAGGCTTGCGCGGTCGCTTTTCCTTTACGGTCTCTCCAACGGCCGGATCCGGCGCGGACGCCCGATCGTCGAAGCGTCCTCCGGGTCGACGGCGATCTCGGAAGCCTATTTCGCCCGTTTCCTGGGCCTGCCCTTCATCGCCGTCGCGCCGAAAAAGACCGCACAGGCCAAGATCCAGGCGATCGAGTATCTCGGCGGCGAGGTGCGCCTGGTCGAGCCCACGGCGATCTACGAAGAGGCCCGCCGGATTGCGGCGACCAGCGGCGGCCACTACATGGACCAGTTCACCTATGCCGAGCGCGCCACCGACTGGCGCGGCAACAACAACATCGCCGAAAGCCTGTTCTCCCAGATGCGTTTGGAACGTCACCCCGTCCCAACCTGGGTGGTCGTCAGCGCCGGCACCGGCGGCACCTCCTCGACCATCGGTCGATACATCCGCTACAGGGCGAACCAGCTCGGCAAGACACGGCTGTGCGTCGTCGACCCGGAGAATTCCGTGTTCTTCGACTTCTACAGGACCGGCGACTGCAGCCTCCGGCTGGACCGGGGCTCGCGCATCGAAGGCATCGGCCGCCCCCGGGTCGAGGCGTCATTCATTCCCACGGTGATCGACCGGATGATGAAGATCCCGGACGCCGCCAGCATCGCCGCCATCCACTGGCTGGAGCGCCGGATCCACCGCAAGTGCGGCGGGTCGACCGGCACCAATCTGGTCGGGGCCCTCAAGATTGCCGAGGAGATGATTGGGACCGGTCAGACCGGCTCCATCGTCACGCTGATCTGCGACCCCGGCGGTCTTTACCTGGACAGCTATTACGACCAGGGATGGATCGACGAGCAGGGACTGAACCTGGCGCCCCACTTGGAGGCGTTGGAGGCATTGACGGCCACGCGTTGACCTGAAAGGAGTGCGGAAAACCGTTGCGACAGAGATCGTCAGGCAACCACCCGGGGGACTTCGAGCCATGAGCGTCTACCGACTGGGCCAACACGCGCCCGAATTGCCTCCGAAGGGCGAGTACTGGATCGCCCCATCGGCGGCGGTTCTGGGCCAGGTGCGACTGGGCCAAGACGTGTCGGTGTGGTTCGGCGCCACGATCCGGGGCGACAACGAGCCGATCACCATCGGCGAAGGAACGAACATCCAGGAAAAGGCGACCCTGCATGTGGATCCCGGATTTCCCATGACCACCGGGGCCGGCAGCACCATCGGCCACAATGCGGTCATTCACGGCTGCACCATCGGGGCGGGCAGCCTTGTCGGCATGGGAGCGACCATCCTCAACGGCGCGCGCATCGGGGCCAACTGCCTGGTCGGCGCCAATGCGCTGGTCACGGAGAGCAGGCATTTCGAAGACGGATCGCTGATCGTCGGCGCACCGGCAAAGTCGCTCAGGAAACTGCGCGACGAAGAGATCACAGCCGTAAAACAGGCAGCCGAGGACTACGTGAAGCGGTGGCGGTATTATGCCCGCGAACTTGTCCCGCTCCCGGAATAGCCGTCCGAAAGCGCACAACCAAACAGGCCGCAGGGTGACCTGCGCCGGGCATAAGATCCAGCCCGATCGACAGGGAGGTTCCCATGAAGAGGATTTCCGCAGAAGAATTCTCTCCGGAGGCGGTCGTGAAGGAACTGCTCGACGGCGGCGGCGCCGTGCTCCTGCCACAGCTCTTCACGCAGCGGCAGGTGGCCGAAGCACGGGACATCATCCTCGGCGAAACGGCGGACCGCAGCTTCACCGGATCGCATTTCAACAAGGACGACGAAGATGCCCTGCTCCAGCGCAGGGTCTGGAACTTGATCGCAAAAGGCGACGTCTTCGTCGACATGCTGCTGCACCCGCAAATCGTCTCCAGCATGCAGGCGTTTCTGGGGTCCGAGTTCATCATGGGGTCGATCTGCGCGTCGCGCCTCATGCCGGGCTTTGGCGGCCAGGAACCCCACATCGACTATCCTTACTGGGACTTCTACCGGACCGGCACCTTTCCGGCGCGGACCAACTCGTCGTTCCCGTTGAACTGCCAGGCAACCTTCCTGATCGATTCCTTCACCGAAGAAAACGGCGCCACGGCCTACCTCCCCGGATCGCAGAAGCGGCTGCACTATCCCGGCCCGGAGGATTCCTTCTTCGACCGCTGCGAACGCATGACGGGGGAACCCGGCGACGTGGTTCTGTTCTATGGGGCGACATGGCATTGCGCCATGCCCAACCGAAGCGACGCGGGACGGACCGGCATCCTCGTCGAGTTCCTGCCGAAGTTCGTGAAGCCGATCGAAGACCTACTCAGCGATCTCGATCAGGTTTTTCTCGACAAGGCGGATCCGATGCTGCGCCAGATGCTGGGGTTTTCCTATCCCTGGCCGTCGTCACCGCCCCATCCGCCGTTCCCGAACGACGAAGCCGCGTGATCCCTCGCATGCACCGAGTCAAACTGCGGTCGGTTCGGTGAAGACCTTCGACTATGTCATCGTCGGCGCAGGGTCCGCCGGGTGCGTCCTTGCCAACAGGCTCTCGGCCCAGGCCGGCAACAGCGTCTGCCTGCTGGAGGCCGGGCCCGCCAACCGGAGCATCTTCATCCGCATGCCGGCCGCCTTGACCTTCCCCATCGAAAGCAAGGACCTCAACTGGGGTTTCGTCAGCGAACCGGAGCCGCAGCTCGGCGGACGCCGGATCGGCCAGGCCCGCGGCCGTTGCCTGGGCGGCAGTTCCTCGATCAACGGCATGGTCTTCGTGCGCGGCGGCCCGCGCGACTATGACCGGTGGAGGGAGTTCGGCGTCACCGGCTGGGACTTCGACGACTGCCTGCCCTTTTTCAAGCGCCTGGAGTCCTTCGAGGGCGGCCGCGACCCCAACCGCGGCGGCACCGGCCCCTTGAGCGTCGTGCGCAGCCGCGCGGCGCATGTTTTCTATGAACGCTTCCTGGAGGCGGGCGAACAGTTCGGCCTGCCGCACGCCGAAGACTACAACAGCCGGCAGCAGGAAGGCGTGCATGTCACCCAGGCCACCATCCGGGACGGCGTGCGCAGCAGCACCGCCGAGGCCTATCTCGACCCGGTCATGCACCGGGACAACCTGACCGTCGAGACGGGCTGTTTTGTCCAGCGCATCCGCTTCGATCAAAAAACCGCGGTCGGTGTCGACTGCATCGTCAAGGGCGCCCACCGGACCATCACCGCCACCAAGGAGGTCATCCTCTGCGCCGGCGCGATCGGGTCACCGCATCTTTTGCTGCTGTCGGGCCTGGGCCACGCCGACCGGCTTGCGGAGCACGATATCCCGACCGTCGCCCATCTGCCGGGCGTCGGCGAAAACCTGCAGGATCACGTGGTCGCGCCGCTGCGCTATCGCTGCGACAAGCCCGTCTCGGTCAAGCGGCAACTGGGCCTCTTGGGCCGCGCCAGGCTGGGGTTGGAGTGGCTGCTGTTCAAGCGGGGGCTTGGCGCATCCAATTTCTTCGAGACCGGCGCCTTTTTCGACGGCGGCAGCGGCGCCGACTTCTTCAACCTCCAGCACGAGTTCCTGCCCTTCCTGGCCGATTTCCAGGACGGCAAGGTGACGCTGGGCGACGGGTTCCAGTATTTCGTCAGCCAGATGCGGCCGTTCAGCCGCGGCCATGTCCGCCTGAAATCGGCGGATCCGAAAATGCACCCGGCGATCCGGTTCAATTACCTGGACGACCGCCGCGACGTCCGGGAGATGCTGGACGGCATTCGCATGACCCGCGAGATCGCGCACCAGCCCGCCTGGGACGGCTTTCGCAGCGCCGAGATCGACCCGGGGCCGGATCTCAGGTCCGACGAAGAGCTCACGCACTGGTTTCGGACCACCGCCAACACCGAACACCACCCCGTCGGCACCTGCCGGATGGGGAACGACGAAGATGCGGTGACCGACACGGCCGGCCGGGTCCACGGCGTCGAAAACCTGCGCATCGTCGACGGCGCGATCCTGCCGTTGATCCCCACGGCCAATGTCAATGCGCCGATCATCATGGTCGCGGAAAAGATCGCCGACCGGATCCTGGAACTGCCGCCCCTGCCGGCGGAGACGCTGCACGAGCCTTCTCTAGGCAAGGAGACACCGTGACGGC
>Ga0066187_1000255_pt1 | contig 20066 bp, 22 predicted proteins | sample WorMetexBAHAMAS1_FD_58706 | JGI IMG/M metagenome (GOLD analysis project Ga0066187, IMG submission 58706) | Marine gutless worms symbiont microbial communities from Max Planck institute for Marine Microbiology, Germany - Inanidrilus exumae... | ecosystem: Host-associated > Annelida > Digestive...
AACCGGAATACACCTTAGAAAAGCCGTCAGACCGTCCAAACAAGTGGGACCACCTCACCCGACCACCATTTCCTACGCTCAATCTATGACAAGGGGAGCGCGGCCGTCATGCGAAAGCGGGCCGTGGAACGTAAAATGAACGAAACATTGGGAGACATGGAGTTCCGGCTGTTGAAACTGGCGACACGGAAACTCCTCGACCATTTCGGCAGTCTTCGGGCGGCGGCGGACCTGTGTCGCGTCAAACCGACCAATCTGTCCCAATACCAGAGTTTCGAGCACACGACCTTCATGCCGGTCGACGTCATCCTGACCCTGGAGCGGGCCGCCGGGGAGACGTACCTGTCCGATGAACTGAAACGCCTGTCCGAAACGGCGACCAGCCAGGACTTGGAACGCGAGGTCCGTGACGAGGCCCTCGACGTACCGGTCGCCGTTGGCGAACTGCTGGCCTTCGTCTGCGAGGCGACGGCGGAGCACAGCGAGAGCGGCATGCGGCTGTCCGAGAACGAAAAACGCCGCTATTTCGAGTTGCGCCGGCGCGTTGGTCAGGAACTCGACGAACTGGATTCCGCTGTCGAACAGGACGGCACGCTGCATCGCCACAAGGCCTGAACGACGGGGCCCGACCTGTCGACCAAACAGAAGGTTTGACACCTCCGAAACCGGCTTCAGTTGTCGCCGCAGCGCGCACGCTCGCAAAAAACGGATGCAGGCGGGTGAAAAAACCTATGGCGGCAAGGGGCATAATCTGGCAGGAAAGTAGTGGGAAATCGTAGCGAGAACGTTGCGGCCCAGGGACGGATAATTGGAAACAGCCGGATGAGGAGTTCTCTCTTCATCCGTGCTTGCGCCTTGGCGGCGGGACTCCTGATCTTAACGGGAGCCGGGCCGGCATGGGCATTGAGCCTGGAGGACCTCCTGATCGAGGTCCTGGCCAAGCACGACCAGGTCTTGGGCGCTGACGCTGAAGTGTTGGCGGCGAAAGAACGCGCGCGCGAAGCCCTCGGTGATTGGTTCCCGGAATTCGAGACAACGGCCACCCACGGCCACGAAACGATTGCCAATCCCCACGATTCGGACACGGGCCTGCCGTTCTCCCAGGTCGATGTCTCGCTCACTCAATTGTTGTGGGATTTTGGCGCCACCAACGGCACCGTCGAGAAGGCACGGCTCGAACTGGCCGAAAGTCAGTTGAACCAGGCCAAGGTGCGCGACGACATCTTCATCGAGGCGACGAACGCCTATGTCGATCTGATCCGGGCTCGCCAGGTCCTGAGTTTCTCCCGCCAGTCACAAGACAATGTCCGCCAGCAAACGGGACTCGAAGAAGCCCGTGTCGAGACCGGCTCCGGACTGTCGACGGACGTCTTGCAGGCGAAACAACAGCTCGCCGGCGCCGAAGCGCGAACTATCGGCTCTGAGGGCACGCTGATTTCCGCACAAAACCGTTTCAAGGCGGTTTTCGGCACGCTGCCCAAGGTCGAGGACCTGTCACCGGTGCCGCTGCCGCTCGAAGCCCTTCCGGCGACCCTGGACGAGGCCATTGAAACGGCGCTTCGCAACAACCGCGAGATCGCCATTGAAAAGGTCAACGAAGCCGTCTCCCGGACCGAGGTGAAGACCGCATACGGTGAGAACTTCTTTCCGAAACTGGAAGGGATCGTCGAGCGGAAATGGAAGAACAATGTCAGCGGGACCGTCGATTTGAAGACCGAGACGGTGGCCAAGGTCGAATTGAACCTACCGTTCAACCTCGGGTTCACCGCCATCAATACGCTCAGGGCCGCCGAATACGACGTCGTCGTTCAAACCCGAACGGTCGCCGATACGATCCGCCGCATCGAGGAAGAGGTGCGCAACGCCTGGCAGGAACTGCATACGGCGCAAAAGACGGCACGATCCCTGCAAACCCAGGCCGATATCTCGGCGGCGTTCCTTGAGCTGGCCCGTGAGGAACGGAAACTGGGGAACCGCTCGCTGATCGATGTGTTGTCGGGTGAGACGACCCTGATAAACGCGCAAAGCGATGCCGTTTCCGCCGAAGCCGACGTTATCCTCGCCGCCTTCAACCTGCTCAACCTCGCGGGCAAACTCGACCGGCGCCTCCTCAAGGATGTGAACGGCGCCAGTGAGATCGATTTCCACAATCCCGCCGCCGGCACCACCCAGCGCCAGAACAAGCGCCCGGCAGATGTGTCGACAGCACCCACCGGGGCGGCACCACGCCCTCTCAAGACGGGATCAACCGCGGATCCGGTGACCAATCCGTCCCCATCGGATGAAAACGCGGTGCTCGTCGCCCCGGCGGGTTCGGGAACCGGGGAGCCCGGGGCACCGGTCGATCGACCGGCCTCGGGCTCCTCACTTTCTTCCGTCGGACCGCCGGCGACGGAGGTCGCCGGCCCGCCGGAACCGACACCGGCACAAAAGGCCGGCGTTACGGATCGGGCCTACGATCGCTACCGCGTGTTTGACGCCGGAATTCGCTCGGTCCTCGAAAGCCGGGCGCGCGAGCAGGAGGCCGTCGGCGCGACGCCAAGTCGATGATCCGCTTCGGCGACCGACGAGGAATCCATTGGTCAATCCGAGAACGGTCGCCCATCGAGATCTGGTGCGTTTTCCGCATCGACGACGCGTTGCGCTACATCATAGGAAAAACCGGCCCGGGCGAGGGCCGCCAGGTCTTTTTCACGGACGGTTTGGCGACCGGATTTTCGAAAGGGGCCGATCCGTCTGCGTTTGGCCAGCGCCACCGCCGCAGCCCATTCGATGTCGCCCTTGTCTTCCGTCAGATCCGAGAGCACGGCTTCGACCGTCTCCTCGGCAACGCCCTTCTCCCGCAACCGCAACCGCACCGCTCTCGGCGAGACGCCCCGTTCCAGGAGCGAACGGGCCCGGCCTTCGGCAAAGCGCGTATCGTCGAGCAAACCGGCTTTGGAATAGCGAGCAATCAGGTCATCGACGACCGCAGCCCCTTCTTCCGGGTCGGTGCCGTGGTGGCGCGCCGATCGGTTGACGCGGCGCATGAGGACACGGCGCAGGCTCTCGGCCGAGCTCGAGTAACGGGCGAGATAGTGCAGGGCTGCGTTCTCGAGCCGTTTCGGTGTTGCCTTACGGGGTTTTCGGCGGACGCCGCCAGTGTCCGCTCCGTGCTTGTTCATCACAGGAGTTTCCCACGGCGACGCTGGCCAGCCAAGCCGGAGAAGATTATATAGGCGCGATCGGCAACCCGACGGAGGCGGCAATGGTTGAAGGCGATTCCAATTGGATCGGATTGTGGACGCTTTACATGCGGGAGGTCCGCCGTTTCGTGAAAGTCTATACGCAGACCGTCGTCGCACCGATCATTACAACGCTGTTGTTTCTTGCCGTATTTTCCCTGGCCCTCGGGGGTGCGACGCGTGTCGTCAACGGCGTCCCCTTCACCGAGTTCCTGGCACCCGGCCTGATCATGATGGCGATGGCCCAGAATGCTTTTGCCAACACCTCGTCGTCGATCATCATTTCGAAGGTCCAGGGTAATATCATCGACACATTGATGCCGCCCTTCACGGCGCGGGAATTGACCCTTGGTATCGCTCTGGGCGGCGCCACGCGAGGGGTGTTCGTAGGGTTTTTCGTGGCCCTCGCCATGAGTTTGTTCGTCGATCTGAAGATCTCGAACCCCGCGTTCATCATCTATCACGCGTTCATGGCATCTTTGATGCTGTCGCTCTTGGGGACCATCGGCGGTATCTGGTCGGAAAAGTTCGACCATATCGCTGCGGTCACCAACTTCGTCATCACGCCCCTGTCATTCCTTTCCGGGACCTTTTACTCGATCCAGCGGCTACCCGAAGCCGCGCAAGTCGCCGCCCATCTCAACCCCTTCTTCTACATGATCGACGGGTTCCGCTACGGCTTCATCGGCCAAGCCGACGGGTCGGTCATTGGCGGCGTCGCGGTCATGGCGGCGACGAATGTCTTTCTTTGGGCGGTCTGTACGAGCTTGTTCGCCAGGGGTTACAAGCTCAAGGCGTGAGAGTCTGACTTCGGCGTACTGCGGCTCGTCCGCCCATCGTCTTGATCAAACCGAACAACGCGTCGCGTTGCGGGCCTTCCGGCATTTCGTTGAGGTCGCGGGCGACTCGAATGACGCGGTCCGGCAAACTGTTTTCGCCGTTCGTTTTCACGCCCGGCTGGGGGAGCGCAGCGGGAGCCTTTTCCAAATCATCGAAAAAATAGGCGACGGGAATGCCGAGAACGACGGCGAGCAAATAAAGCCGTGACGCGGCTATCCTGTTCGAGCCGTTCTCGTATTTTTGTATCTGCTGGAAACTTATGCCGATCAGTTTTCCCAGGCCGTCCTGTGTCAGCCGCTTGGCAAGCCGCGCTTGGCGCAACCGGGTTCCAATCTCCTGATCGATCTTGGTGGTTCCGCGCATGTTTCTGATTTCCGGTTTGATCGACATGCCGCGTTTCCTTTTTCAACAATACCGCAGACTGCGACTATGGCGGGGTCTTGGTAAACCGTCCAATTCAATTCTGTTAAAACGAGATACGGCTTAATAAATAATCGTAATAATACTCATATGGGGACCGCCGAACGCTCGTTTCCTCGCGGCGCCATCAGGAGCAAGGCTGCCGTCAGTGCTGACGCGAGAAAGAACACAATAGCCATCGGAATGGCACCGATCAGGTATCCGGCAACCGCCGGTCCCGCCATTTGCCCGAGGGATATCAAAAAGAACGTCGCCCCAAACCCGGCCGACGGACGGTCGTAGAAAAGGCGGATACTCCAAATACCGAACAATGCCGTAACGACGATAAATGCGGTTCCGAATGCGGCCCCCGAGGCAATGGAAATGGCTAAGTGTTGCGGGAACAAGGCGACGGTGGCGATCGCCGCCGCCGTGACCGATACGCTGACCAGAAAGACCGTGCGGAGGCCGAACCGGTGGACCAGTCGACCCGCTGCCGCCCCGAGAATGCCGGCGGCTCCGATCGAAGCCCAGAACGTCGCCGCTTGACCCTGGCTCAGGGAGCCGGCGGTCACCAGGAGGTCGACGGCGAAGGTCCAGTAGACAGACGTTGAAATACCGAAAATGGCGGCGCCGACGAAAAGCGCCCCGGCGCCGGGCCGGGCGAACCAACTCCAGCGCAATGACGGCACTGCGGCGTTGGCCGGCGCAAAAGGTCCGGTCGGCATCAGGCGTGCATTCCAAAGGGTGGCAATTACGGCGAAGGCGGCGAACAGAGCCCAGGCGTATCGCCAGTCAGCGCCGGCGAATACGGCCAGAGGTCCGGCCATGAGGACGCCGAAACCGGTGCCCGAGTTGATCCAGGCATAGACACGCTCCTGGCGGCGATCCGGCACCAGCCGGACGACGGCGTCGGAAAGCGGTGGATAGGCGAGTCCAGGGCTCATGCCGGCGAGGAAGACACCCGCCGCCAACAACCAAGGTCCGCTGGCGATTGAAATCACGGCCATTCCCGTGGCTGCGGCGATGCCACCCAGGACGACCGGCAATCGGGGGCCGGTCAGCGCCGAGACCCAACTGGCGATCAGGGTGGCGACCAGGTAGCCGCCGTAGGAAGACGCCGCAACGAGCCCCATGGTCGCCGTCGCCAAGGCGAGGTCGGCCTGGATGTCCAGACCATAGGCGTAGCGAGCCAGTCCGTATGTAGCGGCGACGATGGCTATGCCGGCCGGAGCCAGTTCCCTCGAAGCGTTCTCAGGTGCGGCACGCCAACTGAAAGAGGACCGAGCGGTCATCCGTGAGGGCTTCATGGCAGACTCCGAACCGACCTTCTCTTTCGCGGTGGCGCCGGTACTGTTCGAGGCGGTACTTGAGACAGTAGTTGCTGACGAACAGGCGATGTCTATCGTCGGCGACGTATTCTTCACACATGATCGCGGCTTCGATCGTTTGACCGTCGGAGACCAAAACGGGCAATACAAAAACCCGACCCATCGACGGCGTCAATCCCTGGGCCCGCTCGAATGCCAGCCGCGAGAAACGAGTCATCAAGGGATGGCGGTAGAACTTCATGACAGCCTGACTGCCCGTTTCCGGCATAACTTGCATTTCGGCCAGGACCATATCACCGGGTCCGGCGATACTCTGCAGCCAGGTGGACGCCGTCAACGGGTCTTCGTTCCCCTCCTGGAAACCAAGCATCGTCACCAATGCCGGCGTTGCGCCGTCGCGGACGTCATCGACGCGGAACCGTTCGAACGGTGTGACACGATAGCGGATCGTTTTCGGATCGAGGATCGCGGCGAGGTTCTTGCGCATGGCCGCAACTGAAGCGGGATTGATATCGACACCAACGTAAGAAGCGATACGCACGCCGCGTTCGATGAGGCGCCGAAGAATGAACGTGGTCTTCGTCGGTTCGGGCCCGAGTTCCACATAGTGTATCTCACGTCCTGCAAACCGAACCGCCGCCGCGTCCGCCGCATCGCTTAGGGCCTCGCAAAAGCTGTACCCCGCGCCTCCGTTTCGACACAAATGCGGATCAGCGAGCGCTGCCCGGTTGAGGCCGTGCATGAGGCCGAACACTTCTTCCAGGTTGGAATCGGGGGACAAGGGGTTTGCCGGATTAAAATACTTAGCCTTATTTTCCTGTATGTCGATGTCGGAACCGGCAAATCCGATGTGGTGGGTCAGGGCCCGGCGAATCCGGCCACCGAGCGGGATATCGCCCTCTATGGCGGCCGGCGATTGGCGATGAGTCTGCATAGCGAAATCTGTCTCCGAAATTGGTCGAGGGAATACCGCACTAACGGTAGTCGCCGACGCACGCCTTGCAAAATCTAGAGTTGTGATCGGCCATCAAGATTCTTTATACTGAAACAACCTTAAAGATAATTTTTATTTGGGGGAACAATCTTGCGCAATCGCCTCGACTTCAAACAATTGGAATCGTTCGTCGCTCTTGCCGACACGGGGAACTACACCCGCGCCGCCGAGGTCCTGAACCGAACCCAGCCCAACATTTCCATGCAGATCTCCAGGCTCGAGGACAAGCTTGGCAAGACGCTGGTGGTCCGCGGGCCGCGCCAGGCGGAATTGACGGAAGACGGTAAAATCCTGCTCGCCTACGCCCGGCGCATCCTTGATTTGTCGGCGGAGGCGCAACAAACCCTCAGCATGCCCGAGCTGACCGGCATCGTGCGCGTCGGGATTCCCGAGTGGTTCGCCACCGATGCCCTGCAGGCCATGCTTTGCCGTTTCAAGCTGTCCCACCCGCGGGTCAAAATGGCCATGCACGTCGGCGACAGCGCGACCTTGCGGGCCATGCTGACGGACGGCCAACTCGACTTGGCCCTGGCGATCCGCGACCCGGACGCGGATCCGCCGCCGCGGATTTGGCGGGAGCCTCTCTACTGGGTCTCGACCAATCACCACGTACCGGACCCGTTGGATCCGGTCCCCCTCGTCCTTTTCGTTCCGCCCTGCCCCTATCGCCAAGTTGCCGCCGACGCCCTCGCCGCGATCGGGCGCGCTTGGGAGGAGGTGTTTACATCAACCAGTGTCGCCGCCGTCCGTGTCGCCTTGAATTCGGGTCTCGGGGTTTCCGTCTTGCCCGCCGGCGCTGTCAGCGAGGGTCAGCGGGTTCTTGGTCCTGATGAGGGATTTCCCGACCTACCACCGACGGAACTTTCCCTTTATTCGGCTGGCGCCACCGTTTCCCTGACCGTCAAATCCCTGTCCGAGTTCCTGGCGGAACACGTGGGCCAGGCGATTCTGAAGAACACGGGCATACCCTCCGCCATCGTACGGCGTCGGCGGGCCTGCTGAGCGGTACCCAAAAACTCTTCGTGGAGAACTGAAGGCAGATTTCCGGAATTTTTCGGTTTTATGAACTCCGTATCCGGCCACCCTGGCGCCGTTGACATTGGGCGATTGGCGCAACATACTTCGCCGCTTTCCTGGCCGAAAACCGCCACTTTGGGCGTTTTCGAATGACGACGAGGAGAGCGATCGTGATACCAGCCGTAATGCCGACCTATGCCCGCTACAGCGAGGCGATCGAGCGCGGCGAAGGTGTCTATCTTTATACGACCGACGGACGCAAGCTGCTCGACTTCGGGGCCGGTATAGCGGTCGCGTCGCTGGGCCACTGCCACCCTCATCTGGTCGAGACCCTGAAAACCCAGGCCGAAACCCTTTGGCACTGCTCCAATCTCTACGATATCCCGGGTCAGCAGAGGCTGGCCGAGCGTCTGGTCGCCAACAGCTTCGGCGACGCCGTGTTTTTCAACAACTCGGGCGGCGAAGCGGTGGAATTGGCGGTCAAGATGATCCGCAAATACCATTCGGCCGCCGGGCGTCCGGAACGCTATCGGGTGATCAGCGTCGAAGGTGCCTTTCATGGCCGCTCGCTGGCCATGATCTCGGCCGGCCGCCAGGAGAAACACATCAGCGGTTTCGGCCCACTGGTCGACGGATTCGATCAGGTCGCCTTTGGCAATCTCAATGAAATGCGTGCCGCCATAACGCCGGAAACCGGCGGGATCCTAGTCGAGCCGGTACAAGGGGAAGGCGGCATACGTCCCATGGACGCCGACTACCTCAGCGGCCTCCGGTCCATCGCCGACGAGTTCGGATTGGTTCTGGCCTATGACGAAGTGCAGTGCGGTATCGCCCGGACGGGCAAGTTGTTCGCCCATGAATGGTCCGGGGTCGAGCCGGACGTGATGGCGCTCGCCAAGGGATTGGGCGGCGGTTTTCCGATCGGCGCTTGCGTTGCCAGCGAAGAGATCGCCGCGCCGATGACAGCCGGAAGCCACGGCTCCACGTTCGGCGGCAATCCTCTCGCCATGGCCGTCAGCAACGCCGTTCTCGACGTCATCCTGGCCGACGGTTTCCTCACCGAAGTGCGGCGGATATCGACTTACTTCCGCGACGAGCTCGAGGATCTCAAGGACCGGCATCCCGGCGTGATTGAGGGTGTGAGGGGCATGGGACTGATGCTCGGGATTCAATGTGCCGGGGAAGCCGGCTCCAATGGGGCGCTGGTCGGCAAGCTGATGGAAAAGGGCCTTTTGACGGTGCCGGCGGGCGACAATGTGGTGCGGCTCATTCCGCCGCTCATCATTAATGAGACGCACATCGGCCAAGCCATCGGGGTCATCGAAAGTGCCTGCCGGGAAATCGAATCCGAGGCTCGCGGGTAATGGCCGGGACCCGTCACTTTCTCGATGTCCACAATCATGACGCGGAGACCCTGCGCCACCTGATCGAGCGCTCACGCGAGATGAAGGCCCAGCTCAGGGCCGGCGAAGCCGACCACCCTTTGGCCGGCAAGACCTTGGTCATGATTTTCGACAAGCCGTCGACGCGAACCCGCGTTTCTTTTCAGGTCGGGATGCAGCAGTTGGGCGGCATGGTCGTCGTCATGAGCGACAGGGAATCGCAGATGGGCCGGGGCGAAACCATCGCCGACACGGCCCGCGTGCTTTCGCGCTATGCCGACGTGATCATGATTCGCACCGATGATCCGGCAAAACTGGGCGAACTGGCAGAGTACGCGTCGGTACCGGTGATCAATGGCCTTACCGACATGTCCCATCCGTGCCAGGTCATGGCCGATGTCATGACTTTCGAGGAACATCGGGGACCCATCAAAGGACGGACCGTGGCCTGGAGCGGCGACGGCAACAATATGGCCAACAGCTGGATCCACGCCGCCGGCCAGTTCGGCTTTTCACTCAAGATCGCCTGTCCCGACAGCCTGCAGCCGTCGGCGGCCGCCATGTCCTGGGCGGCCGAGGTCAACGGCGACGTGGCCGTCGTCGACACGGCGGAAGAGGCCGTCGATGGCGCCGATCTCGTCGTCGCCGATACCTGGGTGTCGATGGGCGATGAAAACACCGACATGCGCCGCCAGATCCTCTACCCGTTTCAGGTCAACGCGCCCCTGATGGCGAAGGCGAATACGGATGCCCTTTTCATGCACTGTCTTCCGGCCCACCGCGGCGAGGAAGTCACCGACGATGTCCTCGACGGGCCGCATTCCGTGATCTGGGACGAGGCGGAAAACCGTCTCCATATCCAGAAAGGCATCTTGACTTGGTGTCTGGAGTGACCGCCCCGGGACCGGTCACGGCGAACGCGCTCGACATTCCCCTGGAACAGGTTCGCGCGGTCGAACACCGCGCCGCGCGGGCGTGGCCGGCGACGTTCGTTCACGATTGTCGCGGCTGGCGCCTGCGCCACTCACCCGGCATTACCAACCGCCGGGCAAATTCCGTCTTTCCCAACGAGGGTGTGCCGCGGGGCGAACTCGATGCTGCCATCGATGACGTCGAATTGTTCTACGCCGAGCGGTCCCTGCCATCTCGTTTCATGATTTCCCCCGCCGCCGATCCGGGCGACCTCGACCAGCGCCTCGCGGACCTGGGTTATCGGATCGAGGCGCCGACGGACGTGCAGTGGGCGAACGCCGGCGACATCAAATCGGCCAGCGGCGATGGCACCAATTTGACGATCGTCGATTCTCCGACCGAGGAATGGATGTCCGTCTACATGGAAGGGGAAACGGACCGCCGAGCAATCGCCGACAAAAGGCTGTTGATCGAGCGGATCGCCTGTCGGCGGGCTTTGGTTTGCCTGCAAGCGGAGGGAATAACCGTTTCCGTTGGACTTGGCGTTCTCGAAGACGGGTGGACGGGGACCTTCTGCATGCATACCTTGAAGGAGAAACGGCGAAGCGGATATGGACGTGCCGTGCTTGGCGCCCTTGCCCGGTGGAGCGAGAAAAACGGTGTCCAGCGGATGTACCTGCAGGTCGAACGTGACAATCCCGATGCCCGGCGGTTCTACGAGAGGGCGGGATTCGTAACGCGGTATGGCTACCGGTATCGCTCGAAACCACCTGGAGACCAGGCATGACCGATGAGACGGCCCCCGCAATCGACGGCTCGGTCACGGGCTTCGGAGATTTCGTCCGGCGTTTCCAGGTCGAGGCCCTTGGCGTCAATGGCCGTACCGTCCGCCTCAGCGAAACACTCGACCACGCCTTTCGGAACCACGACTATCCGGCCCGATTGAAGGGTATGCTGAGCGAGATCATGGTGCTCACAGCGGGATTGTCGAAGTCCCTGAAGTTCGAGGGTGTCTTTACCTTGCAGGTTCAGGGTGACGGCCCGGTCGGCCTGATGGTTTCGGATGTCACGGCAGACGGAGGCATCCGCGCCTATGCCCGCTGCCAACCGGATCGGATCGAAGCGGCCCTTGAAAAACCCGGGAGCCTGTTGCCGAAACTGATGGGGGCCGGACACATGGCGTTGACCGTCGACCCCGGCAACAACATGGACCGCTACCAGGGCATCGTCGAGTTGCAGGGCTCGAGCCTGTCCGAATGCGTGCAGACCTACTTCCGCCAGTCGGAGCAGTTGGAAACGGCGATCGTCGTAGCGTCCGATCCGGAACCCACCTGCGGTCCGCCGCGCGCGGCGGCGATCATGATCCACCGCCTCCCGGCAAAAACGGCGAACACGGCCGATCACGAGCTGAACGACGACAACTGGCGGCGCGCCGTTGCTCTCTTGAGCAGTGTCACCGCGGGTGAAATGCTCGATAGCGGACTTGCCGTGCCGGAATTATTATATCGCTTGTACCACGAAGACGGGGTTCGCGTGTTCAAACCGAAGCCCTTGCGTCATGCCTGCCGGTGCTCGCGCCAGAAAGTGGTGACGACCCTGGTCTCCTTTCCGCGCGCGGAAATCGAGGATATGGCCGAAGACGGCGCCGTGGTCGTGACCTGTGAGTTTTGCGGAACACGGTTTCCTTTTCCGTTATCCGAGTTCGATCACCTATTTGAGAACCAACAGGGGGTTGAGCCGGTCGCTCCTTGAGGTCAGTATCGTGCCGGGCCGCATCGTCGGCGCCAAATCGACCAACCGTAGAAGAATGAGCTCGAAGCCGATGAAACACTCCCCGTTTCGACTGTCGACCCTGCTTGTCGCCGCCAGCCTCGCCCTTGCCGGTTGTGAAGTAACGGCGCCACAGCGTTCTTTGCCTGAACTGACATTTTCCCATTTGGCGCCGATCAATATGGCCGTCGGATCGGTGGTCGTCGACAATCGATATAGACAACCGACGACAGGCACCTATGTCGAATCCCGATTTCCCTCGCCGCCGGCCCGGGCTCTCGAACGGTGGGCAATGGACCGCCTGAAACCCATCGGCACGGGTGCCGACGGCACGCTCAAACTGGTCATTACCGATGCCTCCGTTCGCGAAACGCCGCTGAAAAAAGACGCCAGCTTCAAAGGCGTCTTCACCAAACAACAATCACATCGATATGACATGGCTTTGCGGGCGACGATTGAAATCATCGGTCCGGACGGCCGGAAACAAGGTGACTCTTCGGCCAACGCGTCCCGCACACTGACGGTACGCGAAGATCTTTCCTTGAACGAAGTGGAACAGCGCTGGTTGGACGCGACGGAAAACCTGGTCAACGACTTCGACAAGGAGATGGTTCGCAACTTGCGCCAGTTCCTTGCCAACTGGGTCCGCTGAACGGTTCGTTCTCTCGCGGTCGGGAAACAAAAAAAGCCGGGAGCGATACCGCCCCCGGCTTTTATGGGAACACCTATGCGATCAGCGCATGAAGACAATGCTGACCCGGCGGTTCATGCGTTCATCTTTGTTGTCGCCAGAATTGACGGCGGGAGCATCCTCGCCGTGACGGGCCTTTTCGACGACCTTGCGTGAGACACCGAGTTCCATCAGGCGGTTACCGACCTCGTTGGAACGGTAGCGAGACAGGCCCATATTGTATTTCTTGCTGCCACGGGTGTCGGTATGCCCGGCGATCCAGACCTTGCCCGGCTTGTGCAAACGGTAGTCGGCGTAGGCCTGCTTGATGACGACCATACCGGCGTCGTCGACGTCGGCGCTATCCGTGTCGAAGTAGACCGTATAGGGGCCGGGCAGCGGCGCCATTTTCTTTTCCGGCATCGGCTTCGGCGCCGGCTTTTTGGCGACCGGAGTTGCCAGCTGCGCATAGGCCTTGTCGAATTCGGACCGGCAGCGCTCGATATGCTTCGGCTGGAAGTTCTCTTCCTTCTCCTGCATCCAGCAGTCGAACATGGCCTGGGCCCGGGCGGCGGCGCCAGGCGTGATATCGGACGCGCCTTGCCACAGCTTGTTGACCAGATTGACGCGGGCGTTAGCGAGATCCTGCTTACCGTCGGCCGGAATCTCGCGTTCGGTCAGCGGCTGCGGACCGACGTCTTCACCCATGCCGGCTTTCTTGGCCTTCTCGATGAAATAAACGGTATCCTCATCGTCGCCCTCTTCCTTTTCCATGAGGGCGAGTTCGACGTATTCCTTGTGGAGGGCGTTCTGGAAGGCACTGCCCTTGCCCTTCAACCCCTCGACAGATGCGGTTTCGACGTTGGCGGCGCAGCCCGAAAGCAACAACAGCGCGGCACCGGCAATCGATAGAAATCTAAAATGTTTCATGCGCGGGCATCCTTATTCCGTCCCTGATGACCAATTCCGTGGCCGAGGCTGTTTTTGTCGGCCAGGCCCGAAAGGTTGCAGTGCCCGAAAGGTTACTCCTCCCTTCGGAGCCGGCCCTCCCACGGTTCCGAAAAGAATATTAGATTTGTTGGGCATAAGAGATCAAGGGTTGAGAAACAGAGGACGTTCGGAAATCTCCGGAATGCACCAACTGGAATGAATGGGAGATAACTGAATACCCGCCACCAGTTGGTTGGAAACTTCGACCTCCTTAACAGATAAGTTATTGGCTGGCCGTAATACCGCCATCGACATACATGATCTGGCCGGTGACGAAAGCAGCCGCCGCAGAACAGAAGAACAAGGCCGGCCCGGTGACATCCTTGGGGTCGGCGATTCGCCCGAGCGGTATCCTATTCAGTAGATAGTTCCTGAACTCGTCGTTCTCCATGACGTGACGGATCATCTCCGTGTAAACGAAAGTGGGCGCGACGCCATTGACGTTGATTCCGTGGGGCGCCAGTTCCATGGCGTGTTGTTTGACCAGCATGACCATGCCGCCCTTGGTCGAACAGTAGGCCGAGTAGCCCCGGTTCTGGATGCCCAGCTGCGACCGCACGGAAAGCAGGTGGACCTGTTTACCGCCCTGCCCCTGCTCGACCTGGCGCTTCGCCGCCGCCTGGCCGATGAACATGGCCGATTTCAGGTTGACGCGGTAGACCTCGTCGTAGGCTTCCTCGGTGACTTCCAGCAGGGGTTGCTCGATCTGGGTGCCGACACAGTTGGCGAGGATATCGATCCGGCCGAACCGTTCGACGACGAAATCAACCGAATCATTGATCTCGGCAACGGAGGTGACGTCGCAGGCGACACCCGCTGCCGCACATCCATGTTCGGCTAGCTCGGCGGCAAGCGCTTCAGCCTTGTCTCCGCTGCGGCCCGAGACGACGACCTTGGCGCCGTTGGTTGCCAGTCCCCAGGCGATGGCTTCACCGATTCCACCATATCCGCCCGGAACATAGGCGACTTTTCCCGTCAGGTCGAACAGGCCGGTCAGTTCCGTGCTGAAATCGATAACGGGTGTTATCTGATCGAGAGTTCTTCCTTCCATCGTGCACCTCAATCCAAATGGAGTCCGCCGTTGATGTCGATAATCTCGCCGGTGATGAACCCGGCCAAAGGAGAGATCAAGAACCTTACCACGTGGGCAATCTCTTCGGCCTCGCAAAAACGACGGACCGGGATTTCAGACAGCAGTTTTTCCCGTTGCGCGTCGCTCAACTGCTCGGTGACCATCGGTGTCTTGATGTAGGCCGGCGCGATGCCGTTGACCGTCACCCCTTCGCCGGCGCTTTCCCGGGCCAATGAAAACGTCAGAGCCGCCATGGCGCCTTTCGACGTGGTATAAGCGGTCCCCGCCGTCAACCCGCCCGTCTTCATGGCCAACGAGCACATGTTTACGATCCGCCCCCAGCCCTTCCGTTTCATGGCGGGAAGGAACTCGCGGGCGAGGAAGAAGGAGCCGTCGACATTGATTTTCATCAAGCGCCGCCATTCATCGTCGTCGGTCTCCGCGCATTTATTGTTGGAGAGGATACCGGCGTTGTTGAACAGAATGTCGACGTCGCCGAGTTCGCCGCGAACCCATTCGCCGGCTTGGCGGACGGCCGCTGGATTGCCGACATCAAGAACGACCGGGTAAGCGCTTCCATTGACTTCTTTGGCAGCCGACGAAAGCCCGTCTTCGTCGATATCGGCCATGACGACGCGGAGGCCGTCTTCGGCGAGCGCCTTAGCAACGGCGAGGCCGGTAACGCCGGCCGCGCCTGTGACAAGCGCGATTGTCGCTGCCTGTTCATTCATGGCATGAGGGCCTCAACTTTCGGGAACCAGACGGCCGAGATAAGTTCGCACGGTTTCGTAGGCGATCAAGGTGTCGAAATCCGGCGCCTCACTCAACGCGCCGTTTTGAACGAAGATGTAACGTTCGCAGATTTCCCGCATGATCTCCAGATGGAAGGGTTCGTTGGGGTGCACGCAGACGAACACGAGCCGCCCCTGGTCCCGTAGTTTCTGGAAGAAGTCGAGCATGAACCCGATATAGCCGTCCTGCGTATTGAATTGCGGCTCGTCGAACAGGTGGATCATCGGGTAATCGCTGTTCGCCGGTTCCAACATGAAACTCGGCACCGTCTTGGCGAAATGCCGGACCTGATACGACTGATGGTAATGGATGGCGAGGCGGTCGCGCTCACGGTACTTTATCTTGTGTATATCCCGGCCGAGGCAACTGACGGCGCCCGACGTCGGCTCGTTGGAGCCCGTAACCAACTCGAACAGCGTCGTCTTGCCAGACCCGTTCGGTCCCATGACACCGATGATCGCCGGTTCGGCGACCTGGAAATCGGCCTCGAGACGGAAGGTCTCGCGTTTGCTGAAGACCCCTCGAGTATAGACCTTGGTCAGATTGTCGACCTTCAAGAGCGGTGCCGTCATCGTTCACATCCCCAGCAGTTGGACGCGTTTATGGTCGTCGTCGAGGAGCTCCGAGGCCGGGCCTTCGTGAACGATGCGTCCCAGGTCCATGACGTAGACGCGATCGGAAACGGCGAGCGCGCTGGCCGCGTTTTGTTCAACGACGAGAACCGAAATGCCTTCGGATTTGAGTTTAGTGATCGTCTTCATGACGTCCTGAACGACCTTCGGCGCCAAACCCTGTGACGGCTCGTCGAACAGGACCAGCCCCGGTGACCCTAGAAGAGCGCGGGAAATGGCGACCATCTGCATCTCGCCGCCCGACAGGTTCTCGCTTTCCCGCTCCATCAGGTATTCCAGCGCCGTGAAGATCTCGAACATCTCCTTGAGTTCCCAGGTCCGGAAGCGGGTATTCTTGCGGGCGATGGACAGGTTCCGCGCCACCGTCAGGGTCGGAAAGATACGCCGGTCGTCGGGCACCCAGCCGACCCCGGCCTGGGCGATCTCATGGGTCGACTTGCTGGTGATGTCCGCGCCGTCGAAAGCGATGGCCCCGGCCATGGCTGGTGTCAGGCCGAGGATGGAACGGATCGTCGTCGTCTTGCCGGCGCCGTTGGGGCCTAACAGGCTGACGACCTCGCCAGCACCAACGTTCAGCGAGACGCCGAACAGCGCCTGGGTTTCGCCGTAATAGGTGTCGATGCCGTTGACCTCGAGAATCATTGCAGCTTCCCCAGGTTGGAAGATTGCACCCATTTGTTGGCACGCAGTTCATCGGGTGTCCCTTGCGCGATGACCTGGCCCCAGTGGATCACCGAGATCGTATCAGCGAGGCTGAACAGGAAGTTCATGTCGTGTTCGATGGCGACGATGGTGTATCGCTCCTTGAGCCGGGTGACGAGGTCGGCCAAGCGCGCTGTCGCTTCGGTTCCGAGCCCCGACGTCGGTTCATCGAGAAACAGGATCCGGGGCTGTGTCGCCAGTGCCACACCGATCTCGAGTTCGCGGCGTTCGCCGTAGGACAGGCTGGTCGCCGGTTCGTTTTCCTTACCCTGCAGCCCGACCAGGGACAGAATCTCGGCCGCCTGGTCCTGGACAGCGGAATCGGCGACCACGTCGTGGAATACGTTGAAACCACGCCCGCGAACCGACGGTAGGGCGATCAGGATGTTCTCGAGGGCCGTATATTCATCGAACAGGTTGATGATCTGGAACGACCGCGAGACGCCCAACTGCGCGATGGCGCGTGGCGCGAGGCCGGTAATGTCCCTGCCGTCGAAGACGACGCGGCCGCGGTTCGGTTTGTAACGGCCCGTCAGCACATTAAAGCACGTCGTCTTGCCGGCCCCGTTCGGTCCCATGATCCCAGACATTTTGCCGTCCTCGAAGGCAAGCGAGATATTCTCCAGTACGATCTGGTCACCGAACCGTTTGCGCAGGTTTTGGGCTTCGAAGAGAGCCATCACGCGCCTCCTCGGACCACCGCTCGGCTCGCCGATGCGTCCGAGTCCCCGGCGGCGACGCGGCGGCGCTTGGTCATCCATTGCTGCCAGATGCCGGCGATGCCTTCCGGTTTGAACAGTACCATGGCCATGAACATCAGGCCGTACCACAGGAGCCATGTCTCGGTCGCCGCGCCCAGTAGGTCGCGGGCCAGGAAGAACACCAAAGCGCCCAGAACCGGACCCCAGAAACTGACGAAACCGCCGCCGACCAGGGTCATCATGACCACGAAACCGGATGCGTGCAGGCCCATGACATCCGGGTATGCGCTTTGCTGGGCCATGGAGAATAGTCCGCCGGCGAGACCGGCGACAGCCGTCGAAATGGTGAACACGGCCCATTTGAAAAGCCACACGTTGTAGCCGATGAACGCGGCACGCATTTCGTTCTGGCGGATCGCTTGAATGACTTTGCCGAAGGGCGAATGAGTCAAACGCCAGAGCCCGATCACGGCAACGACGAAAACGGCGAAGACGAAGTAGTAGAGTGCGACGTTGCCGTTCAGGTCGAAATTCACGGCTCCCAAGGTCAGATCCGGGCGCGGGATGTTGAGGAGCCCGTCCTCGCCGCCGGTCAGCGTGTGCCACTTCATGGAAATGAACCAGAAGACCTGGCCAAACGAGATGGTCATCAGGGCGAAATAGATGCCGCGCCGGTGCGATAGAAAACAGGCTACCACGCCGCCGGCGATCGATGCGACGGCAATGGCGGCGAGCAGACCGAGCCACAGGCTTTCCGTCATGTGGACCTGGAACAGCCCGAAGGCGTAGGCGCCGATACCGAAATAGGCGCCGTGCCCGAAGGACGGTAGCCCCGTGTAACCCAACAGCAGATTGAAGCCGAGCGCGTAGATCATCCAGATCAGGATCTCGACACCGAGATACTGGTAAAGGCCGACCTCGTGAATCCACAACGGCACCGTAACCAGGATCGCGAAGGTAATCAGCATCGGCCGCGTCACCCAATTACCGAGACCGCCGTTGGTAACGGCTGTAGCGGGCATGGTCGCTTTGATGCTCAACAGGTCGCCCATGGTTCAGGCCTCCAACGCGCTTTTCTTGCCGAACAGGCCGCGCACCCGGAAGGTGACGACGGCGATCAGCAGCAAATACATGGATAACAGCGACCACTCGGAGGCGTAGGCCCCGGTCAGGCCGACCGTCAACCCGACCAGGACGCCGGCGACGACGGCACCCCAGAAGCTGCCGACACCGCCCAAGACGATGATCAGGAAGGCGGGAATGACGACATCGACACCGACGTGCGGCCGGAGACCCCAGATCGGCGTCATGACGATGCCGGCAACGGCGGCCAAGGAGGCGCCGAGACCGAATACGTAGAGCCGAAGCCGCGTCAGGTTGATGCCGAGAGCGCGGACCATCTCGCTGTCGTGGGCACCGGCTTTAATGATGGCGCCATAGGGTGTTTTCTCCAGGAACAACCACACCATGATGATGACCAGGATGCCGAAACCGGCGGCGAAGAACCGATATTTCGAATAGATGAGTCCGCCGAACAGGAACGCCCCGTTGATGGCGTCCGGCGTCGGCATGATCTGTTCCGACGAGCCCCAAACGATGCGGATCGATTCCTCGAGGACGAGGGCGGCTCCAAAGGTCAACAGCAGGCCGTATTCGGCCTTTTTCCCATAGGTACGCCGCATGCAGATTTCGAGACCCATGCCGACGACGAAGACGACGGCAGGCGCCATGGCCAGTCCGAAGATGTAGCGCATGGCCAAGGGCAGGCTCGCATACCACTCGCCGGCCGGGCCGAACCAGGCCGGGTCCGGGTTGATAAGGACCATGGCCACATAGGCACCGAGCGCAAACAAGGACCCGTGGGCCAGGTTGATCAGTTCCATGACCCCGACGATGAGCATGAAACCGAGCGCCATCAGGGCAAACAGCAATCCCAGGCTCAGCCCGTTGACGAGATGGGGCAGGAGGTTGAGGAGTGCGTCCATGGTTCGAAAAACCCGGTCAGAAATCCAAAAACAAAATCAATACCATCCGTTCCACTTTGAAGAGAGACGGCCCCCGCGCCGAAGCGCGGGAGCCGCGAGTGGAGGGAGTTAGGTTTCGTAGGTCGGCGTGTCGGCGTAGGACTCCAGCTTGGCCGAAGCTTCGGCGCCGTGGTCCTGGACTTCCTTGGGCGACGAGTTGCTCAAGATCTTGAACATGTCGTCCTTGTCCGACGTTCCGGTGTTGGCGGTGGCCAGATAGACCGTCTGCTGCATCTGGTGGGTCTTCGGATTCATCCACGCGTCGTGATGCTGCATGCGGTCCTTGGCCGAGATCTTCAACTGTTCGAGCTGCTTGATGACGCCGATGTTGTTGGTCGAGCCGCTGCGTTCGACGGCGCTGAGCAACTCGCGGGTCGCCATGTAGCCGTTGTAGAAGACGTTGCCCGGCACCTTCATCTTGGTGTCCGGATAGGCGGCCTGGTAACGTCCGACGAATTCCTTCACGCCTGGCAGATCGAGGTTGTAGTACCAGGTGGTACCGAAGACGCCGAACAGGTTCTTCAGCGGCAGACCGTAGACGTCCGGCCAGTCCTGCTGCTGTCAACGGCAACTTAAATTTCCCCATAATCGGCAACTTAAAATTCCCCGGTTTT
>Ga0066187_1000256_pt1 | contig 20061 bp, 16 predicted proteins | sample WorMetexBAHAMAS1_FD_58706 | JGI IMG/M metagenome (GOLD analysis project Ga0066187, IMG submission 58706) | Marine gutless worms symbiont microbial communities from Max Planck institute for Marine Microbiology, Germany - Inanidrilus exumae... | ecosystem: Host-associated > Annelida > Digestive...
GCGCCGTCGAGTCGGACTGGCTCGAACGGTTTGAGCGCGCCTATGTGGAGGAGGTGCAGGCCTGGGTGGCGTCGATCGTGTCGGGACAACCGAACGGCCCGACGGCGTGGGATGGCTACGCCGCGCTGGCGGTGGCGGATGCCTGCTTCCGCTCGGCGCGAACGGGCGTGCCGGAACCCGTCACGGGCATGGACCGGCCGGCGCTTTATGACCGGACTTAGGGCCTATGAGCCGGTCGCGCGAGACTGGCGACTAGACGGCGCTCCACTCTGGGTCGTCGGAGAACTCGTCACGCTGGCTGACCCGCGAGACCGTGACGACGTATGCGGTAAGAACGAATTTCGACAGACAATCATAAGTCGCTAGTGCCCCGCCAACCTTCGTCGTGGCGCTGGCTGTGACAAATCACACATCGAATTGCTGCATTTGAATGTATGCAGGATAATGCTCAGCCACCAGGCCATAGGGCAAGGGGGGATACCATGGACAAGACCCTAATAGGAGTTCGCCGGACGGTCTTCGCCGCGGCCGCGGCTTCGTTGATAGCGGTTTCGGGCTGCCAAACCACAAAAACCGTCTCGGTTGAAGAAGCGAAAGAACTTACCGCCGACATCCATGCGGAATTCGTCCCGCCGCCACGGACCATCACCGACATCACCAAGATCCTGGATGATCCGGCGTATTTGAGATCCGAGCGTGCTGCAGAAGAACTTGAACTCGCAAACAGCGCCGCGCCGTCCGGCGCAAACGACAGAGCCCTGGCGGAGTTCTACTTACGGCGGGGTATTGCCGCTCAGAATGTTGGTCGCCCCCTGCAGTATCGGGAGGATTTGCAGCGGTCGTGGGATCATATGCAAGCCGACGGTGGTTTCGATGGCAAACGCCGGTCGCAACTCTTGAGCCGGCTCGCCTGGGCTCAACTTGAAACCAGTCAGTTCCAAACGGCAATCGAAACGATGCGGTTCGCGGAAAGCCAGCGGCAGAAGGACGGCGGGCGCCAGGGTAACCTTTCGCGCATGGCCGCATGGCTCGGCCAAATGGAGGAGGCCAAGGAATGGCGCCGTCGTGCGGCCGCGTCCATGGCAAGGTGGCCCGCCGAGTTCAGCGGCTGGAGGCGCTATTTCCTGGCCCGCGCCGACGCGGCGATCGCGGAGAGCGAAGGGAGATGGGCAGAAGCGGAGATTTTCGCCAGGGGGGCCCTGGCCGGTGCAGAACAGGGTACTGAGGACGACGAAGAAATACCCGTGAAGGCTCATTTGCGGCGCGAATTGGCCAAGAACCTGCGGCGACAGGGCAAGCTGGCCGAGGCGGAACTTGCCGCCCGCGAGTCCGTCACTTTCGCCGTAACCAGACTAGGAAAGAACAGCCCTACGACGGCGACCGCTGTCACCGAATTCGCGCTCGTTCTAGCGGCGCAAGGGCGCTTGGCCGAAGCCGAGCTTTTGCTTGATGAAGCCATAGAGATACATCGCGAAGTGCAAACGTTTCCCGGTTCGTGGCGTTTCGGCTGGAGTCGGATGGCGATGGGGCAAGTGCTGCTCGCTCAGGAACGCTACGGAGAGGCATCCGCCATCATCGATCAAGCTGTAACTGATGTGCGATCTGCAAGTGAGCAGATGTTTCAGGCTTGGTTTGCTGACATCCCAGAACTCCCGATCGCCAGACTGATGTCAGGCGAGCCGGAAGCGGCGTACCAATTGGCCGAAGCCAACGTCAAACGCACCGAACGCCAATTCGGTACTAAGCATCTTTACACGGCCCGTGCTCTGGCCACGCGGGGTATGGCGTCAACGGTGCTCGGACGTTCAGATGCAGCCGTTGCGGATTTTCGCAAGGCGTTGCCGATCTTGACGTCCAATTCTCGCAACGTGGATAACGAGAATTCGGCGGCGCAGGGTTATATCCTGAGGCTGACCCTGGAACACTACCTGAGGGCGCTGAGCAATCTAAACGCCGATGGTGCCGATATCTCCGACGAGGCTTTTCGCGTCGCCGGACTGGCCCGTGGCCGAGCCGTGGAACAGGCGCTGGCGGCCAATGCTGCGCGCGCCGCATCACGGGACCCGGTACTTGCGGATCTCGCGCGCCGGGAACAGGACGCCCGAGGTCAGATTGCGGGCCAATTCGGCGTCCTGACGAAGTTGCTGAACGCACCAAGCGAGGAGCGCGATGAGGCAGCCATATTGGACTTGAGGACCCGGATTGCTGACTTACGCGCTGCACGGGCTGCCCTTGCCGAAGAGATCGAGCGCCAGTTCCCGGACTATGCGGCGCTGACGAACCCAAAACCCCTGAGCATTGCGGAAACGCAGATTAGTTTGCAAGACGACGAGTCGGTCGTCAGCGTCTACCTTGGACCTAAGCAGCTTTACGTTTGGGCGATTCCAAAGTCTGGCGCCGCGGCCTTTGCTACCGAACCGGTGGGCAGTCGGACGATCGATGCGATGGTGTCCGAACTGCGAGCCGCTTTGGATCCAGGCGCCGAGACGCTAGGCGATATTCCGGAGTTCAATCTCCAGATTGCCTACCGTCTGTATGAGACGGTCCTCAAGCCTGTCGAAGACGGGTGGAAACAGTCGGATAGCATCCTGTTTGTTCCGCACGGTAGCCTCGGCTATCTCCCGCTCTCCGTTTTGCCAACAAACCGTGTGCTGTTGCCGCCAGAAAAGGCGCCCCTGTTCTCCAATTACCAGGACGTCCCTTGGCTGGCGCGAAGCCACGCCGTGACCGTCCTGCCATCAGTGGCGTCGCTGCAGACGCTGCGAAGCCTGCCCGACGGTGCGCCCGACAGATCTCCGCTGATCGCCTTTGGGGACCCGTATTTTTCCGTCGAACAGGCGAAAGAGGCGGCGGTCGAACAGCCGTTGCAGCTCTCGGAAACCCGGGGTCTGGGCGCGATCAGAGGCGTTCCTCTGCATCTGAGGGCAGCGCCGCAAACAGCGACCGTTGACTCCGCGCAGCTTGCTATGCTGCCGCGGCTGCCGGACACACGCGACGAGGTGGAATCGATCGCTCTGGCGTTGGACGCCGACGTCGCCTCTAGTGTCTTTGTCGGCAACGCTGCAAACGAAGAGCAGGTCAAGTCGATGGACCTCTCGCGGCAAAAAGTCGTCGCATTTGCTACCCACGGCCTGGTTCCCGGTGATCTGGACGGCCTCACCCAGCCCGCATTGGCCATGTCATCCCCTGAATCCTCGGGCACCCCCGGAGACGGTCTGCTGACGATGGGCGAGATACTGGGCCTGCGATTGAACGCCGACTGGGTCGTGCTCTCGGCCTGCAACACCGGATCAGCGGACGGAATGGGAGCCGAAGCGGTCTCAGGGCTGGGCCGCGCCTTTTTCTATGCGGGTTCCCGCGCCTTGCTGGTCTCCAATTGGCCGGTTCATTCTGCATCGGCGAAAGAACTGACAACCGACCTGTTCCACCGGCAGGCGAAATCACCACAACTGAGCCGCGCGGAAGCCCTCCGGCAAGCCATGACGGGCCTGATTGACGGCGATGGATTTAAGGATCGCGAAGGAAGATCCGTGTTTTCCTATGCCCATCCGTTATTCTGGGCGCCGTTTTCGCTGGTTGGGGATGGCGGAGGTCACAGCTATGGCAGCTAGTCCCATGCGTACGGTCATAACTTCAATCACCTGCCTTTTGACGGTGATCGCTGTCTTCTGCGGGACCGGCGCGAGCGCCCAGAACGCAGCCGCCATCGTCGAGGCGGTCGACGCTCCCAGCACGTCACTCGAGATCATGGACATGCTAGAGCAGGGCCAGGTCATCAAACTGAAGCCGGGGGAGAAGATAACGATCGGCTACCTCAAATCCTGTGCAGTGGAAACGGTCACTGGCGGGACGATCACGGTTGGCGAACTACAAAGCGGCGTGGACGACGGAACTGTCGAGCGTAAGTCGGTCTATTGCGACGTGGGCCAGTTCCGCGTTAGCCAGGCCCAATCCCAGGAAGCTGGCGCAGCGGTATTCAGGAAGCCTGCAAGTAAGAGCAAAGGCAAGAAACGGTCGAAACCCGATGTCGTACTGTATGGAACCAGTCCCGTTGTCAGCATCACCGCGGCAAATGCTGTGCTTGTCATTACGCCCATGGGTTCCAAGGATGCGGCCGTTCGAATCGACATGGAGCCGGGCTTGCATGACTTGCACGAGAAGGGTTTGGCCCTGGAACCCGGACTGCTGTACACCGCAGAGGCGGGCGGGCGGATATTGGTGATCAAGATCTCTCCGCTCGCGGAACCGGGACGCCTGTCCGTCATAAGCCGCTATGTCGCACTCTGATTAATGCGTCTGCGCCGGATCGCGCTGACCCTAGCCGTCATCGTTGCCTGTTCCCTGGCTGCGGCGTCACCGTGGGCTCGGCATCTGGGCGGAACCGGCACGGATCTGCTTCTTTGGCTCAGGACCAAGGTCGCAGCGCCGGCGGAATCGCAGCCGGCCCACGTGGCGATCATCGCCATCGACGAACGCTCGTTTCGAACGGCCCCATTCCAGGGCGTACCCCGCGTGCTCTGGTCCCCGCAGATCGCGGAGGTCATGGAGGCGGTGCTCGATGCGGGACCCAGCGTGATCGGTTGGGATATTGTCTTTCCCACCTCCGCTGCGGCGTTCCTGGCAGACAACCGGCACGACCTGCCGTTGCTGAAGCAACTCGTGGGCGAGCGCGAGTCCGGCCGTATTGTGCTCGGGGCCGCCCAGCTCGGCGACGAGCCGATCGTGCCGTTCGAAAGGATGCGTTGGGCCGCGGGCCACAGCCGCAACATCCGATCGCTCAACCTGCACACCGATACCGACGGAATCGTTCGCGCGGTGCCGCTTTTCATCGACCGACAGGCCGCCGACGGCACCGTTCGGGAGCCGGCCTTCGCGCTGGAGATCGCCGCGCGCCACCTCGGCATGCGTCCCGAACACCACAACGCGACCCACGTCCGCCTCGGCGATTTCACGTTTCCGCCGGTCGCCGGCAACGCAATGCGCCTCAACTTCGCCGGCGCGCCGGGCGCGTTGCCGACCTATTCCTTCGCCGATATGTGGCATTGCGCCCGTGAGGACCGAACGGACTTCTTCCGGCAGGCGTTTGCCGGACGCGTCGTCCTGTTGGGGACCGTGCTGGACGTGGAAGACAGGGTTGTCTCGTCAGGGCGGCTGATCACGCGTCCCGACGGCGAGGGCTGGCCGTCACCCTGCACCAGCAATCTCGCCCGCCGGGACACTACCGCTCTGGTGGCCCGCAACACGGTGCCCGGCGTCTATCTTCAAGCCACCGCCATCAACAACATGCTGGACCGCAATCCTCTGAATCCCCTCGGCGTGCCTCTGCGACTTGCGGTCATTGCTCTGGTGACGGCCTTTGTCGCGCTGGTGGTTCTCCGCCTTCATCCTGTGGCCGCCGGTGCGGCCGCGATCGGGATCGGCGTCGCCTGGACGACCACCGCGACGGTTTTGCTGGCGAACCATATCGAAGCCCCGCTCATGGAGCCGCTGGCGTCGGGCGCCGTCGCTTTCGCGATCCTGTTTGCGTACCGTGTCGCCGTCGTCGACCGCGACAAGCGCCATATCCGGCGGGCGTTCAGTTACTACGTGGCCCCCAGCCTGCTGGACCGCATGGTGGAAAGCGGCCACATGCCGGCCCTTGGCGGCGAAGAGCGCGATATCACCGTCTTGTTTGCCGACATCGCCAATTTCACACCGCTCGCGGAACAGACCGGGCCACAGGAACTGGTGGGGATCCTGAATGCCTATTTTGCCGGTGTCACCGAGATCATCGAGGGGCATCTTGGCTTTGTGGAGCACTATCTCGGCGATGGTGTGCTGGCGCTGTTCGGGGCCCCCGTCGACGACCCCGATCACCGGGCCAACGCCACCCGGGCGGCCCTCGCCCTGCAGGCACAGATCGAACGATTGCGTGGGACCATAGCGCTTCCGGCTGGCCACGAACTGGCCAGCCGCATCGGCATCAACTCCGGCAGCATGGTCGTCGGCAATGTGGGTTCGAAGTCGCGCTTCAACTACACGGTCATCGGCGACGCGGTAAATCTGGCTGCCCGGTTGGAAGGCGCCAACAAGGTATACGGCACCCGCACGATCGTCAGCGACAGCACGGCAGACGGCGCCGGACCGGGGCTGGTTTTCCGGGAACTGGATACCATCCGCGTCGTCGGCCGGGTGCAGCCCGTTCGCATCTTCGAGCCCGTCGGCACGAGCGACCAGATCTCGCCGGGGACCCGGTCGCTCGTGGACAGCTACGAGGCCGGGCTGCGCGCCTATCGCACCCGCGATTTCGCCGGCGCCTTGTCGATCCTGAAGCCGATCGCGGACACCGATGCGGCAGCGTCGGTCCTGGCAGCACGCGCCGAGCATTTCGCGTCCAACCCGCCGCCGCAGGACTGGGACGGCGTCTTTATCATGGATGCGAAATAGACCGATCCCTTGCCGGAAACACCGGCACCCTTCGGTAGCGATTTCCCCAACAAAGACGGCCATAAGCTGCGCCTGCCGGTGACAAATCTCACATCGGTCCAATTCGCCAGCTGATTGAATGACCGGTACGGCAGAGAGGGCCGCACGCAATGTCCGCCGTTGGTCGGTTTCCGCGGTCCTCGCAACGACAGGAGGGGCGAGATGGAGACCATTACGATCTGGATGTTCGGTGGCCTGGAGATCAGAAATGCGTCCGGCGCTCCAGTTCCAATCACCAATCCGAAGGCAGCATCGCTCTTATCATTCTTGATCCTGAACCGAGATCGACCGCAAACGACCGACACACTGATCGAAATATTCTGGCCTCAGCACGAACCGGTGCTGTCGCGGGGAATTCTGCGACATGCGTTTGACCACATTTCGACGGCCTGCGCCGACCACGATATCGACGCTTCCACGTTCATGACTTGCGAAGATGACGCGTTTTGGTTCCAGGCCAATGACTCGGTGCAGATCGATGTCGACGCATTCGACCGCGCAACCGGGGGACAGACGAAAGCCTCGCTGGACGACGATGACGCGGCGGACCTTTCCTCGGCAGTCGCGCTTTATCGAGGTGATCTCTTGCCCGGCGAAAAGGGTCCATGGTGCGAGCCCTTCCGCGAGAAGAACCGCCAGCGATTTCTGCGCGCCGTCGAAGGATTGATCGACCATGCCATTCGCCATCATCAATGGTCCCGCGCCATTCTGTACGGCACGCGCTACCTGGCGCGCGACCCGCTGGCCGAACCGGTGCACGCGGCCTTGATGACCTGCTTTCACGCCGCCGGAAACAGGGCTGCTGCGATCCGCCAGTTCCGTCACTTGACCGACTCGCTGCGCGGCATGCTCAATTCAGAACCCAGCGACGAAACAGTGGCCCTCTATCAGGAAATACTGAACGACTCGACCCGCAACTGCAGCCCCAAGAACCCGCGCGCGGCAACGGTGTCCCGCGCTAGACCCACGACGGGCATGCAACCAGCCGTGCCGTCCGGCCTGCTGGGCTCCTGTGTCTGGAACAAGTCCTGACGGCGACGCTCAGATCGCTTCGATATTTATTGTCAGGGAGCGCCGCAGCTTGTTGGGATCGTTGCCTGTCATCGGCCAGACAGCGTGCCAGGAGTTGAAGGTCTTGATGAAGACAAGCGCCTGGTTGGGCTCGAAGGCGTAGGTTCGCAGTTCCTCGACCTCGTCGAAATCCAGGTAGGAGTTGACCTGGTTGAACAGGGCGGTCCTGTCCTTGGGCAGAACCACCGACGTGCCGCCGCCATAGGACGGATCCCATTCGCCGTCCTCAAGAATCGGAACCACCATTGTAACGATCTTCTCCGGCGTGTCGGTGTGAGGCCGGATGTGTCCGCCGGTCACCGGCATGGCAGAGAAATCGAAACGCGCCGTCAGGGTGGGAATGGCCGGAAGCGGCCGGCGTTTTATGAGGTTCTTCAAACCGAGCTGTATCCGGTCCAGGAACGACGCGTTGCGGATTCCCAGGTCCAGCCGGTGAGACTGGAGCGTGGCCAGCGTGTCGTCGATGAAGGGCCCTTTTTGGACGTAGGTGCGCAGCTCGCGCCAAACCGGGTGGGTATTGACGAAATCGTCGTATAGGCGCCTGTTGCGCCGCTCGGAAAGATCGAACTTCAGGCCCAGACGGGCCCGTTCGTCCATTGCCGTGAAATCGGGGAAGTTCGCCACCATGTCCGCATAGGCGACCGAATCCAGGGCCGGCCGGGCGATGCCGATGGGATAGGGTTCGTAGTCGAAAGAGATGTGCTCGAAAGAGAGCATGGCTCGTTAAACAGTCCTTTTGCGCTCGGAAACAGCGCAAAAGACAGCATCAACATCGGCAAGTAAAGCCGAATTTCCGGGGTATGAACGCCGTCAGGCGAACAGCGCGTCGATCTCTTCCTGCGAGATGCCCTCGTTGCCGAGCTGGGGCCCGTTCAACAGTGACTCGTCGCAGTCGGTGTTGAGAGGTTCCACCGGAAGGTCCTTGAACGCCTCGGGGCCCCAGATCTCGATCAGGGCCGCAATCCGCTCCTCGACGAACCGCATCGTCTTGATCACCTTGGTAATCCGCTGGCCGGTGATGTCCTGGAAGTTGCAGGCTTCCATGATGGAAACCAGCTTCATGCCGACACGGTCCGCCAGGGCCTGGATCTCCAAATCGTCGCGGGCGAGCTCCGAGATTTCCGCGACCACCTTTTCCATCTGCTCGGTGGCTTCGAGGATCTCATCCGTCGCTTTCTCCGTGGCGCGAATGATCTCCTCCAGCTGGCTCGAAGCTTCCTGGATCTTGTCATCGTCCCGGTCGGGATGGCGAATGGTCGCGAGCTCGTTCTTGGCTTGCGCGATCATGCGGACCATGCGGGCAATTTCTATCTGAACCGTCCGTTCGATTTCCGGTTCCACGGGGACGGCTTCCAGCGCCGCGGCCGTGAATTGTTCCGGCTCACCCTGCGAGATCGCGCTCAGATCCGACCGCAGGGTTTCGATCGCCGTCAGCAGGTCTGCATTGGAGATATCCATCAGGCTGCCGGAGCGGGCAGGCTCGGCCGCTTTCGTTGCCTGCGTCACCGGGTCCGGCGTCACCGCTTTGGCCGGTGCATCGCCCGGCGTAGGTGGTTTCGAGGACTGCTGCCGTTCAATGGTGTAGGTCTTTCGTGGAGCCGCACGGGACATCGATCACCCTCTCCTACCATTCGCCGCGGCCGATCATGCGCCGCAGCCGTTAAGGAAAGGTTATGTTTTTCGATCGCCAATCTGCCCTATGTCATTGATTTAAAAGGTTCTTGAGCGTGCCTTCCAGGCCCTGGAGGGCGCCTCCGGTGTCTTCCCCCGCATCCTTCAAGAATTCTTCGGTGTGTTTGATGGCCGATTCCAGGTCGGTCTGACCGGACAGCAACCCCTTCAGATCGGGCAGCGCCACGACGGACTTGCGCGCTTCCGACTCGACCCGCGTGACGACCGTCACGACGAGTTCATCCGCGGTGATGCCACCGTCCCGATCCGACCCAAGGCCGGTTATGACAATGTCGGGCAGGACAGCGCTCAGCTTCCGTCCACCCAGTCCTGTGCCGCTGACTGCAATCCGTCCACCGCGAATGGCGAGCCTGTCGACGACCAGGTTGGGTCCCGCTTCGGCATCACCGTCCTGAGCGCCACCACTTGCACCCGAGACCGCGGACGCGTCGCCGGAATCGCCACCGGCCTCTCTTTCGACAGCGCTGCGGATGACATCAAAGTTGCTGCCGTGGGGTCCGAGTTCATAGGTCAGGCTGGGGCCTTCGATCAGGATGTCACGGATCCTGATGAGATCGCTGCCAATGGTTTGCATGTCGACGGCAACGCTGATCGTCGTGATTTCCACGGCCGAATCCGTTTCGAATCCGTCGGGATTGCCGACCACGAGGGAATTGATCGCGCCTTTTCCATCCGCCGGTTTGATGCCGACCTGACCTACGCGAACCGGCGTCTTTGTGACCGACGAACCGACCTCTTCAATTGCCGCTTTCACAATCTGGTCCAACGACGAAAAGACCAGATAGGCTGTGCCGCCCAGCACCGCCACGAGAACAACAATGACGGCAACGGCGATCTTGACGCTTCGGCTCATGGTATTCGCTTGCCCCAGAAGGTTGCCGCTCGGCGGCAGTGGACGCCGGCAGCCGCATTCTGGTCACACGAAAATGACTAGGCCATTACGGACGGCGGGACCATATTGGCGCGATGATACGAACGCTGCTACCAGTGATTGCAACCGTTTTCCTGTTGGCCGGGCCGACCGGCGCCGCGGACGGGTTGACGGATGAGCGTAAGCAGGCCTTGTCTTCGTTTGCCCCCCTGGCCGGCGAAAACCTCGGAGGCCTGGAAGACCGGGTCATCGTTGTCACCTTCTTCGCCAGCTGGTGCCCGCCCTGCCGGGGAGAGTTCGCCACCCTCAATGCCCTGCGGGCGGCCCACGACAAAGACCAGATGGCCATCGTTGCCATTAACCATTTCGAGGACTTCGGGGGCCTCTCAAGCGAAGCCAGGCTGAATCGGTTCTTGGACGAGACGGCTCCGAATTTCAGCGTCGTCATGGGCGATCCGGCGGCCGTCGAACGGCTTTGGGCCGTCGACCGGATCCCCACCGTCTTGGTTTACGACCGCCGCGGCGCACTTGCCTTCCAGTTCATCCATGAGCTCGGAGCCACTAAACAGCAGGTGACGCTGGAGGAGCTATCGGAGGCCGTCAAGCCGCTGTTGTAGTTCCACGGCCAGTGGCAAACCTCTGATTTCATAGCTATTAGCGCGAATTTAACGAACCCAGGCGTACTCTGGCTTTTGGCCCAAAGAAGAGGCCAGCAGGCAGGGTAAGGCGGATCGACGGCTCAGAAGGATGCCGCGAGACGCCAGTCGGTGCGACCGGCTCACCCGAAGAACAAGATTGCCCGACAACGGCAACCGGCTGGGAGAGGCATCATTGGAAGCGCTTGCCAAACAGCAAAGGATGGCAGAAGGATCGGCCGCCCAGGCGGGCAAGGCCGACTCCGCGCAACCAACGGTTGACGCAGCTCAGCTTCAGGCGATGGTGGACGACGCATCGATGGTCGTCTACCTGCTTGGAGCGGATGGCGCCTTCCTGTATGTGAGTGCCTCGGTCCGGGACATTTTCGGACATGATCCTCAGGCCCTCGTCGGCAAGGGTTCCCTGGAATTTGTTCATCCCGAAGAACGGGACAAGATCGCCCAGCGTCTGGAGGCGCGGATCACGGAATCCGGGAGCAGCGGCACGTCGCGCTTCCGCCTGCTGGACGCCTCGGGCGACTACCGTTTGGTCGAAGCAACGGCGACAAATCGCCTCAGCGAACCCGGTGTGCGCGCCGTCGTCTGCTCGCTGCGGGAACTTGGAGACGAGCGCGGCCAGATCGACACCTCCGACGCCGCCCAGGACCGCTGGTCGGTCCTGGTCTCCAGCATTGCCGAGGGCATCATCACGGCAAGGGCCGACGGGACCGTCGAAGGGGTCAACGAAGGCGCACTGCAGATCTTCGGGCGCCTGCGTGATGACATTGTCGGGTCAAGCATAAAGCAGTTGATCCCGGACCTTTGGGACGACATCAGCCGCAACTACGCCGAGGCATTCAAGGCGGACGAGAACGAAATTGGCAAGCGGGAGCTGCACGAAGTCGCTGGCGTGGACAGCGAGGGCAACGACGTCGCGCTTGAGCTTTCCGCATCGTGGCTGCACGACCAGGATGAACAAGTTCTTGTCGCTGTTATTCGAGACGTTTCCGACCGCAAGCGCTCGGACGACGCCGTCCGGATCAGCGAAGAGCGGCTGTCTTACGCCGCCGAGGCGGCGAAAGACGGTCTCTGGGATTGGAATGTTATAGACAACTCCGTCTACTTTGGGCCGCGCTGGGATTCGCTGCTTAGACTCGACCCGGGCGTGCTGGAAGGACGGATCGAAAGCTGGTTCAACCGGCTGCACGAATCCGATTTCGCAGGCTTCACGACTGCGTTCGACATGGTGCTGGCCGGAGAGGTGCCCACGCTGGAAGTGGAACACCGGATGCTGTGCGGCGACGAGCAGTATCGCTGGTACTTGACCCGCGGCATGGGCGTCAAAGGCAAGAACGGGCGGGTCCAGCGCATTGTCGGCGTGGTTTCAGACATTCACCGCCGCAAGCAGGCCGAAGAACGTGCAGCCCACAACGCGCTGCACGACGTTCTGACCGAATTGCCCAACCGCCAATTGATGCTTGATCGTATCGGTCAGCTCTATCAGCGTCGGGACGACGACAACAAAGGCCAGAGCGGGCTGATCCTGATCGACCTCGACCGCTTCCGGGTCATCAACGAAAGCCAGGGCCACCGCGTTGGCGACCAGTTGCTCGGCGCCGTCGCACGGCGCCTCGAAGGCAGTGTCCGGAGAGGCGACACGGTAGCCCGTCTTGGCAGCGACCAGTTCGCGGTCTTGATCACCGAGGCCCGATCCGAAGCCGACATCCGGGCTCGGGCCGAGGACTTCCTGGAGGTCATCCGGGCGACACTCTCAATCGGGAGCGACTCGGTCAATCTGACGGCCAGTATCGGCTTGCGGGTCCTGGATAACGACACGACGGCGCCGGAGGACATCGTGCGCGACGCGGCGCTGGCAAGCCAGGAGGCCAAACGGCTGGGCGGCGATCAGATCGTCACATTCTTTATCGAGCTCCGCACCAGCATGCTGCAGACCTATCGTTATGAAAACGACCTGCGCACCGCAATCCGCGAAGGTCACGTGGAGCCGTACTATCAGCCGCTGATGGATATCGATACCGGCAAACCGATCGGTTTCGAGGCGCTGGCGCGTTTGCATCATCCCAGCCGCGGCCTGATTCCGCCGTCGGAGTTCATTCCCATCGCCGAAGAGACCGGCCTGATCACGGAGATCGCCGATCAGGTTCTCGATCAGTCCACCCAGCAGCTGGCCGACTGGAAGGTTGAGTTCCAGGAGCTGGAACCGCTGGTCGTCACGATCAACCTGTCGCCGGTGCAGTTCGACCGTCAGGACGTTGTCGGTCAGTTGCGCCGCGCGATCGCCCGTACGGGCCTCAGCGGCCGGGACATCAAAGTCGAAGTTACCGAGAGCCTGCTGATGCAGAATCCCGAAAAGTCAAACCAGATCCTGCGCAATATCCAGGCGCTGGGCGTGCAGATCTGTATTGACGATTTCGGTACCGGTTATTCCTCGCTGTCCTATTTGCGACAGTTCAGCTTCGACACGCTGAAGATCGACCGCTCCTTCGTCTCGCACATCGTCAACGACCGCAGGGACGCCGAACTGGTCCGCACCATGATCCAGCTCGGCCAGAACGTTGGCATGACCGTCGTTGCCGAGGGTGTGGAAGAGGAAGCCCAGCTGGAGGTTCTTTCACAGTTCGGCTGTCACTACGGGCAGGGATATTTCTTCGCCAAACCGCTGCCAGGCGACGAAGCCACCAAATGGCTCCGCACCCACAAGAAGGGCGGCGACAAGAACGACTGACCGGGCGGGCCGGGACCGGCCGTTCCGACAACTTCCACACAATGCGCCGCTTTCGACCGCCGCCCGCCCTGGGCTAGGATGGGCGTCTGCGGATTGAACCTGACGGCAAGGCCCATGGAAAGCCCCAACCCCACGGAACCGGGCACGGATGACGCGTCCGCCGCCGCCCGGATCGCGCGTGGCGTATCGCGCCATTTCGCCGAGCTTGGCCAGGCGTGCCTGCTGGAGTTTTCATTGAAGAACGGGCGACGGGCCGACGTGATCGCCATAGACCGCACCGGTGCGATCACGATCATCGAGATCAAATCATCGCGTGTGGATTTTGTCAGCGACTCAAAGTGGACGGAATACCTGCCGTTCTGTGACCGCTTCTATTTCGCCGTCGCACCCGACTTCCCGTCGGAAATTCTGCCGGACGACCACGGGCTGATCATCGCCGACGCCTATGGAGCGGAAATCCAGCGCGAGTCCCAGGATGGCGACCTCCACGCCAGCCGGCGTAAAACCCTGACGCTTCGGTTTGCGCGAACAGCCGGCCAGCGGGTCATGCGGGCGATCGATCCAGGTATGACGCTCTAACCATTCGTTCGCGTTCAGCTGTGTTCGGCCAGCCTTTCGATGGTCTGGGTGGTGCTGTGACCGTCGACGATGTCCGCGAGCACGACCCGGCCTCCCCAGGATTTGACCTCGGGCGCTCCAACGACCTCGTCCATCGTATAGTCCGCGCCCTTGACAAGAACGTCGCAGCGCAGCGCCTTTATGAGATCGAGCGGCGTATCCTCTTCGAAAATCACAACCGCGTCCACGGACGCCAGGCCGGCCAGAACAACCGCTCGGCTGCTCTGCGGCTGGATCGGGCGCCCCTCTCCCTTGAGCCGCCGAACGGAAAGGTCGCTGTTCAGGCCGACGACCAGTCGGTCGCACTCCGACTTGGCCTGCGCCAGCAAGGCGACATGGCCCGGATGCAGGAGGTCGAAACAGCCATTGGTAAACCCGATCCTCTTGCCGCGGCTGCGCCAGCCTTGCACCCGGTCGATCGCCACCGAGAGCGGCATCACCTTTGCCTCGTGCATGTGCAGCGTGGAGTCCTGCAGAGCGGCGAACAATTCTTGCGGATGGACCACGGCAGTGCCGACCTTGGCCACCACCAGACCGGCCGCGGCATTGGCGAGCGCGGCAGCGGTCGGAAGATCGGCGCCGACCGACAGGCCCGCCGCCAACACCGCGACGACCGTATCGCCCGCGCCGACGACGTCGAAGACTTCGAGCGCCCGCACCGGCAGGTGGTGCACCTCGTCCGGCGTCACCAATTTCATGCCCTGGTCGCCCAGCGTCGCAAGTACCCCGCGCACGCCACAGCGGTCGATCAGGCTCCGGCAAGCCGCCACGATGTCGTCGTCCCCGGTCGAGGGATGCCCGCTCGCGAGCGCAAGTTCGTGCCGATTGGGCGTAACGATATCAGCGCCCCGGTAGCGGCTATAATCGGTACCCTTGGGATCGACGATGACCGGTACCTTCGCGTCATGCGCGGCAGCGATGATCGCTTTGATTGTCGGCCCGTCCAGCACGCCCTTGCCATAGTCAGAAAGGACCACCGCGCCGGCCCCCGTGATTGCGGCGAGGGCAGCTTTCTTCAGCGTGTCCCGTTCGGCGTCCGGCAAGGCCGAGACGCTGTCCCGGTCGGCACGCAACAACTGCTGGCCGTTGGCCAGGAACCGCGTCTTCACCGTCGTCGGCCGGCCGGCGACCTGAACCAGGTGCAAAGCCGTCGTCGAGGAGTCTTCGAGGTGAGCGGTCAGGCGACGGGCCGCATCGTCGTCTCCGACGATGCCCGTCAGGCGGGTCGCCACGCCCAGCGCCCCAAGGTTCATCGCGACATTGCCGGCCCCGCCTGGCATGGTGCGTTCGCCGCCCACGAGCAGGACCGGTACCGGCGCCTCAGGCGAGACGCGCCCGACCTCGCCGTCGACGAACTCATCCAGCATAAGATCGCCGATACAGGCCACCCTGGCCGCATCCAGGCGGCCCAAGAGGGCAATCAGTTCGCTCGCATCCGCCACGGTTCGGGGCCTCGGATCAATACCCAGTGTCGAGAAACGCGGCCTGCGTACCGTGTAGCGCCACCGCTGTCAAACGGCCGCCGAAGATGGCGCCGGTATCCAGATTGATCCGGTTGGGCCGGAATTCCACCGCCTCGACCGGCGTGTGGCCATGCACCACCACCATGCCGTGATCCGCCGAGGAATACAGGAACTCGTCCCGGATCCACAGCAGGTCGTTCTCGTCCTGTTCTTCCAGGGGCACGCCCGGGCGGATGCCGGCATGGACGAACAGATAGTCCCCGATCCTGTGCGTGAGCCGCAACGCCTGGTAGAAGGCCAGATGTTCCGCCGGCAGGACCTCTAGGAACGCCCGCCTCGTGTCGTCGAGGAAGGCCGCATCGGCAATGTGGGGGACCGCGCGGACGCCGTAGCTGGCCAGAGTCTTGTCTCCCCCGTTCAACATCCAGGCCGCAGCGTAGGCGGAAACCCCCGCCGGCTTGATAAACTGCAGCAGGAAATCCTCGTGATTGCCGCGCAGGAAAACCGCCTCGAACCCGGGCAGCGGCTTCAGCAGCTGGTCCACCACTTCGCGGCTTTGGGGGCCTCGGTCCACATAGTCGCCCAGATAGACGATGGTCCGGTGTCCTTCGGGCGCCGCCGCAGCATCGCGCTCGATCAGCGTTTGAAGCTCGATCAGCAGGTCCAGGCAGCCATGGATATCGCCGACCGCATAGACTCGGTGACCAGGCGGAATGGCCGCGTTGTCGCCAGCTCGGAGCATAGCTCGGGCCCCCGGAATCCCTTGGATATCAAGCTTTTCCTAACCATCCGGCTGATACCATAGCACCCTCGCCGGACCCGCGCAGGACAATCCGGATCGGGCCGGAAACCGGGCGACAGAGCGGACCGCACGGGGCAGAAATCAGGGGCCTGCCGTCGGACGATGGGACGGAAACCGGCATTGCCAGAACCCCTTCCCAGCAGCCGTGACGCCCGATCGGAAGATAGGCGGACACACATATCTTGAGCAACGGCCAGTCATGTCGGAAGTAGCGCTCCCCCCTCAGGAATACCTGCTGCTGGATTACGCCAGACGGCTGGACCGGCATCGCGAGGGCCGACGGGGCGTTCACATTCATCTTTCGCGGCTGCGTGCTCAGAATCGGCGCGACCATCACGTCCGGATTGCGGCGAATACCGTCGAAGACTTCGTCAAGGCCCACGAAGGCCAGATGTTCCTGCTGTCGAGCGGCGACCTGATCTACGTGGTCAAGAACGCGTCGCTGACGCAGCTGGACGATTCGGTCATGAAGCTGCGGTATCTGTTCAGCGAGGATCCTCTGACCCAGCTGGACTCGGGCGATGCCGGCCACGGCCGTTTCGCGACCGTCTACAATGTCGAAAAGCACTATTCCCGGTTTCTGGAACTCTGCGAGCAGGTTTACGAGGAGGACCGGGCTCGCAAGAGACGCCTGGCCGAGATGGAGTCCGAAAGCGGCGCCTTCGAGGAAGATCTCCGCAAGCCCCTCGGCCCCGATCAGCTGGGCAAACTCGAGGACTTCCTGAACCGGTCGGACCTCACCAGCGTGATGCGGCGTCAGCCCATATGCGCGGTGATTCCCAAAGCGTCGCCCACGACGATCTTCAATGAGCTTTATGTTTCGATCGCCGACCTGGCGCAGACGGTCCTGCCAGACGTGAATCTTGCGGCGAACCGCTGGCTGTTCCAGCATCTGACGCAGGTCCTGGACAAACGCGTCCTGAAGTTGCTGGCCAAGGCCGACGACAGCGCGCTGCACGCATCGTTCTCGATCAATCTCAATGTCAGCACCATCCTGTCGCAGGAATTTATGGACTTTGACGCCAGCCTGCGCACCGGCAGCCGCGGCACGATCCTGGTGGAACTTCAGCTTATCGACATCTTCGCCGACTACTCCGCCTTCGTGTTCGCCCGCGACTTCTGCAAGGAGCGTGGGTATCGCGTCTGCATCGACGGTGTCACCCATCTGACATTGCCGTTCGTAGATCGGCAGCGGCTGTCGATCGATCTTGTCAAGCTGGCCTGGTCGCCGGAGCTCGCCGACGACGGCATCAGCCACAAGGCAGAACAGCTCTCGGAGTTCGTCGCCAGCATCGGCAAAAACAGGGTCATCCTGTCACGTTGTGACAACGCCACGGCGGTAGAGACCGGGCAGACCATGGGCATCACCATGTTCCAGGGCCGGCATCTGGATTTTTTGCTGCAAGACGAAGCTCGCCGGCACTACAAACCGGCTCCGAAGACCCGGCGTCGGGCCAGCTAGCAGCCACTCGCCACACCTACTTCCGGCCCGCGGCTTAGTTCCGTCCAAGAACGACGGCCCGCCGCACTTTTGCTGGTGTTTTCCGCATAGTAATATGGGCATGCGCGGCCGGTGGGCCGCGGGAATTCTGGCGACTACCGAAAGCTGGCGACTGTCCATGTTTATGATCGTGCTAAAAAAGGTCCTCTCTCCCGATCAGCTCGCGCGGGTTCGGGGAATACTTGAAATCTCGGATTTCCAGGATGGCCGCGTCACCGGCGGCAAGCGCGGCATGGAAAAAAAGGACAACCTGCAGGTCAAGCCGAGCGAAGCCATCGCCAAGGACGTCCTGCCGGTCATTCAGCAGGCGCTGTACGATCATCCGGTTTTCCGGAAATACGCCATGCCCAAGCGGATTCATCTCAACATCAACAAGTATGACGAGGGCATGCACTACGACGACCATACGGATGCCGGCCTGGTCGGCCTGTTTCCGCACAATGCCGCGCGGACGGACATGTCCATGACATTGTTCCTTAACGAGCCGACGGACTATGACGGCGGCGAGCTGGTCGTTCAGATGCCGACCCACGAAGAACGGGTCAAGCTGCCGGCCGGCGACGCTATCCTGTATTCCGGCGGGCTCATTCATCGTGTGGAACCGATCACGCGGGGCCGACGCATGGGGGCCTTTGCCTGGGTCGAATCGATGATCCGCGACCCTTTGCAGCGGCAGCTCGTTTACGACCTGCAGGTTCTGCGGACCGACATGGCGGACAAGGGCGCCGATAGCGATCACATCAATGCCGTCGACAACTGCTACAACAATCTGATCCGCATGTGGGCCGAGTTCTAAGGCCTTTGGACGACCGGCGTCGCGCATCGAGCCCTCGGGCCTATTGAAAGCCGGCAGACCAGTCGATCGATGGAAGCCCTCGTTGCAATCGATACCCTTCTGGCTACGGGCGGCAGCCTGGAACGCGCCGCCGCCATCCTGCTCGCCGCCCTGGTGCTGGACTGGTTGGTCGCGGACATGCGCTGGTTCTGGTCCTGGGTTCCCCACCCCGTCGCCTGGGTCGGCGGCCTGACCGCGTTCCTGGACCGAAAGCTCAACCGCGAATCAAGGAGCCGGGTCGCGCGACTGGTGCGCGGCACCATCGTCGCCGCGACCGTGATCGCGACCGCCGCGGCGGCTGGATACGGTCTGGAGCGCGGGCTGCGGTCGATTCCGTTCGGATGGACGCTTGAGTTGTTTGTGGTTACGACCTTGATAGCGCAGCGCAGCCTGTTTTCCCACGTGCGCGCCGTGGGGCGGGCGCTCAAACGGTCAAGTGCCAGCGATGCCCGCGCGGCGCTGAGTCACATCGTCGGCCGCGACACCTCGGCACTTCAGCCGGCTGCGATGGTCCGCGCTGCGATCGAGTCGCTTGCCGAAAACTTCTCGGACGGAGTCGTGGCCCCGGCGTTCTGGTACCTGTTGCTTGGGCTGCCGGGCCTGATTGCCTACAAGACCATCAACACCATGGACTCGATGATCGGGTACAAGTCGGAACGGCATGCCGATTTCGGCATGACCGCAGCGCGGGTGGACGACGCCGTGAACTGGCTCCCGGCGCGACTAGCCGGACCCATTCTGGTGACGGCTGCCATCATTGCACCGACGGCCAACCCGGCCATGGCCGGCCGGACGATCGCCTCCGATGCCGGCAAACACGCATCGCCCAATGCCGGTTGGCCAGAGGCGGCGATGGCCGGGGCGCTCGACCTGAGTCTGGGCGGACCGCGCACCTATCCGGGCGGTCAGTCGGAAGATGCCTGGATCGGTACCGGCCGCAGGGATGCGACGCCCCAGGACGTCGACCGTGCCCTCGTCCTGTTCGTCCTGGCCTGCGTCATCCTATGGCTCCTGGTGGCAGTGTTGGGGCTCTACGTGCCGACCGTCTGAACCGGCGCAGCGGAGTCCAGGAGCGCATCCAGATCGAGGTTCGCCTCCAGGTGCTCAGCCAGCGCGTCCAGGGTCTGTTCAAGGTCGGCCTCGTAGGCCGTCCTGCCGAGCGCGCCGTCCCTGAACCCGGCCAGGAACCTCTGCCGGAATGTATCGTCCGTGAACAGCCCGTGAACGTAACATCCCATGATCCGTCCATCGGCGGAGACCGCCCCGTCAGGTCGCGCGTCCAGCTGCAGCATCGGCCTGGACAGCCCCGCACCCTCGGTTTGGCCCATATGCATTTCGTATCCTCGGACCGGCGCGCCGGTC
>Ga0066187_1000257_pt1 | contig 19835 bp, 20 predicted proteins | sample WorMetexBAHAMAS1_FD_58706 | JGI IMG/M metagenome (GOLD analysis project Ga0066187, IMG submission 58706) | Marine gutless worms symbiont microbial communities from Max Planck institute for Marine Microbiology, Germany - Inanidrilus exumae... | ecosystem: Host-associated > Annelida > Digestive...
CAGGGCGGCGGCTCCAAGGACACCTGGGTGCTGCGTTAGATGACCGTCTCGAACACGCCGCTGCTCGCGCGCAACGCCGAATCCATCTTCTGGATGGCCCGGTACATGGAGCGTGCGGAAAACCTGGCGCGACTCATCGACGTCAATGACGTATTCAGCCGCGACCGGTCCGGCGCGCACAATTGGGACGCCATCCTGACGCTGAATGCCGATACGGAACGTTTTCACGAACAGCACGAAGCGGCAGACCAGGCGTCCGTCGTGCATTTTTACATGCTGGACGGCGACAATCCGACATCGATCCTGTGGGCCGTGCGCATGAGCCGGGAAAATGCGCGCGAGCTGCGGCCGCTGATCTCCACCGAGATGTGGATGCAGATCAACATCTTCTACAATGAGATCCGCGAATGGGCGAACCGCCCCATTCCGTTGGGCCAGATCTCCCGACTGTGCGACCGCATCAAACGCGCCTGTCAGGCCCATACGGGAATCACCGAAGGCACATTCTACCGGGATCAGGGATGGTATTTTTATGTGGTCGGCAAGTACATGGAACGGGCCGATCAACTTACCCGCCTGCTGGATGTAAAATATCATGCGCTACTGCCGACGACCGAGGACGTGGGCTCCCCGCTAGACATCAGCCAGTGGAACGCGCTCCTGCGGTCCGCGGCCGGCTATCACGCGTTCCGGCGGACCAATCCCAGGGGCATGAACCCGTCGATGGTTGCCGATTTCCTTTTGTTCAACGAGTGCTTTCCCAGGTCGCTGATCTGCTGCGTGCGCGAGGTGAATGAACTGCTGACGGATCTTCGGTCGCGTTATCGACTGCAGGGCGGCATCGAGGCGATGGAACAACTCGAAGAGTTGCGAACCGCGCTCGACTCGATGACTATTGACGATGTGGTCGGGCGCGGCACGAACGAGTTCCTCGATTTTGTTCAGCGTCAATTGATGGCGGTCACCGAGAGTATCCGTACCGGCTATTTCGGACACCAGACGGGCAATCAGGCATGACGATCCAGCGTAGCCTCGACCTCATCGTCTTCCACCGTTCCAGGACGATGCAATGCCCGTATATCGACGGCGAGGAGGAAACCCAGCTCTTTACGGAACTGTCGGGAGTCGACGCACAGCACAGCTACGACCACCTGTCGCGCAACGGATTCCGGCGCAGCCATCACATCGCCTACCGGCCTGCCTGCCGGAACTGTCATGCCTGCGTGCCGGTGCGTGTTCGGGCGGACAGGTTCGAGGTCAGCCGGCCATGGCGCCGGATCATGAAACGCAATGACGACCTTGTCGTCACCGAGGTGGGTCAGCGCGTCACCGGCGAACAGTACGAACTGTTCCGGCGCTATGTGCGCTCCCGCCACGACGACGGCGATATGGCCCGCATGACCGGGCGCGACTATTTTGACATGGTGATCGCGAGCCCGGTGGAAACCACGCTGTTCGAGTTCCGCACGCCCGAGGGTGCGCTGATCGCCGTTTGCCTGGCCGACCGCATGAGCGACGGTTACTCCGCCGTCTACAGCTTCTTCGATCCCGACCTGACAAGACGGTCGCTTGGCTCCTATGTGATCCTGTGGCTCGTCGAACGGGCGCGGGAGAACGGTCTGCCCCATGTCTATCTCGGGTTCTGGATCGAGAGCAGCCCCAAGATGACCTACAAGAGCCGATTCCGTCCGATCGAAGGCTACGGACCGGACGGCTGGCAGGACTTGGAGACGCTGGCGCGGAAACCGGGCGCGTGAGAGGATGAACGGCCGGAGCGCCGCCTGCACATTCCTTGAATGCTCAGCCTGATGCGGTATAACGGTAAAGCGTCTGGCCGGGCGGCCAGGCGGAAAAGAAAAGGCACTAGGCTCGACAGATCCGCCGCCCGGGCGACCGCAGATCCGGGATTTGGATGTCCGGCCGAAACAGGCCAGAGAACAAGGGAGACTTCCATGAAACGCCGCGATTTTCTAAAGGGCTCGGTTACGGGCGCAACTGCCATTGGGACCGTCGCAGCGGCCAGCAGCTTTCCCAAGCCCGCCATCAGCCAGGGAAACATGAAGTGGCGCATGCAGACGACGTGGCCGAAGAACTTTCCCGGCCTCGGCACGGGCGCAAACGTGCTCGCACAGTTCATTACCGACGCATCGGATGGCCGACTGACGGTCGAGGTATTCGGTGGCGGCGAAATCGTTCCGCCGTTCGAAACCATGGACGCCGTTTCAAGCGGCACGATCGAGATGGGTCACGGCGCGCCCTATTACTGGAAGGGCAAGGTGCCGGCGACCCAGTTCATCGCCTCGATCCCATTCGGCTTGAACGCCCAGGAACAAAACGCCTGGCTGCAATTTGGCGGCGGGCAGGAACTGGCTGACGAGGTCTACAAGGAGCTGGGTTGCAAATTCTTCGCGTCCGGCAACACCGGCGTCCAGATGGGTGGCTGGTTCAACAAGAACATAAACAGCCTGGAAGACTACAAGGGCCTGAAGATGCGGATCCCGGGCCTGGGCGGCGAGGTCGTGAAGGCGGCCGGCGGCAACGTCATCAACCTGCCGGGCGGTGAGATCCCGCCGGCACTGTCGTCGGGCGCGATCGACGCGACGGAATGGGTCGGCCCCTACAACGATCTGGCGTTCGGTCTCTATAAGAGCGCGAAGTTCTACTACTATCCGGGCTGGCACGAACCGGCGACGCTTCTCGACAACTTCGTAAACCTCAACATTTGGGAAGAGTTGCCGGGCGACCTGCAGGCGATCATCACCGCTGCGAACGCCTATGCGAATTCCTTCGTGTTGAACGAGTTCATGGCCAACAACAACAACTCGCTCAACACCCTGATCAATAAGCACGGCGTGACACTGCAGAAGTTCCCGGACGAGGTTCTCAACGGCCTCGGCGCTCTTTCCGGGCAGGTTATTGGCGACCTCGCCAATGCCGATCCGCTGAGCCGCAAGGTCATGGACTCAATTCTGGCTTTCCGGACCCAGGCGATTGGTTTCGCCAAAGTGTCCGAGCAGGCCTTCTACAACGCACGCGGACTGCCCTTTACCTGGGTCAGATAGACGCGCAACGAGCTCCCCCAGGGGGGTTATTGGGGGTGAGACTGTGCCGGTGGGGCTTATGCCCTACCGGTATTTTCTTTCCGGCAAGGACAGGGCCGCCAAACAATTGCTGGTCGGTTACGGCCCGAACAGTGCACCCGGCAGCCAAGTCGCCAGCTGCGGGAAAGCGGCGATCACGCACAGCCCGACGATCTGGATCAGAACGAACGGAATGATGCCGCGATAGATGTCCATGGTTGTGACGCTCGGCGGCGCCACGCCGCGCAGATAGAACAGCGCAAATCCGAATGGCGGCGTCAGGAAGCTGGTCTGCAAGTTGATCGCGATCATCACGCCAAGCCAGATGGGGTTTAGGTCCATCGCCAGCAAAATCGGCCCGACGATCGGCACGACGACGAAGACGATCTCGATGAAATCCAGAAAGAACCCCATGACGAACATCAGGGCCATGACGACCAGCATGGCCCCGAAGGCCCCACCCGGCAGGCCCGTGAGGATGTCCTCGACGATCTTGTCGCCGCCGAGTCCCCGGAACACCAGGCTGAAGACGGATGCGCCCAGTAGAATGATGAAAACCATGCAGGAGATTTCCACCGTCGACCGCATGACGGTCTGCAGGATCCCCGCTTCGAAGACGCGGCGTAGGCTGACCAGCAAGCCGTAGAAGAGACCGGCGGTAAGCACCAGGGCGACGATGAACGCGATGGCGTCGGGTGTCGGCACCTCGGTCCGCTGCATGCGAAGATCGAACAGGGTGACGACCGGGATCAGACCCGCAAGACAAAGCCCGGAGATCACGACCGGCAGCGGCGAATCCCCGACGATGCGGGTCGTGCGGTCCATGAACCAGCCGATCGCGTTGCGCGTGCCACCCACGGTCTGGACCTTCGGCATGGCGACGGCCGCCCGGCCAGACAACAGGAGCGCTCCGACGGAACCTACCGCGGCCGCCTCCGTCGGGGTCGCCGCACCGATGAGGATCGAACCCAGCACTAGCACGATCAGGCCCGCCGGCGGCAGCAAGACCCGCAGCACGCGGCCGCCAACATCCTCTCCCTCGGTCCGTTGCAGCGGCGGACAGGTTTCAGGCTGCAGAACGCCCTTGATGAGCACCCAGCTCATATACAGCCCGACCAGCACCATCCCGGGCAGGAACGCGCCTGCGAACAGGTCGATGACGGAAACCGGGTCCGGCGCGAAATTGCCCAGCTTGAGCTGCGCCTGGGTGTTTGCACCCTGCAGGATGTCACCCAACAGGACCAGAACGATCGACGGCGGAATGATTTGGCCGAGCGTACCGGAAGAGCAGATCACGCCCGACGCCAGTTTCGGGTCGTAACCCGCTTTCAGCATGGTCGGCAACGACAACAGCCCCATGGTCACCACCGTGGCCCCAACGATCCCGGTGCTGGCCGCCAGCAGCATGCCCACGAAGATCACTGAAAGGCCGAGACCGCCGCGTAATTGACCAAATAGAAGGCCCATGGTTTCAAGCAGTTGTTCGGCGATCCTTGAGCGTTCGAGCATCACACCCATGAATACGAACAACGGCACCGCGACCAAAACCTCGTTCACCATGACCCCGAAGTAGCGGGAGTCGAGGCTGCCGAGTAGCGGCAGGTCGAAAATGTCGAGCGCCCATCCCAGCACCGCGAAACCGAACGCCGTGCCGGCGAGCGTAAAGGCCACTGGAAAGCCCATCAAAAGGACCACGCAGGCGGTCCCGAACATAACCAGCGACAGGATTTCACCAAGCAAAACCGGGTCCATAACGACTATCTGACCTCCGGTTCTTCGTCGTCGGGCAAGAACGACGTGTCCCCACGCAGCATGAGCAGGCTCCGCGCCGCCATCGACAGCCCCTGCAGGCCAACCAGCACGCAAAAGGCCAGGATCATCGTCTTCAGCAGGAACAGACCCGGCAGGCCACCGGCTTCGCGACTTTCTTCGAGCCGGCGCCAGGAATCGATGACGTAGTCGGTGCTGCCGAGGAACACCATGATGACGACCGGCAGCAACAGCAGAAGCGCGCCGAACAGGTCGACTTTGGCTTTCCAGCGCGGATCGGCGTCGCGATAGAAAATGTCCACCCGCACGTGGCCGTTGTGAAGCAGCGTGTAGCCCGCCCCCACCATGAAGACGATCCCGTGCAACCAGACGTAGGACTCCTGCATCCACACCCAGCCAACGGAAAACACGTAGCGCAGGACGACAACGAGGAAGGTGATCAGCACCATGGCCAGCGTCAGCCAAGAGATGGCGCGGCCGACATGCTCATTCAGCCAGTCAACCGCCTGGATGAATGACTTAAGCATGTACGCTCGAAGGTATGCTTGTGGTTGTTGGCCGTATCAGTGCCGGACACTCCGCCGGCCCAGCAATCGCCAAGCCAACGGCAGGATGGCCGCCGCCAAGGCGATCTTGGCCACGGCGCCGGCGATGAATGGCGTCACGCCTGCGGCAAGGGCCGCGTAGGCGCCGCCCGCCACGTCCAGGCCTTTTGCCTGCATCAGGAATACGGCGAGCCACAGGAAACCGCCGGTAAAGATGACAAGCGTCCCCAGGGTGTTCGCTGCCAGCGTCCTGAGAACATCCCGGTCCCAACCCTTCTCGGCGAGATAGCCGACCAGCATCGCCGCGAGCACGAAGCCGAACAGATAGCCGGTCGTCGGGCCCATGAAATAGGCAAGGCCACCGCCGCGCGCGAACACCGGCAGTCCAACCGCGCCCTCCGCCAGGTACAGAAGCACGGTGGCGCCGCCGAGCCGCCATCCGTAGGCCATGCCGACCACCAGGATCGCAAATGTTTGCATGGTCATGGGCACGGGCCAGAATGGCACCTGGATTCGCGCGGTAATCGCGATGAGGGCTGTGCCCAACAGCGCCAGAACGGCAAAACGGATGGCACGGTTGACCGGCTTGCTGAGCGGATTGGACCAGATCGTATCGATCAGGGTGGAACCAGCGAGAGAATTGGCTGTCATCGAAGTTCTTTCCGACTGTGCGGCGAAATCTTGGCGTTTCGCCGGGACCCCAAGTTTTGCACCGCACTTATAGCGGTTTCGCGAGGTCAGGCAAACTTGTTCGACTTGCCAATCCCAGGCGGCGGCAGGCGTCCGGCCTGGGCCCGCTTGCCCACCCAGGTCTCCACGCTCGTCTGCGTCCTGGTGCGCCCGCCGCTGCGCCACACCAACCCGTGCTCGCGGGAAAAGGTGGTAGCATCGGACAAGCCGCCGCTGTTGTACTTCTGCAGACGCACACCGCGCCCACGTGTCATCTCGGGCAGTTCCGACAACGGAAACACCAGCAATTTCCGGTTGGTGCCCACCACCGCCACATAGTCGCCATCGACGACGGAACAGGCCGCCGCTTTGCCACCCTTGGCCACGTTAAGCACCTGCTTACCGTTGCGCGTGGCCGCGACGACTTCCTTTTCCGGCACCACGAAACCGCGACCGTCATAGGCGGCGACGAGCAGCTTGCGCTCGGGGTCATGCACCAGCAGTTGCACGATGTCGTGCTCGTTCGCCAGATCGATCATCAGGCGCAGCGGTTCGCCATGTCCCCGGCCGCCCGGCAATTTGTCGACGCCGACGGTGTAGAAACGTCCATTGGTGGCGAAGACCACCAGCTTGTCCGTGGTCTGGGCGTGCATCATGAAAAGCGGGCCGTCGCCTTCCTTGAACTTGACCTCCGCACCCTTCTCCATGTGACCGCGCATGGCGCGAACCCAGCCCTTCTTGGAACAGACGACGGTAACCGGCTCGCGCTCGATCATCGCCTCCAGCGGCACGACCACCCCGGTGGGCGCCGCGGCGATCTCGGTACGCCGTTTGCCAACGGACGTCTTCTGACCGAACCGCGATTTGATGTCGGCAATCTCGCCGGAGATCCGTTTCCAGCGCTTGTCCTTGTCCTTGAGGACGCCTTTGATTTCCTTGCGCTCCTCGGTGAGGGCCTTGTGCTCCTTCTTGATCTCGATTTCCTCGAGTTTGCGAAGCGCCCGCAGCCGCATGTTCAGGATGCTCTCAGCCTGCAGCTCGGTCAGATCGAACCGCGACATTAGTTCAGCCTTGGGGTCGTCCTCCTCGCGGATGATCCGGATCACCTCGTCCAGGTTGAGATAACAGATGATGTAGCCGTCGAGGATCTCCAGCCGCCGTTCGATCTTGGCCAGCCGGTGCTTCAGGCGGCGCACCAGTACTTCGTGGCGGTGATCCAGGAAGGCCTGCAGCACTTCCCGCAAATTCATAACCCGCGGCACGACGCCACCGTCCAGGACGTTCATGTTCAGCGAGAACCGGCTTTCCAGCTCGGTCTGGCGGAACAGCGACTCCATCAGCATGGAGGGGTCGACATTGCGGCTGCGCGGCTCAAGGACCACCCGCACATCTTCGGCGGACTCGTCGCGGATGTCGGCCAGCATGGCGATCTTGCGGTCATTGATCAGCTCGGCGATGCGTTCGACGAGCTTTGCCTTCTGGACCTGATACGGGATCTCGGTGATGACGATCTGCCAGACCCCGCCCTTCTGCTTCTCCACCTCCCACTTTGCGCGGAAACGGAGCGCGCCGCGACCTGTCTTGTAGGCCTCGACGACGGTTTCGCGGTCCTCGCACAGGACACCGCCGGTTGGAAAGTCCGGGCCGGGAATGAAATCCACCAGCTTGTCGAAGCCGGCGCGCGGGAATTTGATCAGGTGCTGCAGCGCATCGCAGATCTCGCCCACATTGTGCGGCGGTATGCTCGTCGCCATGCCGACCGCAATGCCCGAGGCGCCGTTGGCCAGCAAGTTCGGGAAGTTGGCAGGCAGCACGACCGGCTCGTCGCCCTCGCCGTCATAGGTCGCCCGGAAATCGACCGCGTCCTCGTCGATGCCTTCCAACAGCGCCTGGGCGACCTCCGTCAGCCGCGCCTCGGTGTATCGCATGGCGGCCGCGTTGTCGCCGTCCACATTGCCGAAGTTGCCCTGACCGTCCACGAGCGGATAGCGCACGGCAAATTGCTGCGCCAGCCGGACCATGGCGTCGTAGATCGCCTGGTCGCCATGCGGATGGTATTTGCCCATGACGTCGCCGACGATGCGGGCGCATTTCTTGAAACCTGACTCCGGATTGAGGCGGAGCTCGCGCATTGCGAACAACAACCGGCGATGCACCGGCTTGAGACCGTCCCGCACGTCCGGCAACGACCGCGCCATGATCGTCGACAGGGCGTAGGACAGGTAGCGTTCGCTAAGCGCGTCGCCGAGCGGCGTTTCACGCACCCGGGCTGCTTCGGATTTTGCCGCCATGGCTGCACCTCCTACAAGATATAGTACCTGCGATGTAGACGACTGCAAGGACTAGCAGCACAGCAAACCATGGGACGCTTAGATAATCGCGCCACGCTCCAGCGCCCCGGCGAACAGCAACCCGGCCAACAGGGTGATGGCGGCCGCGCCGGAGACGGAAAGCGCCCGGATGGTCCAGGTCTGGATACCCGGCCGGAATTCGGTGACGTCGAGCAGCTTGCGCCGGAACAGAATGGTGAGAACGCCGATCGTGGAAACGGAGATCGCAACCCCCAGCGACATCATCAGCGTCGAGGCCACGCCCAGAAGAAACAAGCCGTTTGCCAGGGTGAACAGCAGGATGATCAATGCCCCGGTGCACGGCCGCAGGCCGGTGCTGACCGCAAGGCCCAGCAGGACCATCGGTTGCGACCGGTCTCCCGACGCGCCGGCGTTGCCGCAATGGCCGCGGTGATCATGGCCGGCCGGGCCGTGATCGCATTCCTTGCCGCGCAGCGCCGCCACGCACATGTAAGCGCCCAGGACCGCAATCAGGCCGTAGCTCACGGTTTCCAGAAGCGCTGAACGCTGGATGACACTCAGCTGACTGGTTTCGAGAACCAGCGCCATGATTCCCACGATAGAGACGGCGGAGACGGCCTGAATCAGGGAGATCAGGCCGCCCAGCAGAATGCCCCGGCGCACGGTTGAGCCGTTGGCCAGGAAGTAGGTCGCCACCACCGCCTTGCCGTGCCCTGGACCGGCGGCATGAAAGACCCCGTAAAGAAACGACAGCAGGATCAGCGCCAGAGCCGGCGCCAGGGCGCCGGTATCGCGAATCGCCATGACCTGGACGGCGAGCGCCTCGTTCAGCTCCCGTTGCCACAGAGCGATCTGGTGGATCAGGCCGCTGAACGAGGCCGGGAGCTGAAACGCCGGCGCTTCCGCCGCCTCGGATGCTGCCTGCCCGCCGCCGAAATAGCTCTGGGCGGACGCAGCTTGCACGGCGAGCAACGACGCCGCGCAAAGCAAGCCGGCAATGCGCCCCGGCATCAGCTCGTCTGGCAGGTGATGTCTATGCGCGGGGGCGTGAAGACACCCCAAAGATTGGGCGAGTCGTCCGGTTTCGCGACGATCTGGTGATGGCACGACGCCGCCCCCTTGCCCGACAGGACCACCGGTTCGGCCTTCTGCAACGTCACATCGACGAAGAAGGACCGATCATAGGTCGCTATCGTCAAAAGCTGACTGTTGGGGTCGACCGGCTCGGGCAGCGGCAGCCGGAAACGGTAGACCACCGCCCGACCCTCGACCACACCCTGGAAATCCATCGGCTCGTCCCATTTCACCAGCACGCCGTCCACTTTGACGTGGGTGAAGTAAGAGAAATCCCCAATCGCGATGAACGCGTTCCGGCGCATGAAGTCGGCTTCCATGCTGTCCAACTGCATATCTTCGTCGAGATCGAAATCCGTCAAAAGGATGGCGCTGAACAGCGTATCGAAGCGCCATTCCATGGATAGAGCGACCACGCGGCCGCCTTCGAACTCGACGGTCACGCGGTTGTCGATCCAGACATGCGGGTGGGCCTGGGCCGAACCAATCGGCGACGCGGCCGCCAAGCAGGCAAAGCCGATCATGGCGAGAATTCGTTTGATCATGCGGCGAATATAGACATCGGCCGCCCCAAAAAAAACCCGGTAGTCACTCACGCCTCCAGATCCCGTTTCAGGAGCTGAGCCAGCCGCTGCCGCGGGTCCGGCAGCGGCTGGTTCAAGGCGGCAAAGACATGCCGTTCCAGGAAATAGCCGGTGAGACTCAGCGCTTCCACGATCTCGCCGGCGCCCTGCGCGCCCTCGCCGACCAGAAATGGCGGCAGGCGTAGCAGCTTGTCCTTGTAGGGTTCTCCCGCCGACAATGAGACCGCCCGGCCGGTCTTGGGCGAAACGTAGGCCAACTGGTCATTCCTGCCGGTGGCGGCGCAACGGCTGAGGTCGAGGCCGAACCCGAGCTCTCCGAGCAGGCCGAGCTCCCAATGAACGTAAGCCAGCGGCCAGTCGTCCAGCAGCAGAGCCTCGATCAGCGCGCCGGTGGCGTGAAACAGCGCCGGGTGCGGCTCGCGTTCGGGCAGGCCGGCGTCGATCAGCGAACAGATCGCGGTCAGGGCCGCCAGCCGGTCGGGGTGCTGCATCAGCGGCCCGGCGTGCCCTTTGACCGGCTCCAGCGCGTACGTGCCGAGATGTTCGGCAAGCCGGGCGCGCCAGGTCGCGTCTACGCGGTTGCCGGCCTGCAGGACACCGCGCAGTCGGCGCCCGGTGGCGCCCCGCACAAGGCCCGCATGCCGCCCGTGCTGCTCGGTCAGCAGCGTCACGACGGCGGCGTTTTCGCCGTGGCGCCGCGCGCGTAGCACGATCCCTTCCTCCTGCCAGTCCATGTCCGGCTTTTATCAGATCACCCGCGCCGGATCACCGTCGCGCTTGATCGCGCAACCGCGCCGGGCGTAGATGAGGCAGGGGGATATCCATGGACGATCGCTTGCCCACAGACGTCTTCGTCATGGCGCATGTGCGCCAAGCCAACGATTCCGGGGCCGCCGCCTATGTGGTGCGCAAGGGTGCCAAGACCGGCGGTACCGTGCTGGTCAAGATCAACCAGCTGGACCAGGGTTGCCGGGTGCTGACGCAAGTTCGCGACCTGGACGGCAACCTTGCCTGGATGAGCGCCCACAAGGAAGCGTTGGTCACCGAGGCGGACGCAGATGCCTACATCGCCCGCGCGGTCGCCCGCGACCCCGACCTTTGGGTGGTGGAGTTCGAGGACCGCGACGGGCGTAACCCGTTTCCGGGAAAGTTGCTCTAGGCTTTGGTGGGACCGCCTACTTGGTCTCTTCGAGGATGTAGGCGATGACGTTTTCGATGTCGGCGTCCTTCTTGAGGCCGGCAAACGCCATCTTGGTGCCCTTGACGTACTTCTTGGGCGCCTTGAGGTATTCCGTCAGTGTGGCCTCGTCCCAGGTAATGCCCGAATCCATCATGGCCTTGGAATACTTGAAACCATCGATGGAGCCGGCCTTGCGACCGATAATGGCGTGAAGATGCGGCCCAACCTTGTTTTTACCGTCTTCCAGCGCATGGCAGGCCTTGCACTTGTTGTATACCCGCTTGCCCTTTTTGAGATCGGCCGCGCCGGCGGTCCCTGCCATCGTGATTGCCAGGATGGCCACACCGGCCAGTATTCCTTTTCGCATTCCTATGCCTCCTTCGTCCCCGACCCCGGGGTGTTTTCCCAAAGCAGAACCAAGGCTAACACGGCCTTAGCCGCAGCCAAACCCGTCAAATTGCCGCCTCAGTCAGCCGCCACGGTCCGCTGTTCCTGGGTGCCCAGACCCTCGATGCTGAGCCGCATGGTCTGACCGGGGTTCAGGTAGACCGGATCGGGCTTCTGACCCATTCCCACACCCGGCGGCGTTCCCGTCGTAATCACATCGCCCGGCTGCAAGCTCATGAACTGGCTCAGATAGTGGACCAGGTGCGGGACCTGGTAGACCATGGTGTTGGTGTTGCCGTTCTGATAGCGATGGCCGTCCACCTCCAGCCACATGGGCAGGTCGTTGGGGTTTTCGACCTCGTCGGCGGTTACCAGCCACGGCCCCATCGGCCCGAACGTATCGGCGCTCTTGCCTTTGACCCACTGGCCAGAGCGCTCGATCTGGAACTCCCGCTCCGAGACGTCGTTGACGACGCAGTAGCCGGCCACGTGGGCCATGGCGTCGGCCTCGTCGATATAGCTGCCGCCGCGGCCGATCACGATCGCGAGTTCGACCTCCCAGTCGGTCTTTTTCGACCGCCGGGGAATGATGACATCGTCATTGGGCCCGCAGATGCAACTGGTTGCCTTGAAAAAGACGACGGGCTCCGGCGGCACTTCGAGCCCGGTCTCCGCGGCGTGGTCCGAGTAGTTCAGGCCGATCGCGATGAACTTGCCAACCTGGCCGACGCACGGGCCCAGGCGCGGCTCGCCGTCGACGGCCGGCAGGCTCGCCGGGTCGATCGCCCGTAACCTGTCCAACCCTTCAGGCAGGAGCACCTCGCCGGCAACGTCATCGATGGTGCCAGACAGGTCCCTGATCGTGCCCGCGTCGTCTAGCAAGCCGGGCTTTTCTTGGCCGGACGGGCCATATCGTAGAAGTCTCACGGGTCGTTCCCCTCTTTGTCGTTGAATTTCTAGGTGACCAGCCCGCCGTCGATGATGTGGACGGCCCCGGTCGTGTAGGACGCCTCGTCCGACGCCAGATACAGCACCAGCGCGGCGATCTCCTCCGGCGTGCCCAGCCGGCCGATGGGTTGGCGTTCGATGAAGGCGCGGCGCACCTCGGCGGTGTCACCGCCCAACGCTTCGATCCGCTCGTCGAGTGACGGCGACTGCACCGTCCCCGGGCAGATCGCATTGCAGCGGACGCGGTGCTTGACGAAGTCCGCCGCCACCGACTTGGTGAGCCCGATTACCGCCGCCTTGCTGGCGCCATAGGCGAAGCGGTTGGGCAAACCCTTCACGCTGGATGCCACCGACGCCATGTTGACGATGCTGCCGCCTCCGGCTTCCACCATGCCCGGGACGAAAGCGCGGATGGTCCGATACATGGCCGTGACGTTGATGGCCAGGGAGCGTTCCCAGTCTGCGGCCTCGCACTCTAGGATCGTTCCCTGGTGGACGTAGCCGGCGCAGTTGAACAGCACGCTGATCGCGCCGGTATCCCGGGCGAACGCGTCGATGGCGTCACCGTCGGTCACGTCCAGCAATGCCGTCTCAATGCCCGCGGACTCCGCAGCCAGGGATTCCAAGGCATCGGGGTTGATGTCCGTGGCCACAACCGATGCGCCTTCGGCGGCAAAGGCCAGTGCGCTCGCGCGGCCGATCCCCTGCCCTGCGGCGGTGATCACCGCCCGTTTTCCTTCAAGCCTACCTGTCACGACGGTCCCCAATGCCTTTGGTGTCAGTGATTTGCCGATCCTATGCGCCAGCCGCCACCGATTGGCAAGCCCTTAGCCGAAGGCGGCGCGGTTCACCCAGTTCACCGGATCGCCGCCTTCCAGCACCCGTCTGACCTCTTCGGCGGCCTTGCGCTTGAGATCGGCCAGCGATTCAACGGAATACCAGGCAAAATGATCGCTGAGGACGACATTGCTCAAACCCATCAGCGGATGGTCGGGCGACGGCGGCTCGCTTTCGAAGACGTCGAGACCGGCGCCGCGCAACCGGCCGCTGGACAGAGCTTCCGCAAGGGCGTCGTCGTCGATCAGGCCGCCGCGGGACGAATTGATCAGGACCGCGCCCGGCTTCATCAGCGACAGGCTTTCCCTGTCAACCATGTGCCGCGTCGTTTCGGTCAAAGGGCTGTGGAGGGAGATGTAGTCGGCTTGCCGCCAGATGGTCTCCAGTTCCGCCGGTTCGACATCCCCGGGCCAGTCTTGCACGAAGGGATCGAAAACCAGCACCCGGGACAGGTCAAAGCCAGCCATCTTGCGGACGAACGCACGGGCAATGCGGCCGAAACCGACCACGCCCAGCACCGAGCCCCGAATCCGATGCACCGGCGCCATGGTGCCCTGGTCCCAGATGCCATTGCGCAAGGCACTATCCCGAACCGCGATCTGGCGATTGACAGCCAGTAGCAGCGCCACCGCGTGATCGCTCACTTCCTCGACCCCGTAGTCGGGCACATTGGCGACTTTGATCCCGCGCTCGCTTGCCGCCTGGACATCCACATTGTCGTACCCCACCCCGTAACGCACGATGACCCGGCAATTGGCCATCGCCTCGACGACCGAGCGCGGACAGTCGCTGATGCGCACGAAGACGCCGTCGGCATGGGTCACCGCGTCGGCCATGCGATCCGGGTCGTTGTCGCAGTCGGCGAGGATGAGTTCCGCGCCGATGGGATCGAGTACCGCGTGCTCCTGGTCGTATTCGGCATACTGACCGTCGAGCACGACCACGCGGTAGGTCGGAGTTGCCATTGCCGGCCCCTAGCCTGCGAAACGAGGTTCAGGCAGGCCAGGCACGTCGCAGGGAATGGCAAAGATGCCGCCGGCCAGCGGCTCGCCCGGATCCTTCGGGAAGATCCCGTCCATCGCGGCGGAGGTGACATACAAGGTCGACAGGTCCCGGCCACCGAAATTGCAGCTCGTGGGACGCGCCACCGGCACCTCGACAACCTTGTCGACCGAGCCGTCTGGCGCATAGCGGGTCACGCGCCAGCCTTCCCAATGGGTGCCCCAGACATACCCGGCCGAATCCACCGTCAGCCCGTCAGGACGGCCGGTTTCGTCCGGAACCTCGGCAAACACCCGGCGATTGCTGATGGCGCCGGTCTCGATGTCATAGTCGTAGGCGTGGATCGCATGCTGCATGGTGTCGGTGTAGTAGAAGACCGTGTCGTCGGGACTCCAGCCCAGCCCGTTCGACGTGGTGATCCCTTCTTCGACTGTGTGCAGCGACCCCTCCGGGTCGAACCGGTAAAGATGGCCCTGACCCGCGGTCTCAGGGTTGTGCATTGTCCCGGCGAAAAATCGGCCACGGCGATCGCACTTTCCGTCGTTGAAGCGGACTTCGTCCGTCAACCCGGCCGGTTCGGCGACGGGGCTGACCGCCCCGGTGTCGAAGTCCAGGGCGACCAGCCCGTGGCGCAGCGCCAGGATCGCGCCCCCGGAGTCCCTGAGCGCCATGCAGCCGACGAGATCAGGCACGTGCCAGACGCGATTTGCGCCGGTCTCCGGATCGAACCGGTTGACCGTCCTGGAAAGGATGTCCACCCAATAGAGTGCCTGTTCCTCGGGGCACCACACGGGCCCTTCGCCCAGGGTTGCACGGATGTTCAGTACGCACATGACGGCCGTCATGTCGCCTCCCCTTGCCTCGGTTTTTTGGCCGGTCGCCCGGCGCCATTGAGGGAATACGAAAATCCCGGTTAGGATGCAAAGACTTGAAGACGATCGGCCAGCCAAAGAACGGCCGACGTCCGGTACAGGGGGCACGCGCAGGGTGGCGATGGCGATCCAGCGCCCTCGCACATTGGCGATACCCACTCTTCTCTTCGTGGGCGTCAGTACGCGGGGGTCGTTCATCAACAGATTGTTCCCGGTCTGGGCCGAGGCGATGAAGCTGGGTCCTGTGGCGCTGGAAGGAATCGACTTGCCGCCGGGGGCGCCGGCTGAAGCCGTTCGCGATGCCGTCAAATACATCCTCGAAGCGCCGCTCGCCCGCGGCGCCCTGGTCACGACCCACAAGATCGCCGTCTACGAGCATGCAAGGGACCTGTTTTCGGCCCTCGACGACAATGCCCAGCGACTGGGCGAGATCAGCTGCATCGCCAAGTCGCCCGCCGGGCTGGTCGGCACGGCCAAGGATCCGATCACGGCCGGCCTCGGTCTGGACGCGCTGGTTTCGGCGGAGCATTGGCGCAACCATCCCGAAGCATGCGGGCTCCTGCTGGGCTGCGGCGGCGCGAATGTGGCGCTGGCGGCCAATCTGCTGGGCCGGGCGACGGACGAACGGCCCCAATCGATCATCATGTGCGATGTGCACGCCGAGCGGCTGTCCAAGGCCCGCGAACATCTGGCGGCCTTCGGCGCGGCAAGTTATGTGGACTTTAGGCCGACCGGTTCGGCAGACGAAAACGACCGGTTGCTGGCGGCTCTGCCCCCCGGCAGCCTAGTGGTCAACGGCACCGGGCTCGGCAAGGACAGGCCGGGTTCGCCGCTGACCGACGCGGCGCAGTTTCCCCAACGCGGCCTTGTCTGGGAGTTCAACTATCGCGGCAGCCTGGAATTCCTCCGGCAGGCCGAAGCCCAGGCGGTTGCCAGACAACTGACCGTCGCCGATGGCTGGCGATATTTCCTGTTCGGCTGGAGCCATGTAATCGCGGAGATCTTTGAGGTCGCGCTGGACGATACGCTTGCCGCGCGTCTGGAAGCCGTGGCGGAAGACCTTCGCACCGCCTCTTAATGTAACGGAACCAATGCGATGCCCGACGACGCTTACATCGAACCGCAACGAACGCTGGTGCAGGCGGCGACCGGTGTCATGGAAAATGCAACGCGTCACTACGAAAAACGGCTGAAGGACCTTGATGGCCTTTACCAGGATCAAAGTGCGTTCGATATTCTCGCCGCACAGGACCGGGACACCGTTGTCTACGAGGTGTGGGACCACAGCGCCAGCGACCGTGCCGGTGATCTGGTATTCGGAACCAGCGTCATGAAGCCAGGCAAAATCGGGCGGGAGTATTTCATGACTCGGGGCCATATCCACGCCCTCGCCGACCGTTCGGAGATCTATCACTGCGTCGCCGGACACGGCGTCATGTTGATGGAAAACCCGGACGGCGCCGTGCGCACGCTGGAAATGACTCCGGGCTCGGTCGCCTACGTCCCGCCGCACTGGACCCACCGCAGCGTCAATGTGGGCGACGGGACGCTGGTCACGGTATTCTGCTACAGCGCTGATGCCGGCCAGGACTACAGCCCCATTGAGCGCGCCGGCGGCATGCGACAGCTGGTCGTTGATGATGACGCGGGGGGTTGGACCCTGGAGCGCAACCCGCGCCATCGGTCCTCGCATGGCTGACAAGGCCCCCCTGTTCCTCGCCATCGACGTTGGCACGGGGAGCGTGCGGGCTGCGGTCGTCGATGGGAGCGGCCAGGTGCCCGCGTTCGAGGCGCGGCCGCATGAACAGCACGTGCCGCAGGCCGGCTGGTCGGAGCAGAGTCCCGAGCAATGGTGGCAAGGTGTCCAGGCGACCGTGCGGGCGGTGCTGGACAGCCCGGAGGTCGATCCCTCGCGGCTCCAGGGCATCTGCGTCTGCGGCCAGATGCACGGACCGGTCCCGGTGGCCGACGACGGCACCGTACTGTTGGACCGGGTGCAGCTGTGGAACGACAAGCGGCCGGCAGAACTGGTCGAGGCGTTCTCGCAGAGCCACGACGTGCGCGCGCTGGCGGCGGTCACCGGCAACCCGCCCGCGCCGTCCTGGATCGGATTCAAGGTGGCCTGGATCAAGGCGCACCAACCGCAGGTTTACGACCGGGCCGCCGCCTTCCTGACGCCCAAGGACTTCATCAATTTCAAGCTGACCGGTGAATTCGCCACTGACCGGACCGAGGCGTCGGGCAGTTATCTGCTGGATTGCCGGACTCTGGGCTACGACGCGGGTGTCGCGGATCAGCTGGCGGTCGACATCGGCAAATTCCCGCCGGTATTCGGCTCGGCGGACGTGATCGGCGGGGTCAGTCCCGGTGCGGCGACGGCGACCGGCCTGCCCGAAGGATTGCCGGTCGTCGCCGGCGGCGGCGACTTTTTGGTCTCGTTGATCGGTTCGGGCGTGGTCGGGCCGGGCGTCGGCTCGGACATCACCGGCACTTCAACGTTGATCTCTGTCTGGTCCGATCAGCCGGTCATCCACGATGTGGTGACGAACCTTTGCGCCGCCAACGGCGGCTGGGTCCCCTTCACCCTGATCGATGCGGGCGGCGACAGTATGCGCTGGGCCCGCCGGCTGCTGCACGAACCCGACACCGACTTCGACAGCATCAACGCGCTGGCCGAGGCGGTACCGGGTGGATCGGAAGGGTTGCTGTTCCTGCCCTATTTGACCGGCGAGCGGCTGGGCGGCCAAGCCAACGCGCGGGCCCAGTTCTTCGGCATCACCAGCCGGCACGGCAAAGGCCACTTTTATCGCGCGGTCATGGAAGGGTCCGCCTTCGCCAGCAAGCGCAATATCGACATCATGCGCTCGGCCGGCACGCGGTTCGATCGCATCGTTGCGGCCGGCGGCGGCGCCAAGGGCGATTTGTGGCTGCGGATCAAGGCTAGCATCTACGATATGCCCATCGACGTGCCCGAGAATCCCGAAGGCGGCGTGCTCGGTTGCGCGGCGCTGGCCGGGATCGGAACCGGCTACTATGCAGATACCAACGACGCGGTCGACCGGCTGGTGGCCATCCGCGAAGGCGCGCGACCCGAACCGGCGCTCGTCGAACGCTATGCCCGGCTTGCGGCGGTGTTCGACCGCCTCTATCAAGAGGCGAACCAATATTACGACACGCTCGAATCAATCGGAGGCGGGGGCAAAGACGATGGATAAGGTTAAATGGGGCATCATCTCGACAGCCCTGATCGGCACGGAACAGGTGATACCGGCGATGCAGAAAGGCGAGCTCTGCGACATCGTCGCCATCGCCTCGCGCAACTTGGACCAGGCGAAAGCGGCGGCGGATCGGCTTGGGATCCCGAACGCCTACGGTTCCTACGAGGAACTGCTGGCAGACCCCGACATCGAGGCGGTCTACAACCCCCTGCCCAACCACTTGCACGTGCCGGTATCGGTACAGGCGGCCGACGCCGGCAAGCACGTCCTGTGCGAAAAGCCGATCGCGCTGGATGCTGACGCGGTCAAGGAGCTGATTGCCGCCCGCGACCGCAACAAGGTGCATATCTGGGAAGCCTTCATGGTGCGCCATCATCCGCAATGGGAGCGCGTGCGCGATCTGGTGCAGGGCGGCCGCATCGGCGACGTCCGGGCCGTGCAGGGCTTCTTCAGCTATTACAACACAGACCCCGGCAACATCCGCAACATGGCCGACATCGGCGGCGGCGGCATCTACGACATCGGCGTCTACCCGACCGTCACTTCGCGGTTCGTGCTGGGACGCGAGCCGCTGCGGGCGATCAGCCTGGTGGACCGCGATCCGGTCATGAAGACCGACCGGTTGGCCAGCGCCATCCTCGACTTCGGCAACGGAGTTCAGTCCAGCTTCGTGTGCTCGACCCAGCTGGTGGCCTATCAGCGCATGCAGTTCTTCGGGACCGAGGGACGCATTGCGGTGGAAATCCCGTTCAACGCGCCGCACTGGGGCGAGACAAACATCTATATCGACGACGGCTCCGAAAAGGGCGATCGGTCACAGGTCACCGAAGTCATCCCCGCGACGAACCAGTACGCCAACCAGGGCGACCGGCTGTCCGAGCTGATCCGCGGCGGCAACCCGCCGGCCTATGGGCTGGAAGACTCGGTCAAACAGATGGCAGTGCTGGACGCCCTGTTCCGGTCGGAAGAGACCGGCCATTGGGAGCAGGTGCTGCATTGAGCGGATCCCCCCTCACACTTCATTCTTCGAGACGGGCCTGCGACCCTCCTTGAGGCATGAGGGGGATAGTGTCTACGGCCTCCTCCTGAAGCGGCCTTCTTCCCCGCTCCCTTCACCCTTCGAGACGGGCCTGCGGCCCTCCTCAGGATGAGGCTTTTTATTAAGGCGTCGTTCTGAGGAGACCTCCTTCTTTCTCTCCTCATCCTGAGGAACAAGCGAAGCGCGTGTCTCGAAGGATGAGGAGAGAGTATTCCTCATCCTGAGAAAGCCTGTGTCCCTCTGTCCACATTCATAAGAGGCCTCCTTCTCTCTCCTCATCCTGAGGAACGAGCGAAGCGCGTGTCTCGAAGGATGAGG
>Ga0066187_1000258_pt1 | contig 19775 bp, 17 predicted proteins | sample WorMetexBAHAMAS1_FD_58706 | JGI IMG/M metagenome (GOLD analysis project Ga0066187, IMG submission 58706) | Marine gutless worms symbiont microbial communities from Max Planck institute for Marine Microbiology, Germany - Inanidrilus exumae... | ecosystem: Host-associated > Annelida > Digestive...
CTGCGGAGTGTTACCCCTTTTCCTCAATTTTGTTGTGTCATGATCTGGTAATTAGGACACCTTCATTGTAACTCCTCGGGCTTTTTGTAAATCATGCTTTGAATGAAACCACATGCGCTTTTTGTTATATGACGACGGATAAAACTCTGATTACAAACCGAACCTATGGTTGTCCCTGTTAAGTGTGTCTAAATAGCTACAAAACGTTAAAACTGGTTATCGATTGCTTTTTATTTTTTCTCAAAGATCTGAGTTCATCACCATAGAATTTCTCGGTACATTGGGGACACATGCCATGGCTAAATTCCGCTTCTGAATGCGTTTCAATATATGCTTCCACCCTGTTCCAATACCCTTCGTCGTCTCTTATTTTATTACATCCAGAACAGATTGGTAGAATTCCTGTTAGTATATTTATTTCCTCCGTTGACCGCCTTTCGTTCTCTATGATTTGGGGCAGCCATTTCCAGAACCCTATTGCAATTAAAAGGAAGCCGAGCAAATAGCCAATGATTTTTTCAATAAAAGCCTGGTATTCCGTATCACCAATAATAATAAAACGATTCAAAGACTCGAAATTATCCGTAATGTCAATCAGAGTTCCCAAAAAAACAAATGAAAAACCTGAGACAATATATTTCCAACCAGGAGATTGCTTGATGACAGTATTATTTTCCTTGGAAACTAACACTAAGAAAATAAAAACAAATCCAATTGTTATAGCTCGAAGGCTCTCTAAAATGATATCCATCATTGTTTAATCTCGATATAAATTTTTGAAATTGTTCGTAAAGATACGTTTGAAAGTTCCAAATGAGAAAAAATTGAATCTTATCAATCTCAGCTAAATGCTATATCGGCTATTCCAAACATATCTTTAAAAAAAGGATTGATATGGCAATCACCCTTACTAGTTATATTCGAAGAGTTAACCATACAATCATGCCTTATACCATCTTGTGTCGGCGGGGGATCGACGGATGTATCAAGGTCCTTTTTATTGTATGCACAGCCCGATCCAAAATAGCGACCTAATTTGTTGACCGGATATTATGGCGCCACTTATCAAAGTCCTTTCGGATCCACTTCAACACGCCTATTGGGAAAAGTCTTGCCAGGCGCCAGATTACATGAGCCAAAGTGGTAACCGGTATGATGGGTTTATCTTTTACTACGCCCTTAAGAATTACATCTGCACATTTTTCCGGGGTAATTCCTAGCCTTTCTAAGATCTTGTATTGGTCCAGAAGGGTTCCCCGATCTATGTTTACCATTTTGGCGGCATCAAATATATTGGTCCGAATATAGCCGGGACATACAGCACTGGTTTTCACTCCCAGGCTGCGGCCTTCAACCCACATGCCCTGAGTAAATCCGAGCACTGCATACTTGGTGGCCACGTAGGAACCGGTTGTGGGAAAAGGAATCATACCTTCGATGGAACTCAGATTGACAATGTGGCCGAAGCCTTGTTTTACCATCTGTTTATAAGCAAGGATAGAACCATGGAAAACACCGTGAAGGTTGATATCGATCACCTTGCGCCAGTCTTCCACGGTCATGTCCTGAAACTCTGAAGCAATGGCAATGCCGGCATTGTTGAATATGTAATCAATCCGGCCTTTCGCGTCCACCACCCCGTCCAGATGGGCCTTGAACGCATCGTAATCAGCCACGTTCAGAACTTCACCGGTAACGCTGCCCCTGTTGCCGGCCATCTTCACAATGGCATCTTCCAGGCCAACGGCGTTGATGTCCGACAGGACCACGTGTGCCCCATATGCAGAAAGCTTTTCCCCCAAGCATCTACCGATTCCTGAGGCACCTCCAGTAATCACAGCAACTTTGTCCTTAAATATGTTCACGGGATCTCCTTCATTTTACTCGTTCCAATATGTGAATACACATGGCCGCTTCTTCCAGCCCGATGTTACCACCTCCATTCTCGGCGAGGCCGATACGCGCACCAGCCACCTGTCGCTTCCCGGCCTCACCACGCAGTTGCTGCCCTAATTCAAATATCTGAGCCAGACCTGAGGCGCCGATGGGATGGCCGCGACATTCCAGCCCTCCACTGGTGTTGACCGGCTGCTTGCCGCCCAGCTTCGTAGCGCCGGATTCGGCCCATGCCCCGCCCTCGCCCAGAGAACAAAATCCCATGGCTTCGGTCTGGTGAAGTTCACCGTAGGCCGTGGCGTCATGCAGTTCCGCCAGACTGATCTCCTGCGGCCCGAGGCCTGCTACTGCATAGGCCTGCTTGGCCAACCGTTCCCCAATATCCTCGCCATCGATATCTCGATCCATTCCGGAACCGAGGACGGATGCCCGGATGCGTATGGGCCTGGGTGTTGTCAGCTTTTTCAGGTAAGATTCAGAGCATAAAATAGCAGCGGCAGCACCGTCACCCACTGGGGCGCACATCGCCCTAGTCAGTGGGAAGGCAATGGGTTTATCTGCCAGCACCTCAGCCATGCTCATTTCGTCCTGGTATTGTGCTAATGGATTCAATGAACCGTGCCAGTGATTTTTTTCGCAGATTAGAGCCAGCTGTTCCTGGGTGGTCCCGAAACGGTCCATGTGCCAGCGCGCCCCCATGGCGTAGGCATCCATAAAAATACTGCGCCCTTCCCCGGGCGGCGTCTGGTCGGTTGGAATTTTTACGGTCAGTGTCTTACCCAGATCCTCCATTTGCTTCATCTGGACGGCAAAGTTCTCCACATCCATGGCTGTAGCATAGGCTCTCAGCGACAGGGCTTTATCGGAGTGGGTGATTTTTTCCGACCCCAGGGCAAGGGCCACTTCGTATTGGCCGGCTTTGATGCCCTGATAAGCGAGGTGCAGCGCCGTGGAGGCCCCAGCACATGCGTTTTCCACATTGACCACTGGAATCCGGTCGATTCCCATTGCGCGCATCACTACCTGGCCACGGATGGAGTGCTGGTTGGCAAACATGCCCCAGAAGCTGTTTGAAAAAAAGACCGCCTGTAGGTCCGACTTTGCCAGGCCTGCATCTTTTAGTGCTTGAAAGGTAACCTCGGCGGCCATATCACGAACTGTGCGGTCGAGATACTTATTGAAACGAAGCATGCCCAAACCGATGATATAAATGTTTGACATTAACTCTCTCCCCTTATCTTTGTGTGTAATAAACGGCTGGGTAAGAAACGGACAACCCATCGTCTCCATCAGTTTGATTGCCAGTCTATTCCCCCTGGTTGCACAGCAGCACAATTTTTCCCACAACCGCTGATTCGTTGAGCAATTGGTGGGCCCGGGATGCCTCTTCGAGAGGTATTCGTTCTGCAACAATGGGCTTTATCTTCCCCTCGGTGAGCAAATCGACCAAACTGTTTAAATCCTTTTGGTACCAATCACGCCGTTTTTCAGCGAGTGACTGTATCATATAGCCCGCCACAGTCTTGTTTCCATTCATGAGCTTCATGGGAGAAAAACGCGGCATCCGCAAAAACTCTGAAACAATTTTTGGTAAGTTAGGACGTCCTTTGGACATAGCTGCCGAAAAACCATAGGATATCATCCTCCCGCCGCTTTTTAAGGACTTAAATGATCGACCCAAATGAGCTCCCCCAATCGGGTCAAAGACGGCATCTACACCATACCGGGTGTGACCTTTGACAACCTTTACAAAGTCCGATGCCCGATAATCAATGGCGGTAGCGCCCAGGTCCGAAACAACAGCATGCTTGGTGCTTGAAGCCGTTCCATACATTTCGAGTCCGAAGAGCTTTCCAAGTTGCAGCAAGGCGGTTCCGACACCACCGGCGGCCCCATGGACCAGGATGCTTTCACCTTCTTCCACATGGGCCATGCGGTGCAACATTTGCCAGGCGGTGAGGTAATTCAGGACGATACTGACCGCCTCGCCCGGATCCAGCGACTGCTGGAAAGAAACCAGTCTGGCTTCCGGCACGCAGAGAAACTCTGCATAACCGCCCGTCACTGTCAAAGCAATTACGGATTCGCCTGGTTTGACAGATGTTACACCGGCCCCCGGCTTGTCTACCTCGCCGACAATATCATAACCGGGAGTAACCGGATGCGAGACGCCTGGGTAATAACCTTCCCGCATGAAGATGTCGGCAAACGCAACCCCGGTAGCGTGAACTTTGATGCGCACTTCTCCGGCCTGGGGTTCCGGCAGGGTTTCCTCAACCAGTTTGAGAACATCTGGGCCACCTTTTTTAGTAGCCACAATACGTCTATATTTCATTTTTTTCCTCGATATTGGCTTTCAAAATCAAAGATGGTGGGCACCCGTAATCATCAGTGTATCATTGGCCCCGTCTTCAATCATGGACGCCCGCGCGTCCCGGAAGAATTTCTCGATGGGATATTCCCGACTGAGGCCGTTGCCGCCAAAAATCTGGATCGCTTCGCTGGTCACTTCGAATGCCGTCTGGGTGGACAAGGTCTTAGACGCGATCGAATACTCGATCCGGGGGGGCGTATTGTTGTAGTTATAAATCATGGCCGCCCGCGAAAGTTGCCGGGCCGCTTCAATTTTGGTGAACATACGGAACAGTTTATGCTTGATCAGTTGATGCCTGAACAAAGGCTTGCCCCCCTGAATCCGCTGCTTCGCGTAAGCCAGGGCTTCCTCATAAGCCGCGCGGGCCAAGCCGACAAACACAGCTCCCATGAAGGCGTTGGCTGTAGAGAGGGTGATATCCAGCATGGCTTCATAACTGTCCGGATCCACCAGCATATAACCTTTAGGGATACGCACATTGTCAAAATAGATTTCCCCCTGGTTCAGGGCCCGCTGGCCGATCTTATCCAAGGGCCTGCCTTTTCTGACGCCGGGCAGATCCATGGGGACAATACAGATGCCGCCGCCGGCCATGCCCATACTGGGATCAATGGTGGGATATACCAGGCAATGGGTGGAAACGGTGCCGTTGGACACCCAGGCCGCCTTCTGGCCCGACAGAACCCATTCGTCACCGTCCAGCGTTGCGGTACACTGTCCAGTGATGGCTGGATCTTTGAACTGTTCGGTAAATGGACATACGACGTCCGAGCCGTGTTCGGGCTCCGTCATCCCCCAGCAGCCGATGATGGACGCATCCGTACACTCGCAGAAGGGTTCGATGATGTTATCTATTAGTTCCTCGTCCGGAACCATGGTCGCCATGAAGGCCGGAAAACAGGAGCAACCGAACGAGACGGCAAAATCTACACTACCCCAGCCTAGTTCTTCTAATACAATATTGGTTTCCAAAGGATCCGTGCCCAGTCCACCATAGGCGTCTGTAATGTAAACGGTATGGTATCCCAGCTCGTATCCCTTTTTCAGCGTATTCTTATAAAGCGTGCTGTTGATCATCTCCGTCGGATCATCGATCTTGTCCAGTTCTAAACTGGCCGGGCGCAGCACCTCTTTGGCAAATTTATGGGTTTCTTCCTTGATGGCGATCTGCTCCGCTGTCAGATCGATGTTCAGGTCTCGGTATAGTGCCATTTGGCCCCCTTTATCTATATTCTTTGAATGAATGGACGTTGTCGTTGTCCGGGGAGAACTCGTTCTTGAGGACCCGGCTAATGAATTTCTCCGAAATGGTTTTGGGTATTTCATCAACAAATTGCAGGTACGAGGGAATAAAGTTGGGCTCCAGGTCTTTTTTGCATTTGTTGAAAATACCACCCGGGTCCAGGGCAGCCCCTTCAAAGTGGGCCACTGCCGCCACTAGGTCGCTTTCGCCGGGCGCGCCCTCTTCGGAAGGGATACCGTAGACGCAGACTTCGCTGATATCTTCCAATTCACCGATGATTTTTTCAACGTGGTCCGGCTGGATAAAGTCACCGGCCCGGCGCAATTCGCTGCCTTTGCGGTGATCGAAAAAATAATAACCCTTTTCGTCCTGGTGGACGATGTCACCAGTTCGAAGCCAACCGCCCCTGGTTTTTTCTTCCGAGGCCTGGGGTTTGCCAAGGTAGTCTACCCTGGTCTCCCCCCGGATCATGCGGATAATCAGCTCTCCGCTTTCACCCACCGGGACCGCCTGGTCTTCTTCATCCACAACCTTGAATTGCAGAACCCCGGGCAGGGGCTTGCCGAATGAGCCGATAGGGCCAACACCCGGCGGCTTGTAGGCGAATCCACCTTCCACGGCCGCGTACCATTCGAGTATCTTCACGTCGAACCGCTTTTCAAGACCCTCCCAGATTGCCCGAGGGGTTCCGGCGCTGATAATGGTCTTCACGGGATTGTCGGCGTCATTGTCTTGGGCCGGCATATTGTAGATGCCGGCGGCCATGCCGCCTAAAAGTGAAAAAGAGGTGCAACCGTATTTCCGGGCGATGTCCCAGATGCGACTGCGGGTGAAACGGGCACTGAAGACCGCTTTTGTTTCCGTGGTCAGGCTGGGTACCAGGGTAACGGCATGGGCGTTGCCGTGGGTCAAGGAAAGTCCGGTATATAGCACGTCGTTCGGCTTGTATTTCCATACCAGGCGGGTGACCAGATTGAAAAGCCCGAAACGGTTGTTTCGCAGCATCACGCCTTTCGGGTCGCCGGTGGTGCCCGAAGTGTAGATCACCTGAAAGGGATGGCGCACATCCATGATCTGCTGCGGTACGGTTTCCCAGCTATCTTTTTCCAACGTTTCGTTAAAGGCCGGGTATCTGGATGACACCGGCAGACCATGCTCCGGGCGATTGACAACGCTGACCAATTTTATGTGCGGCAGATCGGCGATGACCGCCTCGAGTTGGGGCAGGCATTCATCTGATACGACCACCGCCTTGGCCTTGGAATCGGTCAGCATGTATTTCAGGCGGTCTCCCCGGGTCCTGGGATCCACCAAGGTGGCCACAGCACCAATCGTCGGACCGGCAAATAGGGCGGCCACGAACTCGGGGTGATTGCGCATGAAGATGGCATAGGCATCGCCCTTTTCAATCCCGTTTTCAAGAAACATCCGGGCAATTTTGTTGCTGGATGCATAGATGTCCTGATAGGTCAGGACGTCTTCGCCATGTTCCCCCTTCTCGAATATCAAGATTTCTTTATCAGGTTTTTCGTGGGCCTTTATCTCAATGAGATGCGAACCGATGGCCTGGTTCAAATGTGTTTTTGAACTCATGAGCACTCCTTTTCAAGATGACTTCTAATCTTCAATGGCCCCTATAAATCCCCGATTGAAGGTTGGAAATTCTTTGTTGAATGTTTCATCCCAGTGTTCCTGCGTCCAATATTCGTGGCGGTCGAAAAAAGGGTTCTTTTTGCCGGCATTCACAACAACTGCAACATTGACGTCCACGTCCTCGATCAACTGCAAGGCCCTGGCGGCAAAGCCCAAAGTAGAAAAAACCCGGCAGTGCAAGCCCAGTTTATAAGCCATGGCTGCAGCAGCATTGGCAGCTATGCTGACATTGAGGTTTTTAAACATGCAAGAGGGACCGTCGGCAGTCAAAGACTCCATCTTCTCGGACTTGTTGAGTTCAGCACAGGTTTTAAAACCGCAGGCACCGCAATTGTAGTTGAAGTCGGACTTGCGCTTGTCCCCAATGAGGAGCATGGAGCTGGGCTCCTTGATCAGCTGGGCCAGATGGCGGCCATCCCTGGCCCCCAGGGGTGCCATATCTCCCAGGGAGTAGCAGTATTCGGCCACTGGGGTGAGCTCTTCGCCGGTAACCGTTACCATTTTAATGGTATTGCGGTCATTGAACCGAAAACTGTTCCAGGCGGCCAGGGTCATCATCTCCATCGCCCGGTCCAAACCGGCCTGAATCATATCTTCCATATGTCGAATTGGCATAATTCGCCTCCTTGCTTGTTAACTGTATATGGACCTGAATTGGGGCCATAAGCGGTTGATCATGCGGTCACTCATCGTTCTGGGATTGATCTCGGCATAGCGCTTGGGGATATCTCTGAAGGGGCTTTTCTCCGTTATGGAAATGCCCATGGCCAGCGCAAAGCCGGTATTCCGCGGCAGGATCTTCATACGCATGGCGGCTGCACCGGCCGACCAGTAAACCCCGTAATCCACCAAAAGGTTCCTGGCTCCCTGGATCATGCCGTCAATGGCATAAGCGATGTTGTTTGCCCGAAAGATACAAAGGCACCCGGTGTAGGCCACATCTGGATCTGTCGGAAGTTTTTCTTCTTCCCGCAGATATTCGCACACCATGCGCCCGCACATGTTGCAATTGATGTCCGACGGGTCGGTGAGGCTGCGCAGTGAGGTGGTCAGTAAGACCGCATCCGAATCTCTGAGCATGGCCGCATCCCGCTTGAAAAATTTCCAGCTTTTTTTGATGTCGGCCATCGCTTCCATTTGCTGGCACAGGTCTTCTATGTCACAGGGGTCATCCAGAATGTGTACCGAACATTCCCCCACGCCACCCACCCGGGGCGCGGTTGTGCCGGAGGCCAGAATCAGCCGCGCGGCGATCTTGGCCGCCTGCCGTCGGTCGTCTTCAAATTGTTTCAGACTTCTTTCCATGAGTCCCTCCTATTCGTTTTTCTCAATTGAAAGGCCATGTGATTTGGCGTGTTCGGGATACATTGCAAACGCGGGCTTCAGCAGGGGCAGCAGCTTGAGGACCTTGGGCATGGGACCCTTGGTTTTAATCAGCCCCTTGGCGAGCGCTATGGGCATGGAAATGTGCTGTAACCAGAATCTGTGGCAGGTATCGCCGGAAAGTGCCATTTCGACATCCGCCTTAAGTTCGGTATTGCCCCAGATGACTTCTCCACGGGTGCCGTCGGCTGGCGTCATCCACATGGTATGGTTCGGCTCCGAAATGTCATACTTGATCACGATATTGGATTTCACATATTTAGGCCCCACGACCGGATCGTCTAACAATGCATTGAAAAGCCCCCCCAGAACGGTTTCAAGTTCTCCTTTGGATTCAAAAATTGGCATATCGCCTCCTTGTGTGGTTTTGGGTTGAGGAAGAACGGCTCGCACTAAAAAGGTACTTGCGACCTTCCCCGCACCTATTGGTAATCAAATGATACGAGCAATGCTTTCAAAGTCTCTTCTAGGGTTGCGGCAGCCCATTGGTTTGGATAAAGCTCAGGTGTCAAATACCAACGCAAGGCAAAACCCTGATAAACAGCCGATATGGTCCTGGCGGCCGATTCCGGATCACACTGCAGAAAACACCCCTTGGACTGCCCCCTCTCCAAAACACCGACCACCAAGTCAAGCCAACGCCTGACCCAGCGTTGATAGATACGGCTATAAATCTCGTCATGCGCGGCCAGGGCCATAAAATCGATCAGGACGGGATATCCGTGCGCAACCTCCGGACTATTCGGATCCAAAAGCCAAGTAAACGAAAGGATCTGTTCTACTGGGTCCTCATGCAGGGTCAATATCTCCTTGCTACGCTTGAAAATACTTTCGAAATAGGTTTCGAATGCGGCAGTAAACAATTCCCGTTTAGAAGAAAAATAGTGTGCCACTCCACCCTTGGATAAACTGGCCTGCTCGCAGATCCCGGCCATGGTAACCTTTGCCTGGCCTGTCTCAGCTATAGCTTCTATTGCGGCTGAGAGAATCTGGTTGCGCCTGATTTCCTCGAGTTCGATTATGGGGGGCATAAAAATTCTCGTTTGTTGAAAACCCGGTTGTCATTTTACAGGTCATTTGATCTTGCAACCCGGATGCATCGCTATTCCGGCAACCCTTCATTCGACCGGTCGGTACATAAACCGGACGCATGGTCGGTGAAGCGCCAAACTTGAGTGGCACGGGCTGCAGTCAATGATCTACCTGCAACGAATAAATGCAATTTAGCGCCCTTCACACTCATAGAGAACGGCCGAAAAGTCCTATTTAGAGTCCTAAATCTCGCGATAGGCTGATAATGTGTTATTGCTTATAAGATTGTCCCGGGTGGATTGGAGAAGGGCGTAACTTTTAGGAATCCTTGATGAATCCCAAAGCACGGGCTTTAGTGACGGCTGCGCGGCGATTGCCGACATGGAATTTCTGATAGATGTTGTAGAGGTGGGCCTTGACGGTCTTGGGGGCAATAAAGAGTTTTTCCGCAATCTCTGAGTTACTCAAGCGCCGTGCCAGCAGGCTGATAACCTCTCTTTCGCGTGCAGATAGGGGCTCCACCATCTCTGGCGTTGCCAGAATTGATCGAGACGGCTCGTTCCCGGGGAGAGATGAGGACGCACCCGGGACACCCGCTTGCTGGGCAGCAAGAATACGGCCCGCAAACGTCAGGGCATCGGCTTCCAGGTCTAAGCGGCTAAGCTGTTTAAGGCACGCTGGTCCTAAATCGACAAAGACGCGAATGGTGTCTCCCGGGGTCGCCATGCTCACAGCTTGCTGCAGCAATTTCACAGCAGCCGTCTGGTTGTCACGGTACCCCGACAGCATGGATTGTATGGCCAAGGTTTCAATCAGGAAACGCCGATTGTGGGTCCTGGTCAGGTAGGCGGCCAGTTGCTTGAGCAATTGATCTGCTCGCTCCAAGCTGGGGATGGATCTTTCTGCCAGCAGCACCCTGGCCAAAGTCAGTGGGGGAGCATAAAACCGGTACATGGGGCTGAAGGGCTCCGGTTTATAGCGCTTGGCCCATTCTACCGCCTCGGTTATATTGTCGTTGCGAAGGGCAAGGTCGGCCGCATGTGCGCGGGCCATTGTCAGAAGCGGCAGGTTCCTGATTCTCAACATGTGTTCGACCACGGCCTGGTTGGTTGCAACGGCTTCATCCGGTCGCCCCAGAGCTTGGTAAACTTCCGCCAAAGCAAAGGTGCCCTGTACAAAGCCGGCGGTGCTGGCCATCAGGTAACGATCTTTCTGCATGGACTCCAGAACCGCAGCTGCTGTTTCAAGATCATTGGATTGGTAAGCTGCAATTCCTAAAAAATAGCGCCCGCCAGCGCGACTTTCCATCAGTCCCATTTCATCGCCTATCGCTATGTATTCTTTTGCGGTGAGCTTCAGGGCCGGCATGTCCGCCTCAATCCAATGCAGGTAGCTCAAAATGGCCAGCAGTCTGGCTCGGAAAATGTTCCGGGGAAGACGGTCATCGCTAAGGTGTGAGTTAATCAGGTCAAAAGCTTCAGAAGTCCGGCCGATTGCCAATAAGGCAACAGCCTGAAATCCCAGAGCAAATGCGCGTTCACCGCGACATTCGCTCGGAAGCAGTGTGAGGGCTTCTTTGGCGTGATGTATAGCAGCTCGACAGTTTGTACTTTCGAAATGCTGCCGGCTACGCAGGGCATGGATCCCCCCCGACAGTTGATCTGAAGCAACCTGGGATCCGGGCGAATGCTCTACTAGCGCCTGGGTCCGATCAATGGCTTGAAAAGCTTCTTTCAGTCGCAACCGATTGTCCAGTGACCAGGCATTGAGGATCTGTAGATCGGGATCGCTGTCAATTATCTCGAGGGGCAGCCCCTTAAGCCAGGAAGTCAGGCGGCCCCAGTGTTCGCGATTCAACAGACTGTTTCGGTGACGGGCAATGAGGTTGCCCAATTCTTTTGCAGAGGTGCTCTTTTCTGCGTGGCTGATCGCTTCCTCGATCAAACCTTGCGACTCGAACCAGCGGCTGGCCGTCTGTTGGAGTTTGTCGACGTTGGCCTTTTTCCAAGTTCTTTTTAATTGTTGCCGCAATATCTTTTGGAAAAGGTGATGGTATCGATACCACTGGCGCTGTTCATCTAATGGAATAACGAACAGGTTGGCTTTCTCAACATAGTCTAGGAACGCCTGGCCATCGGTCGTCATGGGCTGGCCTTCCCCGCAAGCTGTCAAAACCGCTTCACACAGAGGGGCGCAAAAGCGATTTAGTACTGCAGTGGCCAGAAGAAAATTTTGGATTTCGGCTGGCTGCGATTGCAGAACTTCATTTACTACGTAATCAGTGACAAATTGTGTTTGGTTGCAAAGTTGCACTGTTAAATGGTCTACTCTGGTGTGGCTGCGGTACGATAGTACGGCCAGGTGCAAACCTGTTATCCAGCCCTCGGTGATCTGACCGATGTTTTTAGAAACGGTAGCATCGACGGAACTGGCCAGCGCCAAGTCTAAAAAGCGGGTTGTTTCCGCAGCGCTGAATCGCAGATTTCGGGTACGGATTTCGTTTATCTGGTTTTTCACCCGCAACTGGGAAAGCGGCAGGAGCGGGTCTTTGCGTGTGATAACCACCAGATGCATTGGACGAGGAGGGTGTTGCAGGAGATCCGCCAGAAGTTTGACAGCAGGTGCATCACCGATGAGATGGAAGTCATCAAGGACAATGATGAAGGGTTTGTCTATCTGGTCAAGATCATTAACGAGGCTCGCACTCAGAATAGTCTCCGGGGGAATTTCGGCTGCATTAACCAGTACGTGAGTATTCTCACAGGCATCGGGGAAAAGTTTTTCTACCGCCGCCAGGAAATAGATCATGAAGGGATGCAGGTCGCTCTCGCTCTCATCAAGGGAGATCCACGCATAAGGGATATCGCATGATTCAAGCCAACTGCTCACAAGGCTGCTTTTACCATATCCAGCCGGTGCCGAAACCAGAGTTAAGGGCCTATTTACGTGCTGGGCCAACACCTCGAGAAGATGCTCCCGTTTGAGGTGAGTGCCTCCCAAAGGGGGGCGGTGCAATTTTGTGGATAAAATAGGAGTGAGAGGTGCGTTGTTTTTCATAAGCTGATCTTCGAAACCGGGCTATTCGGACAAAATGCGGGAATCATTTTCGAAAAAACAGCAAAAGTATCACTATGCATGGTGTTGTCATCTTGCCAATATCAAAAATCCATTAAAGTTGCATGGGTGCTCAAGATATCTGCACTGTGGACTGTTGCCAATATGACTCAGCCGAGGCCATTGCATCACCACTAAGCATTACCCTTAGTAGTCCCCGCACCAGAAATTTGGATTACTAAGGGTATTGTTGGAGAACTGAAGAGCCACAAATCTTAAGAATACTTGCATTAAGCATGAATCTACCGAAAATTCAGCATACTATTAACCCGGCGATTAATTATCTGACTATGCTGCATAAGCTATCTTCGGATGTTTGAAGTACTTGACGACACGCTTGGGCAACTTCTGGAGTTTTCTTAGATGCGATAGTGCTTTGGCTTTCAACTGTTTGTGTGATCTCGCAGGAGGTCCTGAATGGACGCCGGCCTTCAGATCACAGTTTAGATATTCATCCGGGTTTAGCTCTGGTGAGTAGGACGGGAGAAAGAAAACCTCTATCTGGTCTGTATGTTCCAGAAGCCAGTCTCGAGCCTTGTAACTGTGGTGAACCTTAAGGTTGTCGAGGATTAGAAGAATTTTTCGATCAGCATCTTTGATAAGCCTTTTCATGAATTTTATGAATGTGTCTGCATTCATACGATTTTTGTATATCATGAATCGAACTTTTCCTTGGTTGGTGATCGAAGATATCAAGTTAACCCGTTTGCATTTTGCAGAAAGCCTGATTGCCGGTGTCTTTCCGCGGGGGGCATAGCTTCTGCCATGGTAGCTGTCATTGCAAAGACCGGTTTCATCACCCCAATGAATCTCGGCATTCTCTTTTTTGGCTTTTTGTTGAATTGCCGGATATTCCTCTTCAAGCCACTTTTTTACAGCTTTGGGATTCTGCTCATAGGCCCTTTTCAGTGGTTTTTGAGGAGTATAGTTCCAGCGTTTCAGATATTCACCAATTGTACGAACGGGCATCTCGAACCCATAAAGCTCTCTGATCAGTTGTTGCACCGCAATCCGGGTCCACAGTGCGAATGGCAGTTTTAATTGATCCGGGCATTTATCGCGGATGGCTCTTTGAATTTCTTTCTCCTGCTCCTTGTTCAACCTCCGGCAACTACCGGTAGGGCGACCGCGTTTTTTGATTTTAAGGGCTTTTTTGCCTTCTTTTTGGTAACGGATCCACTATGTATTGCATGTTGGGCGGCTAACACCAGTAATTGCACTTATTTCACCAAACTTGCGGCCCTGCTTTCGAAGTCGAATAACTTGGTATCGGAGCTGTTGTTGGGCATCAGTGCTGAGTTTTCGTGCATCTATTTTTTCCATGCACGAGCCATAGCATATTAACGTTGATTTGTTAAGTATTTAATCGCCGGGTTAATAAAGGTATCTGAAACTATAACAACAAAAAATTCTTGATGAAAAAATCGATTTCTTTAAAGCACCAGGCCCGGAGGAAGCACGCCAGTATGTGGTGAATAAACCATTATAAACCTTTTACGGATGAAATCGCAAGATCTTGTGTCCTTATACGACAAGGATCTGTTGGCTACGTAGGAAGATAGAGTGCCAGAACTTCATATATCAAGTTACTGGCCCACGAAAAGGTATCTTGCCATCGGCTCAATAAATCACCTTTGACGTATTTTTAGCATGTTTAAATCGCACATCTCATTTCTTAAAAATATTCAATATATTGAACATTATAGCAGATATCACCTTGGAACATAAGGGCGATTTGTTGGAGACATGTGGAACGCCACCTTCACCCGTTTATCAGGTGAAAGGCGTGGTTAGGACATGTGGATAGAAAGAGGGACAGGGGCTTGCTGTTGCGACCCCAAGCCCAAAAAATATGGCGAGCCCTAAGTCTCCTCAGTATCAATGTCGTCTTTACCATGCATTTGATTAGCGACTAAGAAAATTAGTTTATTGGCACTCCATCCCACGATCAGACCACTAATCGCGCTGGTTAATAGCCTAATTAGCGATGAATGAATACTTTCAAAGTAGGGGATAAAAGTTAAAGCCAGCCAGACGATCCCGGTCAAAATTATGAAGACAATGAGGGTTTCAATAAATGTCTCACCGATCTGGGACTGGATAAAATACATTCCGGAAAAAAATGCCGTTACGATTGCGAGGTCCGGAAACAAAAACCGACTCAAAAGATATCCAACACCTCCTGAGCATACCATGCCCAGTAAGAGCATAATGATGCCCAATACATCCCGAAATGTGGTCTTATACTCTCCTGGCTCCCAAGGCACCTCCTCAGGATTTCCGAGTTTATAAATCTCTTCGATCTCCTGAATCGGAAATTTTAAAATTATATTCTTTATGTGTTCAAAAGAGTAGCTGTCACCAAAATACATTCGATATTTATCTCCCTGATCCTGGTGAGCTTCATATCTAATGCCATTTACGGATAAATAGTCATCAATCTGATCCATCAACTCATAGTCGTCTACATCAATATAGATTTCACCGATCGAATCCTGGAAGATAACAATATGCTCTGTATGATTAATTTTCATTTTGTAGCAAACCACTTATAATATTGATCTGCACATCATCATATTTTGGATACTATACAGAAAATGATGATTCGAGCGGACTTGAGATACATTGAGAATATAGAACGAAAATGGGATTCCTGAAAACGTTGTGTATCTTGCCATTCCCCTTAACCTATTGTTATCAAAATGTATTCTATATATTTCTGATAAGTGTTTTATCGATCGTCCCGCGATGGCACAAAGCAGAGATTATTCATTTTTCCGAGTTGTTACAAGGGAAATTTCAGACTGATCTAACAGGAAGGGATGATTGATAAAACAAAGATGTACGAAGCCGCTTCGCGAGAAGGCTGGCACGGTTTTTTAATATGGGTATTGTAAATGCTTCCCCCATGCAAATCGGTCTTCAAGCCCGTAGCTTTTACAGGTGATCGGGGTTGGAGACTGTAAAAATCCATGTGATTCGAATCGGTCAAGGTATCATGTTCAGGCAGCCACGCCATAATTTGAAGGCTTTTCATCAAGACAGTGCGCAATTCACCTACGGTTTTTAACGAACACCAATAAAGTAAAAAAACGGACCGGATTATGCTGCCGCAAAAGCAAGCGGATTCGGTGGTCGGGCCAGTCTTTTAGGTATCTCCAAGTAATGATTCATCCTTCCTTCATAGCAGCACGGACAGATTGTAATGTCGATGCCAGTGAGTTGCCGCATCATCTCTTCAAGAGAAGCAATTTGTTTTTCAGGTGGTTCAGGTAATTCCATCAATTGCCGTATGGCATTCAGATTTGCCGATCGGTTTCGGTTGGCCAAAAATCCGTAATGTCGGATTCTGACAAACCGCTTGGGCAGGCTGTGAAGCAAAAAACGCCGGATGAACTCGACGGCGGTTATTGTGACCTGCTCTCTCCGGTTCTTTTTACGGTTTTTGATTTTGAAGGTTACCATACCGTCTTTAAACGCAGTGATACGGCTGTTGGCAATGGCGACCCGGTGGGTATAGCGCGCTATATATTCCAAAACATGTTCCGGGTTTTTCACGGGATCGCGCACGTCAATAATCCAGTTTTTTTCATACAGCTTGTTTTTGAGTATTTTATATTCCCTGTCTGCAAACTTGATATTTTCACTCCGGCAGGCACGATTCATTTGATCCATGAACTTGCCGCGAAAGACCAAAGACAGCGCCTGTTCGTTGAAAAGATAGTTTCCTTTGCAGGGGATCCAACGCGAACCGTCTTTAGAAACAGCCCCACCGGCGACAAGGCAGTGCAGATGAAAGTGCGCCTTTAGCTGTTGATCCCAGGTGTGCAGCGTGGCAATAAAACCCAGCCGGCCGTCCATTTCATTTTCCCCAAAGGTTAACAGCGTTCGAGAAGCGGCTTTAAAAAGGATATTGAGCATCACTTTTTTATTGTTTAAGATGACGGTGTTGAGTTCATGCGGCAGGGTAAAGACAACATGAAAGTAGCGGGTCGGCAGGATCTCGTCCTTTCTTTTCTCAAGCCATCTTTCCCGGGGCATGTGCTGGCATTTTGGGCAATGTCGATTACGGCATGAATGGTACGTAATGCGCATCGTGCCGCATTTGTTGCAGCAGTCGATATGCCCTCCCAGGTGAGCGGTGCGGCAGTTTAGCAGGTCATATACGATTTTGCGGTGTTCCGGCCACAGCGGGTATTGGTCTTGATAATCCACAATATGCGCTCTGAGGATATCGGCAACCTCCAGTCGGTTGTTTTCAGGTTTTATGATTTGGGCCATCGTTGCTGTCCTCCTTTTTTGCATGTTCCGTGTCAATAAGATCCAAGGGGCTTGGGACTTTTGACAAAGTTTCTCGGCTCACATGCAAATAGATCATGGTGGTGGACAGCCTCGAATGGCCCATTAAAACCTGTATTTTTCGGATATCGTATCCGGCTTCCAGAAGATGCGTTGCAAAGCTGTGACGCAAGGTATGAATACCTTCTCCCCTACTGACTCCTGCCTTTTTCCGAGCCTTTTCATAGGTCATACGTATGGCTTGATAGGATAATGGTTGATCCCTGTTTTTCTTGATAGAGGATGGAAACAGGTAGGTTTTCGGACGGCATTTTTTGTAGTACTGGCGCAACTCATGCAGAAGTTTTGCTGAAAGCATTGTATATCGATCTTTATTTCCCTTTGCGCCTACAATTTTGATCAACATCCGTTTGCTGTCAACATGCTCGGGTTTCAATCTAATAGTTTCACCAACTCTAAGTCCTGCCGCGTAGGTGGTCATCAGAATAAGACGGTGTTTTAAATTTCCGGTGGCACAGATGATTTTCCAGACTTGTTCTTTTGTAAGGACAGTTGGAAGCTTGCGAGGCCGTTTGGTAAGGCTAAAATCGGTTTTCAGCGGCTTTCCCAAGACGTGCTTGTGGAAAAAACGAAGTCCGGTTAAAGCCTGTATGCAGCTGCCAGAGGCTAAATGCCGTTCGTTTTTTAAATACAGCAGATAATCATCGATCATCTTCCCGGTGATCTTATCCGGAGATGTCTGATAGTGCTTGGTGATTCTTGTGACGACAGCAAGGTAGGATCGTTTAGAGTGTTTGGAAAGATTCTTCAAATCCATTGCCCTGATCATTCTCTCTCTCAACGTGCTCATGATATTCCTCCTTTGTTTGGGGTTTAATCAAACTCGGAGGTATTTTACATGATCAGAACAATGGGAAACGACGGTGGGAAAAAGGTGGGGGGTACTTAAAAATTATCCACTGCTAAAACTGCCGCGAAGCGGTTTCGTACTTCTTCTGTATATGTCAACGCAATAATTCAGAATCATGATAGGTGGACTTACATGGCAGCTTCATTTCCACAGGTATCGTACATGTATAGTTGGAATACATTCACATTCGGGGATTAGCTTTTGCTATTTATCGCCACCCCACCGGACAACTATCATGGTAATGTCATCGCTTTGTGGGGCTTGCTCAATAAATTTGAAAAGATCTGATTTGACATTTTCAGAGAAATCAGTAGCGGTTGACCATGTGGAGTTCACAACTGATTTTTCCAATCGTTTGCGGGTGTAAAGCTCATCCAATGGAGATCTGGCTTCAGTGACCCCATCTGTGTATCCAAATAGAATATCCCCATGGTCAAGTTGGGTTTTCCCTACTTTATAATTTGAGCCAGGCATCATGCCTACTGCTGGCCCGGTCGGCGGCAATCTTTTTTTAATCCCATCAGTACCAACAATGATCAGGGGTTCATGGCCGCCATTGATGTAGGACAATAATCCTGTTGACGGATTGATAATGCCAAAAAACAAGGTCGCAAACATTCCCTCTTCACCGTGTTCCTTAGCGATGTATTCGTTTGTCAAGAATACGGCATCAAGTGGGTCCACTGCATCGGAGGCAAATGGCACATTGAGGTTCTTTAGTAATGCAGGATGTTCATCACAGTCGTTATTGGTAGAGCAGTGCAACTGTGAATGTCCAGAAAATACCCTAATTAAACTGCGAAGAAGGGCCATGAACAATGCTGAGCCGACGCCCTTATCACTGACATCCGCAATCACAAGGCCTACCCGATTGCCGGGAAGCTTAAACACATCATAGAAATCGCCGGATAGCTGTAAGGCAGGATGAAAATAGGAGGTGATATCACAATTTTGTATCTGAGGTATCCTGGTTGGAAGGAAATCGCGTTGAATTCTTCTGCCTTTTTCAAGCTCACTCCTTAAAGCCTGAGAGTAAAGGGTTATCTTTTCGTTTTGGATAAAGTTTTCACGCCACAATTTCTCACGCCAATAGGCGACGAAAAAGGATAAACCGGCAATTCCATTTAGAAGTAAAATTTGAACAAATGCATCTGCAACAGTTAAATCGCTCAGACCAATAGCAATGAACACAAAACCCAGCAATACAAGCGACTGGTTAATCAAGGCCGGCAGAAACCTAACCGGAAGGGCAAGAGAAGTGGAAACGATATGGATGCCCACCAATCCCCAAACATAATTTTGGAGCTGAGGGAAAAATATGAGCAAAGTACTATCAACCCATCCGAAACCGACTGCTCCCAGGGTAAAAATTATTTCCAGTAATCGATACGATGGAGTGAAGTAGCGGAAATGGCAATATAATCCGCACATGGAAATCATACCAAGGCAGTACAAAAATATAAGGGGTTGTGGAAAATGATAGATCCAGAAAAGAACGCCAAATCCTGTTGTTAAAACTATTGCCAACCAGGGAGCATATGTCAAGATGGTCCGGATGCTATTCAGGCGGTACGTCTCCAGGAACTTTTCCTCTAGATCCCTATCATTGAAGGCCAAAGTAATAATGTTTATTACAATTTTTCCATCTACTGATTGGACGGCAGACATTGTCTAGACCTTAGGCACTTAGATTAGAAGAGAAAGATTGATGCATTATGTGGAAATCGGCCTCATTTTTAAGCCTTTTTACTATCTTGTTGAAAGAGATCTTTAGTATTTCAATCAATCCGAACAAGCATGTTATTAAGTTGTGTATCTTGCCATTTCTCTATAAATTACCTGTGCCGAAATTTTAGCATGTTTAAATCACA
>Ga0066187_1000259_pt1 | contig 19771 bp, 19 predicted proteins | sample WorMetexBAHAMAS1_FD_58706 | JGI IMG/M metagenome (GOLD analysis project Ga0066187, IMG submission 58706) | Marine gutless worms symbiont microbial communities from Max Planck institute for Marine Microbiology, Germany - Inanidrilus exumae... | ecosystem: Host-associated > Annelida > Digestive...
CGGCCGCCCGGGCGGCCGGCGACACGATCGCCCAGCGTACCTTCCTGGCCTACACCCGCACGATGGAGCGCGCAGCGGATCAGGCGGCGATGAACTATCTGAACGAGGTCGGCATGTCCGGTCAGGGGCTGTTGGAATTCCTTGAGATCCTGCAAAAACAGAGCCGGCTGTATGCCTCCAACCTGGACCCCTACCTTCAGTCGCATCCGCTGACCGAAGACCGGATCGAATTCATGCGGTTCGAGGTCGGTAACTCGCCCTTTACGGACGTGCCCTACAGCGATCAGTTTGTCGACATGCATGAACGTATGCGCGCGAAACTGGTGGGTTACCTGGATCCAAAATCCCAGGTGTGGACTCGCTATCCGCCAAACGACACCAGCACTTATGCCCGTTATGCCCGCGCGATCGCGCACATGCAGGTCGCGGAAACGCCCGAGGCGCTGGCGGAAATGGACAGCCTGCTGGAAGAGGCGCCCAACGACCCCTTCTACTGGGAGCAACGCGCCGAAATTCTGCGTGAGGCCGGGCGGACGGAAGAGGCCATCGAGGCTTATGAAAAGGCCATCGAAGTGGTGCCGTGGGCGGCGCTGATCCGGCTGAACCTGGCGCAATCGCAGCTGGAGCTGCAGGATCCGGCCCTGTTGGAGTCGGCGATTGAAAACCTGCGCGCGGCATTGCGCTACGAGCCGTGGCTGTCGCGCGGCTGGCGGCATTTGGCCGTGGCCTACGGTCGCAACGGCGAACTGGGCGATTCGGCGCTGGCCATGGCGGAGGCGTCGGCCCGCCGGGGGAGAGGCAAGGATGCCATCCACCACGCGAAACGGGCGCAGGAAATGCTGCCCCAGGGTTCGGCGGGCTGGATGCGCGCCCAGGACATCCAGGTCCTGCTCGAGCAAAGGCTCAAAGACGCCCAAAAATAGACGATCCAACACGGATGAAGCGTCCGCGGCGAACCATCATAAGTCCGTGAGGGCCGCTCCAGCCGCTAAATGGGCGCTTGTAACGGGCCGGAGCGCCCGCGATAGTGCCCAAAACTTGCAGGTCCCGGATACCGGAATGATGAAAATGACAATTCTGAAACGCGCCGGCATTGCCGCAACGGTGGTTCTGGCATCGGCAACGATCGCATTGGCCGATGAGCCCAAGTTCGACGCGGCGGAGCGTGAAGAACTGGGGGACCTGATCCGCCAGTACATCCTGGATAACCCCGAGATCATTCTGGAAGCGGTGAACATCCTCAACGAGCGGGCCGAGCGCGCCAAAGCGGAAGAACAGCGTGGCGCTCTGTCGGCTTTGAGGAGCCAGATCTTCGAAAACCCGATGACACCCGTGTCCGGCAATCCGGACGGTGACGTGACGATCGTCGAATTCTTCGACTACCAGTGCGGGTTCTGCAAGCGGGTGTTTCCGGCGGTGATGAACACGCTGCAAAACGATCAGAACGTCCGGGTCATCTGGAAGGAATTGCCAATTCTGGGCGACACCTCCCGCTTCGCATCGGAAGCTGCCATGGCGGCCGCCTTGCAGGGCAGGTATCTGGAATTCCACACCGCACTGATGGGTTATCGTGGGCGCCTCAACCAGCAGATCGTGATCCAGAAAGCCGAGGAACTGGGCCTGGACATGGAAAGATTGCAGGCCGACATGCATTCGCCCGAAATCCAGCAGTATCTCGACAGTAACCTGAAGCTCGCTCAGGATATCGGCGTATCCGGGACACCGGCCATGATCATCGGCGACAAGCTGGTGCCGGGGGCGGTGTCGGCGGAAACACTGGCCAGCCTGATCGAAGAAGCCCGCTCGGACAGCTAATCCACACCTTCCACTCGTTGAGCGCCCGGCCGATCAACCGTCACCGGGGCCTTGACCCGTGCGCCGGTCTATTGCTCACTCGCGCCTGCCCTTGCCGCCGGAGGACTTGCCCTGATGTCACTGGAGCTTTGGATCGCATTCACGATCGCCAGCAGCGCGCTCCTGGCGATCCCCGGCCCAACTGTAATGCTTGTCATCAGCTACGCGCTGGGCCGCGGACGCAGTACCGGTTGGGCGACCGTGCCGGGCGTCACCCTGGGCGACTTTACGGCGATGACGCTGTCGCTCTTGGGGGCCGGGGCGATCCTGGGGGCGTCGGCGACAATGTTCACGATCCTGAAGCTGGCCGGCGCAGCCTATCTTGTCTGGCTCGGTATACAGCTCTGGCGCGCCAAACCCACATTCGGCGACCCTGGTTCCGGCGTAAAGGTGACCGACCGGAAGAAGATGTTCTGGAATGCCTACATCGTCACGGCGCTCAATCCCAAGGGCATCGTTTTCTTCACCGCCTTCGTGCCGCAATTCGTCGACGCGTCCCGGCCCTTGTTGCCGCAGTTCATCATCCTCGAAGCCACTTTCCTGACCCTAGCAGCCGCGAACGTCGCCCTCTGGGCCGTCATGGCGGGTGAGATGCGCGCCCGCTTCAACCGGCCGTCGACGCTGCGTCTGATCAACCGGATCGGCGGCACGTGCCTGATCAGTGCCGGGGTGCTCGCCGCCGCAGCACGCCGGACAAGTTGATGACGGGGCGCCGCCGCACCGAGTGCGTCAGGCGCCGTGGCTGCGGCGTTCCCGGTGAAAGACATAAAGCCCGACGCCGACGATGATCGCGATTCCAACCAGTGTCGTCGGCGCGGGAAACTCCTGGAACAGCGCGTAACCCAGAATCGTGCCGGCAATGATGCCGGCATAATTGAACGGCGACAGGGTCGAGGCCTCCGCCAGCGTATACGCGCGGATCAGCAGGATCTGACCCAGACCGTGGAAGAACCCGGACGCGACGAGCATGCCCCACTGGGCCGGCGTCGGCGACTGCCACACAAACACCACCGCAACGCTGGCAACCACCGTTCCCACAAGGGCCGTATACAGCACCGTCTGGGCAGGATCAGTCTCGCGACCCAACATGCGGGTCGTGGCCTGGTACAATGCCAGCAGAACAGCACCGCCAAGCGGAGCAAGGGCGGCAAGCCCGAACAGACCGGAACCAGGCTGGATCACCACCAGCACGCCGGCAAAGCCGAACAACACGGCGAGCCAGCGGTGCCAACCCACGTGCTCGCCAAGCAAAGGCACCGACAGCACCGTCAGAAATATTGGCGCCGTCAAAAGCAACGTCGTCGCCTCTGCAAGCGGCATGAAACGTACGCCGATGACCATCAGCGAACCGCTGATCATGGGTAAAATCGCTCGCACGATCTGGAGCCGCAGGTGCTGGGTCCGCAACAGCCGCGGCCAGTCCACCGGCCGCGCGACGAAAACGACAAGCGGCAGGAAGAACATATAGCGCGCCCAGGTGACCTGGATGATGCCGATGTCGTTTCCGATCATCCGCGCCAGCGCATCGATGCAGGAAAACGAGGACGCGGCACCCACGAGCAGCAAGATACCACGCGTCGAATCGGAAACAGCGGCCTTCACGGCTGTCGTTCCGCCCTGGAACCCTGCCCAGTGCGCTCCGATTCGCTTTGCTCTAGTCGGGCAGAGGGGTCCACTCGGTTTCCCCCGGCACCGGTTCGAAACGCCGGTCCCGCCAATCCCGCTTTGCCTGCTCGATGCGCTCCCTTGAGGTGGACACGAAGTTCCACCAGATCGTCCTCTTTTCCGGCAACGGCGCACCGCCGATCAGCATGGCGCGCGCCGGCCCGGCAGCCTGGACCGATACCGCGGCGCCGGGTTGCAGGACCGCCATGGCACCCGGCGACAGCTGCGCACCGCCGACCAGGATCTCTCCATCGACCGAATAAACGGCCCGTTCCGCATAGTTTTCCGGAACCGGGACCCGGCCCTGACCGTCGAACAGCAGCTCGGCGTAGAGCGTGGGAGATGGTACCGTGACAGGCGATACCGCCCCAAATGCCTCGCCGATGATCACAGTCACCCGGGCATCCGGCCCGGTCGCCACGGGAATCGCATTTGCCGGATAGTGGACGAAGGCCGGGTCGCATTCCTCGAGCGCGGCAGGCAGGGCGAGCCAGAGCTGAATCCCATGCAGCGTCTTGTCCTGTTGCCGAAGATCCGGGGCCGTGCGCTCAGAATGCACGATGCCGCGGCCGGCGGTCATCAGGTTCACGGCTCCGGGCGTGATCGGCTGCACGCAACCCAGACTGTCGCGATGCAGGATCTCCCCTTCAAACAGGTAGGTCACCGTCGCCAAGCCGATATGCGGATGCGGCAAGACATCGATCCCCTGCCCGGCTGGCATTCGCGCCGGCCCCATATGGTCGAAAAAGACGTATGGACCGACCGTGCGTCGTTTGCGGTAGGGGAGCGAGCGCCGGACCGTAAATCCACCCAGATCCTGTTCCCGTGACGGAATGACAAGGTCGACGCCGTCTGCCTGCGATTGGGCATCCAGTTGCCCGTCGGGTTCCCTGTTCATTGCTGTTGCCCTTTGCCCAACACCCAACGGTCAGGCCGGCTCACTCGGCATCCGGCTGGTTTTCCGGAACCGCGTCCGCGAAGGCCGGCAAGGCCAGACAGGCGTCGTTGATCCGCGCGATGGTGGGATAGCGGCTCATGTCGCAATTAAACCGCAGGGCGTTGTAGACCTGAGGCACCAGGACGATATCGGCCAATGTCACCGAATCGCCATGACAGTAGGTGCCGGTGTCTGGGCTGTCGCGCAGCAGAACCTCCATCGCATCGAATCCGAGACCGACCCAGTGCCGATACCAGGTGTCCCGCTCGTCCTCCGACAGGCCCAGCGTTCCCGTCAGATACTGCAGCACGCGAAGATTGTTGATGGGATGAATTTCGCAGGCCGGGATTAGGCTGAGTTGGCGCACGCGCGCCCTTGCACGCGCTGCCGCGGGCAACAGCGGCGGGTCGGGGTGCCGTTCGTCCAGATAGTCGATGATGGCAAGCGACTGGGACAGGACAAAACCATCTTCCTCGAGCGTCGGCACGAGTTGCTGGGGATTGAGGCGCGTGAAGTCCTCGCTTCTGTGTTCTGCCAGCCGCAGGCGCTTGTAGTCCCAGTCCGCCTGGAGGTTTTTGAGATTGAGGGCGATCCTGACCCGATAGGCGGCGGACGAACGATAGTAGCCATGGATCTTCACGACGACACCCGATTATCGTCAGCGTGCGAGACTTCTCCGGACGACCAGATGACGGGGAACCAGTCTTCCGGTAACGCGGCCCCGTCTGGGAGTTCGAGCCCCATATCCGGATAGGGCGGCGAAGGCGTTCCCGGCCGGTTCTTCCAGCGCACGTCGTCGCCCAGGAACCGCCAGGCAATCGCCCGTCGTCGCAGCCCGGTCCGGTTGGGCGGTGCATTGTGGACCGTCAAAAAATGGAACGCGATCGCATCGCCCGGCTCCAGCGACCACGACCGAAGGTCGGCAACCGCCGGTTCGAAGCCGTCCGGCTCCTCCAGGCTCTGATAGTCCTCGCCGGCATAGGCGTAATCCGAGCCGTCGACGAACTTGCGCGGATAGAACAACCGTCCCCACCGATGACTGCCGGAAACGAATTGCGGGCATGACGCCTCGGGAACCGGATCCAGGGGTATCCACAGCGAAACCACTTGCGTGCCGTCGACCACGTAGTAGGGCAAATCATGGTGCCAGGGTGTCGGCTCTTCCGTTCCAGGCTCCTTGACCAAGACGTGCTCATGAAAAAATCGCACGCGACGCGTGCCCATCAACCGGGCCGCCATCGAGGCCACGCCGGACCGGGTGACGAAGTCCCGATAACCCGCGATCCGCTGCCAGTTGCAATAGTCGCCGAAGTACCGGCCCGGCCCGTCGTCTGGCGTGTAGTCACTCGCCATTGGGCCCGGATTTGACATGTTGTCTTCGAGCGCGCGACTCAACCGGTTGAGCCAACTGCGATCGATGGCCCGGCGCAACACCACCACACCTTCCCGGCGAAACCGATCAACATCGGCCTCGACGGGGCCTGTCATGCCTGCCTGTTCCATATCTCGTATCCTATATGCCGTGCAGGGACGCGCCAACGGGTGCGACACCGCTACCGGCCACCGGCTGGAACCGCGATGGTACCCCCGTGGATCCGGCAACAACGGGCCCGGGGATGACGAAGATGTTGGAGGCCTGTCAGATCAATGAAAGGCCGATACCATCTGCCTTGAATGCGAGGTCACCGCTCAGGACGACGCGTCGTCGTCAAGATCATCGTGGTTCCGGACTTCAACAGCATGTTCGATGCCGGAGGGTTCGAAGCCGAACACCTGGCCATAGAAGGAAAGCTCCGATTCCAAGGCACGTTTGATGTTCTCCGCCTGCCGAAAGCCATGCCCCTCGCCCGGAAAAAGAACGAACGCCACCGGCAGACCCTTCCGTTCCAGAGCGTCGACCATTGTCTCGGCCTGGTTCGGCGGCACCACGCGATCTTCCTCACCTTGCAGGAAGATCACCGGGCACTGTAGACGGTCGACAAAGAAAATCGGCGATCTTTCATGATAGATTTGTCTGTCTTCTGGCCAGCGCCCGATCAGACGATCGAGATAACGACTTTCGAACTTGTGCGTGTCTTTGGCCAGCGCCTCGAGGTCACCGACGCCATAGTGGCTTGCGCCGGCCTTGAAAGCCGACGTGAAGGTCAACGCGCACAGGGTCGTGTATCCGCCTGCACTGCCGCCCGCAATGATCAGCCGATCCGGGTCCGCCAGACCCTTTTCAGCCAAGAACTGTGCGCCATGCACGCAGTCCTCCACGTCCGCCAATCCCCAACGTCCGTCCAATTGCTCGCGGTAGGCCCGGCCGTAGCCTGTGCTTCCCCGGTAGTTCACGTCGAAAACGGCGAAACCGCGACTTGCCCAGTACTGTATCTTCAAACTGAAAGACGGATCGGTTTGTCCGGTCGGCCCTCCATGGCTGCGGACGATCAGGGGCGGTTTTTCGTTCGACCCTGCACTGAAGGCGCTGCTTGCGGGCGCATAGAAATAGCCGTGGGCGACGGCACCGCCCGCGGTCGGAAAGGTGATCTTCCGTGCAACGGATATGGCGGATAGGGGCAGGTCGAGGTCGGCCGAGGATTTGATCGTCTCTTGCTGTCCGAGATCTCGCGACAGACGGTCGAGGCTTTCCGGACGGTCGGTGTGGCCGATCAGCAGGTAGACGCCGTCGGCGCCGACCGAGACATCATGGAAACCGCACCCTTCGAATGATAGCGGCGTCAACTTGCTGTCTTTGCCGTCAATGACGCCGAGTTTCCAGTCGCCTTCCTCGGCATAGGCGCAGACGATCCGATCATCGGACAACAAGCCGTAGGTGCGCATGCCGAATTGCCAGTAAGGCAGACCAAACTCCGCCTGCATTGGCAGAACGGCCTCTATCTGGCCGGCACGCTCCCGATAGAGATTCCAATAGCCGCTGCGGTCAGAAACGAAATACAGGCCCCCGTCGACGGCGAACTCCGGTTGAAAGATGGACTCCGACTGCCCACCGGCGATGCAGACGGCTTCCTGGAGCGAGCCATCTTCTTTAATTGTCGCCTTCATCAGGCGCGTGCCGTCCCACGGCATGTTTGGGTGATCCCACTCGATCCAGGCGATGGCGTCGCCATCAGGGGACAACCTCGGCGCCGTGTAGAAGTCCGCCCCCTGGGCGATCACACAACGGCCAGAACCGTCAAATCCGACCGCCGCCAGACGGTTGACGGGTTCGCCCTCGTCGTCGTGAACCTCTTCCACGGTCACGATGCGTTGCCGCCCGGTATCGACCACCAGGTCCGCGAACCGGCTGCCGTCCTCTTCGGTGAGCGCCGCAGGGTCCTCGCCGGGCCGCATCCGCATGAGGCGCTGCGTCGCGCCGTCTGCATAAAAGACGATGCCATCCGTGACCGCATAGGAGGCGCCCCCATATTCGTGGACGCGGCTGCGGATGTTGATCGGTGGCGGCGTGACGTCCTCCGTCCTGCCGTCCGGATGACGTCGCACGAGGACGGTCCGCCCAGACTCCCATGGCCGCAACTCCGTCCAATAGACGATATTGCCGTCCAGGTGGACTTGGCCGAGTCCAACGACGCCCTGTGTCAACAGGTCGGTGGTGATAGGGGATTCCCAGGTACCGTATGGGGCGGTTGCTTTTTTCAGGATCGGTGCTCCGTGCAGAACGAAGCAGCTTGTTTACCGCCCTCCCCGCCGATTTCCAAGACGATCGGCACCGAGGGTGTGTTTCTCATGCCACTTGCCGATGGACCGGCATGGCCCGAGATCTGCCTGCGCACTTGTGGCGGCGACCTACTCGGCTGCCTCCCGCGCTGGCATCCAGGACTGGAAATAGCTCTTGAGTTCTACCTGCGATGCCGCGGGCCCAACATCGAGCGGGTCGCGCGTATCCACCATCACCGCCACCTCGTCGGTTCCTTCCGCGCTCTGCTCGAAAGCCTTGGAGAGCGCCTTGGGATGAGGTCCGTGGGTGAAGCCGCACGGATGGAACGTGATCATGCCCCGTTCGATATTGTCTCGGCTGAAGAAATTGCCCTGGTGGTAAAAGATGACCTCGTCGAAGTCGTCGTTGTTGTGAAAGAACGGGACCTTGAGCGCGCCCGGATCCTTCTCGTAGGGCCGCGGGACGAAGGTGCAAATGACGAATCGACCGGCCAGAAATGTCGTGTGAGCCGACGGCGGCAGATGATAGCGGTGGCTCATCAGAGGGCGAATGTCACGCCAATTGATGCGCACGGGCATCAGGTTGCCGTGCCAGCCGACGGCGTCCAGCGGGTTGAACGGATAGGTCGCCACGGAGATCTCGTCCTCGCGCTTGATGCGGACGTCCCAGCTCTGTTCGATCTGCTGTTCCTTAAATGACTCGTCGATCGTCGGCACGTCCAGCATGGCCTCGTCGAAGATGGCATGCGGACCGACAATGCCCTTGTCCGGCAGTTGGTAGCTGTCGTTGGTCGCCTCGATCAGCAGCATGTCCACGTCGCCGTCGCACTCGATCCGCCACATTGTCGACCGCGGCAACAGGATGTAGTCGCCCTCTGTGAACGAGAGGTGGCCGTAGTCGCAGAACAGTTCACCGGAGCCGTTGTGGACGAACAACATTTCGTCGCCATCGGCATTGCGCGCCAGATGGTCCATGCGGCCATGGGTACGCCAGAACCTGAACTTGACCGCGCGATTCGACAGAACCAACGCAGCTTCCCATGGGCATCTCGTGCGCGGGTTCAACTCGTTCATGTCGAACGCCCGGGGCCGCAGCGGACCTTCGAAGCTGGTCCAGCCCGTCGGCGGGTGCGTGTGGTACATCTGCGTGGCCGGCCCGAAAAACCCTTCCTTGCCGAGCTCCCGCTCGTACGTGCCCTCGGGCAGGTCCACATGCGCCTGACGTGAGGCGACTCCTTCGATCCTGGGGACCGATATCCACCGTTTACCCATTCCTTCTTGCTCCTGTGGCGCCGCGGGGTTCCGGCCGGGCGGGGCGTTTTTGGCCAACTTGACCGGGCCGGATTCTTCACAGCATAATAGTTTCAATTGCAACTAATTGGAAGTGGTTTCGGATCGTGCCAAGTTCGACCCAGGCCGTGAGTGCCCCCGTCACCCCCATCGAGCTGGAGAGGTTTCTGCCCTACCGGCTGTCGGTGCTGACCAACACGGTAAGTCGGTCACTGGCCCGCGTGTATCAGAGCCAATTCGGCCTCAGCATCCCGGAATGGCGGGTCCTGGCCGTACTGGCGCGTTTCGCGCCCTTGTCTGCCGGCGACGTGGCCGCAAGGGCCGCCATGGACAAGGTCCAGGTCAGCCGGGCCGTCTCGCGCCTCCTGAAGCGTAATCTACTGATCCGCGCCACCGACGGCAGCGATCGCAGGCGGTCGCAGCTGCAACTTGCCGACCACGGCTGGCAGATCTACGCTGAAATTGTGCCGCAGATGCAACGCTATCAGCAGGACCTTGAAGGCGCCCTGACCGACGAAGAGGCTGTTGCTTTGGACAAGCTGCTGACAAAACTTCAATGCCATGCCGACGGCGCCGCCTGAGGGGCACCGAACGACGCCGCCGCGGGCGGCTTGTTGCCCCGCGGCGACTGCATGCTATAAACAGCGCCGTCCCTGACCATTCCCAGATCTAAAGGTATTCCTTGGCCACGACGCCGAAACCGATCTTTGTCCTGAACGGACCGAATCTGAATCAGCTTGGCACGCGCGAGCCGGAGATCTACGGCGATGTCACGCTGGCGGATATCGAGACCATGTGCCAAGGTCAGGCCGCCAAGCTGGGGCTCAGCGTCGATTTCCGGCAATCGAATCTGGAGGGCGAGCTTGTGACCTGGATCCAGGAGGCCCAGGATTCGGCGTCCGGCACCATCATCAACGCCGCCGCCTATTCGCATACATCTATCGCCCTCTACGACGCGTTGAAACAGCTGGACCAACCGATCATTGAGGTTCACCTCTCGAACATTTATATGCGAGAGGCATTCCGCCATCATTCCCATGTCTCCTCGTTGGCGGACGGGATAATTTGCGGGCTCGGCGCCAAGGGGTACACACTTGCCCTGGAAGCAATGGCCGGGCTAATCCAATCCAAGGGTTGAACAACAGCAAGAGCCGATGGCCACATCAAACGTCAATACGAAGCTGGTCCGCGAGCTGGCGGACCTCATGGCCGAGAAAGGCTTGACCGAGGTTGAAATCAGCGACGGCGGCAAGACGGTGCGGGTATCCCGCGGCGCCAGCGCCGCCCCGGCTGCCGCCGCCCAGCCGCAACCGGCTGAAGAGGCGGAACCCAAACCCGAAGAAACGTCCGGCAAACCGATCGACGCAACGCCCAACGGCGGCATCCTGACTTCGCCGATGGTCGGTACCGTCTACATGGCTCCCCAACCCGGCGCCGCCGCCTTCGTAAAGGAGGGCGACCGGGTCACCGAGGGCGAGACGATGCTGATCATCGAAGCCATGAAGGTGATGAACCCAATCCCCGCACACCGCACCGGGCGCGTCAGCAGGATTCACGTCGTCAACGAGCAGCCGGTCGAGTTCGGCGAACCCCTGCTCGTCATCGAGTAATCGCGGCAACCGCCCGGATCGGTCATGTTCGAGAAAGTCCTGATCGCGAATCGTGGCGAGATCGCATTGCGAGTTCACCGCGCCTGCAAGGAAATGGGCATTGCCACGGTCGCCGTGCACTCGACGGCGGACGAGGACGCCATGCATGTGCGTCTGGCCGACGAGAGCGTCTGCATCGGCCCCCCCAGCCCCAGGGACAGTTATCTGAACATACCGGCCATCCTGTCGGCGGCGACCATCACCGGCGCCAACGCGATCCATCCGGGCGTGGGCTTTCTGTCCGAAAACGCGGCTTTCGCGGATATGGTCGAAGAGCACGGCATTGTGTTCATCGGCCCGACCCCGGAACACATCCGGCTGATGGGCGACAAAATCGCGGCTAAGAACAAAGCAGCCGAACTGGGTATACCGGTCGTGCCCGGCTCGGACGGCGCGGTGGTCGATGACGCCGAGGCCATGGGCATCGCCGAGGTTTCGGGCTTTCCGATCCTGATCAAGGCGGCCGCGGGCGGCGGCGGCCGCGGCATGAAAATCGCCACAGGCCCCAACGACTTCATGGAGGCCCTCGCGCTTTGCCGGGCGGAGGCCAAGGCCGCGTTCGGCGACGACGCCGTCTATCTGGAACGGTATCTCGCCCGGCCGCGCCACATCGAGATGCAGGTTCTGGGCGATGGGTTTGGCAAGGTTCTGCACTTCGGCGAGCGGGACTGCTCCATGCAGCGCCGGCACCAGAAGGTGATCGAAGAAGCGCCCTCGCCTGCGCTCAACGCCGACGTCCGGACCGATTTGGGGAAGATCGTGACCCGTGCCCTGTCGAAGATCAAATACCGGGGCGCCGGCACCGTGGAGTTCCTCTATGAGGATGGCGAGTTCTACTTCATCGAAATGAACACCCGGATCCAGGTCGAACACCCGGTCACGGAGATGATTTGCGGCGTCGACCTTATCCGGGAGCAGATTCGTGTTGCCGCAGGCATTCCGATCGATCTCAACCAGCGCGACATCACCATTTCCGGCCATTCGATCGAATGCCGGATCAATGCCGAGAACCCCGAGACGTTCATGCCGGCGCCGGGCCGGATCACGGATTACCATGCCCCGGGGGGGCTGGGCGTGCGGGTGGATTCAGCCCTGTATTCCGGCTGCCGGGTGCCACCAGACTATGACAGCCTGGTCTCCAAGCTGATCGTGCACGGCCATTCGCGGAACGAATGCCTCATGCGGCTCCGCCGGGCCCTGGACGAGTACGTCATCGGGGGCATAGAAACGACCATTCCGCTGCACCAGCGCATCATCGCGGAGGCGGATTTCCTTAACGGCACGTACGATATCCACTGGCTAGAGAAATTAATGGGCCTGAAATAGGCCGCCCCCTAAGATCCGGCCGCTAGACGGGCGCAGGAGGCAGATTTCGAACAATGGAGCCCTTGGATCTCACACCGGAGATGCTGCTCAGGGCCTACGCGATCGGCGTGTTTCCCATGGCCGAAGACCGCGACGATCCGGAGCTTTTCTGGATCGATCCGCGCCTGCGCGGCATCATCCCCCTGGACAAGTTCAACGTGCCCCGGAGGCTCCGCCGGACCATCCGATCCGGCCGTTTCCGGGTCACCTATGACGTAGCCTTTCAGGAGGTCATGGAGGGATGCGCCGAACCGACCGACCGGCGTCCGCGCACCTGGATCAACGACAAGATCCTGACGCTTTATGAATCCTTGCACTATCTGGGACACGCCCATTCCGTCGAGGTGTGGACCACCGACGAACTGGTCGGCGGGCTCTACGGGGTCTCCCTGGGCGGCGTCTTTTTCGGCGAGAGCATGTTCAGCCGCGACCGGGATGCCAGCAAGGTCGCCCTCGTCTATCTGGTGTCGCGGCTGATCGCGGCGGGGTTCTCCCTGCTGGACAGCCAGTTCATCACCAGTCATCTCGAACGTTTCGGGGCGGTCGAGATCCCCCGCGCCGACTACCGGCTGCTGCTGGCGGACGCCGTGAGAATCGAAACCGACTTTCACGCCAATCAGGGCAAGGACGACCTGGAAGCCATCCTCGCGCGCCCCCGACCGAAATCGGCCGCTTGACCCTGGCCGCCCGGCCGGCTCAGTTGGCCGTCCCGCTCGGAACCAGGCATTCCAGCACCCAGACGTCGTAGACTGGATGTTCGAGCGCATTCAGCGCCGGGCTGGACGCGAACATCCAGCCTTTGAACAGGGCGGTCCGGCGCTCGCCCGGCTTCATCTCGTGGATCTCGACAAATGCGGCGGATTCCGGCGGCTCTTCGGGCGGCGTGCGGTCACACGACCGCACCATGATCTGAAGCGTGCCGAAGCGCATGCCCACACCGATCGGCACCTCGAAGGTGGAGACCCGCGCGGTGACCTTGTCCAGCCCTTGCATGACCACGCGATCACCTGGCATGGCCAGGGCACCGCCGGCCTGAGGCCACAGAAGGGCGAGGGCAAAGGGAACCAGGCAGATTCGTCTCATCGGACCAGGGTCCGGTCGTTCATGGGCTTTTCACCGCTTCACCGGCCCTGCAATCTGGCCGCGACGCGCAGCCGGACATAGTCGGCCACCCAGACGCCGTCGCCGCGCCGCAAGGCCGGCTCCAGCTTCGCCGCAACGTCGGACACGAGGCCAGGCCGGTGCGCTTCGGGAACCGCCCTCAGAAAGCTCTCCGCAAAGGTCTCCAGCCACCCGTCGATGTCGCCGGGCAGCGGCGTCGGCCGCGGATGCAACCCGATCGACTCGACCCGGAAACCGCCTTCCTCCAGTCTCGCCTGGTATTCCGCCGGCGTCGGGAAATACCAAGGGTTCGCGGCCACCGCGTCGTAGCCCCGGTCCACCAGGGCTTGGCCCAGCGCATCCGCGATCGCCCCTACATTGCCGTGGCCACCGAACTCGGCGACGAAACGCCCGCCCGGCTTCAATGCCCGGCGGACACCGGCGATGACGGCGTCGGGTTGTTTGACCCAATGCAGCACGGCGTTCGAAAAAACGGCGTCGAACGCCGTTTCGAAATCCAGGGCTGCGGCGTCCGCCACATGAGCATCGACGCCTTTTTCACGGGCATCGGCAACCTGCTCGGCGCTTGAGTCGACGCCGACGACCGTGCAGCCTAGGCTCTCCAAATAGAGCGCCAGCGTGCCTTCGCCGCAGCCCAGATCCAGGATGTGCTCACCGGCCACGGGCGCCAAGAGCTCCAGCACCGGGCCGGCCAGCTCAGAAACGAAAGAAGCGTTCTTGCGGTACCGTTCCGGATCCCAGCTTTGCGAGGCAGCGCGTTCGTTCATGGGCGGGTGCGAGAGATCAGGAACCCGGCTCTTCGTCGGTGACCAGGAAGATGACCTTGCCGAGCAGCTCTTCGAGCGAGATCACGTCGCGGGTATTGCCCAGCTCGTCGCCCTGGCCAATCAGGTTCTCGTCTGAACCCGGATCCAGCTTCAGGTATTTGCCGCCAAGAAGGCCACTGGACGTAATGGATACCTGCGTGTCGTCCGGGAGCCTGACGTCCGGCCGGACGGTGAAGTTCACCACCGCCTGATACGTCTCCTGGTCGAGATCCTGGCCGACGACGGAACCGACCTTCACACCGCCGATCCGCACGTCGCTACCCACCGTAAGGCCGTCGATCGAGTTGAAACGGGCCGTCACCATGTATCCCTGCACCGGTTTGATATCACTGCTGGTGTAAGCGAAGATCAGGAAGACGGCAGCAACCAGCAAGACCATTGCGCCCAAGACTGTTTCGATCACGCTGCGCCGCATCAGTTTGTCTCCTCGCTTGACTCATCTTCACCCCGAGCGCGCAGCCGCTTGGCTTCGGCCCCCAAGATGACCTTTTGAAGCAGTTCTTCGAAGATCACGGAATCCTGGACGTATTCGAACTCGTCCCCGGGGCCGAGCGGATCAAACGAGCCGCCCGCCGATAATTTGATGTATTTGGAGCCGAAAACGCCGTCGCTGACGATCATCGCCACGGAGTCCTCGGGGATCTCGATGTCGCGCTGGACGGCCATGTTGACCAGAACCAACTGTTCGTCCGAGAGGTAGTGCTGGCTGACGACCTTGCCGACCGGAATGCCGGCCATCAATACGTCGCTGCCGATGGTGATGCCGTCCGTGCTGACGAATCGCGCGGCAACCCGGTAGCTGTTCGTGGCCGCATCCGACGGATCGTCAACATTGATAAAACCCGTGAAGGCGACGGCGACGACAATGATGAGGGCGCCGATATAAGTGTGCGTCGTCTCTCGAGACCAGCCTTTCCTGCCGCGTGCCAAAGGGGACCTCCGCTAGTTAGGCGACCAGGCTTCGTAGTCGCCAGTTGCCCGATCGCGCTTGCCGCCCTCGAGCGTGTGACCGGGCGGTCGGTAGGCTTCGGGCGTCCCAGTGCGGTTCGGTTCGTGGAGTTTCTGCCACGGTTTTTCCTGCCCCGGCTCGGGGAACTTGTCGATCGTATAATGCAACCAAGCGTTCCATTCCGGCGGAACCTTGCTGGCTTCGACTTCACCCTTGTAGATCACCCAACGCCGCCGCCGGCCGGAAGCCGGTATTTTCTTGTGCTGATAATACCGGTTGCCGAACTGGTCTTCGCCGACCGGTTCGCCGTGCAGCCAAGTAATCACTCGCGTGATGGCGTTTGTCATGTGCCGATTCACTTGGTGTTTGCGCGCGAAGCGCGAGGAAACGCGGGCGGAATATGGCATTCCCGTTGACATCCGTAAAGAGCACGCCCGCCTTCCTTGGCATTCGATGGCACCGCGTACGTCCGGTGGTAGGCAGGGGCGAGCACATGCCGGATCGCCGATATCGCGGAGGAACCTGCAATATGTAGCGGTCAGATGGATTTCGACCTCGATATCTATTGCGCGTTACGAGATGTTGTGGCGTAATTACCTCGCTCACGTAAATGTGGGGTTGGAAGCGCTGCACGGCGCGGGCGGCGACAGGGGGTGTTTCGGTAGCGGAAACGCCGCCGGCAGTCAGCAGCTTCCGTATTCGCTGAATTGAGTGTGTGAGGGAGTGGTTCAGCATGCGGGTGGCACGCCGTTTTACGAAGGAGGGCGAAAGCCCTTATGCCGGTATCGAGTTCAAGCGTGTCGACAGCGAAATCAGAAATCCCGATGGAAGCATCGTCTTTCTGGCCAAGGACGTAGAGGTTCCCGCCGACTGGAGCCAGGTCGCGTCGGACATCCTGGCTCAGAAGTACTTCCGCAAGACCGGCGTCCCCGTGGTCACAAGACCGGTGACGGAACCCGATATGCCGGACTGGCTGTGCCGGCGGGAACCGGACCCGATGGCGTTGCAGGTGCTGCCGGTCAACGAACGATTCGGTCCCGAGACCAGCGCCATCCAGGTTTTCGACCGGTTGGCCGGCGCCTGGACATACTGGGGCTGGAAAGGCGGCTATTTCGAAGCCGAAGCCGACGCGCTGGCCTATTACGATGAAATGCGCCACATGCTTGCGAAGCAGATGGCGGCGCCCAACAGCCCGCAATGGTTCAATACCGGCCTTCACTGGGCCTATGGAATCGACGGTCCGGGACAGGGCCACTTCTATGTCGACTACCGCACCGGAACGATGCATGCGTCGGCATCCGCCTACGAGCATCCTCAGCCGCACGCCTGCTTCATCCAATCCGTGGGCGACGACCTGGTCAACGAGGGCGGCATCATGGATCTGTGGGTCCGTGAGGCGCGCCTGTTCAAATATGGCTCGGGAACCGGAACGAATTTCTCCAAGCTCAGGGCGGAGAACGAACCGCTTTCGGGCGGCGGACGATCGTCGGGCCTGATGTCGTTCCTGCGGGTCGGCGATCGGGCGGCGGGATCGATCAAGTCCGGAGGAACGACCCGGCGCGCCGCCAAAATGGTCATCGTCGACATCGACCACCCGGACGTGGAAACCTTCATCGACTGGAAAGTCCGCGAAGAGCAGAAAGTTGCGGCCCTGGTCGCCGGTTCCAAGCTTCACCATCGGCATCTGAACGCCATCCTGCAAACCGGTCATGCCGGTGGCTTCGAGCCAAGCGCGAACGCCGACCTCAAACAGGCGATACGCGCGGCCCGCCGCGCGGCGATCCCCGAGAATTGCATCGAACGGACGTTGCAAATCGGTCGCCAGGGCTACCGGCAGATCGATTTCCCGATCTTCGATACCGACTGGGATTCCGAGGCCTACGGAACGGTCGCAGGCCAGAACTCGAATAACTCGGTCCGGTTGAGCAATGAATTCATCGCAGCGGTAGAGAACGGTGACGACTGGGATTTGACGAACCGCACCGACGACGCGGTCGCCCGGACGCTGCCTGCCCGCCAACTGTGGGACAAGATCGCCGAAGCGGCCTGGGCCTGCGCCGATCCGGGTGTCCAGTTCGATACCACTATCAACGACTGGCACACCTGCCCCGCTTCCGGCCGGATCAACGCATCGAATCCCTGCTCGGAGTACATGTTCCTCGACGACACCGCCTGCAACCTCGCGTCGATGAACCTGATGGCCTTCCGCCGGATGAACGGCGAGTTCGACGTGGACGGTTTCGTGCACGCCACCCGTCTGTGGACCATCACCCTGGAAATCTCCGTCCTGATGGCGCAGTTCCCGTCGCGCCCGATCGCACAGGGTTCCTACAATTTCCGCACGCTGGGGCTGGGTTTCGCCAATATCGGCGGACTGCTGATGGCCATGGCACTGCCTTATGACAGTGCGGAAGGCCGCGCCATGTGCGCGGCGGTCGCCGCCCTGATGACTGGTACCGCCTATGCAACCTCGGCCGAGATGGCCAGCGAACTGGGCGCCTTCCCGGGTCATGCCGACAACGCCGACGCCATGCTGCGGGTCATGCGCAATCACCGCCGCGCCGCGCACGGGGAAGAGGATGGTTACGAAGCGCTGGCCGCAAAACCGGTCCCGCTGGACCATCGAAGCTGTCCCCAGCCGCACATCGCCCAGGCCGCCGCGGCCGCGTGGGATCGTGCCGTTGAACTCGGCGCCCACCATGGCTACCGCAATGCCCAGGCAACGGTCATCGCACCGACCGGCACGATCGGGCTTGTTATGGATTGCGATACGACGGGGATCGAACCGGATTTCGCGCTGGTCAAGTTCAAGAAGCTCGCGGGCGGCGGCTACTTCAAGATTATTAACAATACCGTACCGGTCGCCCTGCGCTCGATCGGCTACAATCAGGACCAGATCGACGAAATGGTGCGTTATGCCGTCGGAACCGGCACGCTCGCCGGCGCGCCGTCGGTCAACCACGAGTCCTTGGCCGAGCGCGGATTCACGGACGGCGTATTGGAGAAGCTGGAACCGGCTTTGAAGACGGCGTTCGACATCCGCTTCGTCTTTAACAAATGGACGCTGGGCGAGGAGTTCTGCAAGCAAACGCTGGGACTAAGCGAAGCCCAGCTGGACGATGTGTCGTTCGACATGCTTGCGGCGCTCGGCTTCAGTGCCAAGGACGTCGAAGCCGCGAACACGTTCTGTTGCGGCGCCATGACCCTTGAAGGCGCCCCCCACCTGCGCGAAGCCGACTATCCGATCTTCGACTGCGCGACGCCTTGCGGCCGCATCGGCAAGCGGAGCCTGACCACCGAAAGCCATATCCTGATGATGGCGGCGGCCCAGCCATTCATCTCCGGCGCGATCTCCAAGACCGTCAACATGCCGCACACGGCCGCGGTGCAGGACTGCAAGGATGCCTATCTGCTGTCCTGGCGCCTCGGGCTGAAAGCCAATGCCCTCTACCGGGACGGCTCGAAGCTCAGCCAGCCCCTCTCGGCGGTTGCCTTGGAGGATGAAACCGACGAGGCCGAGGACCTTGTGGAAGCGGTGACGGAAGCGCCGGCCGTGGCGGCGACCACGACCCTGAGCGAGCGAATCATCGAGCGGGTCGTCGAGCGCAGCGCCAGCCGCCAGCGTCTTCCGGACCGGCGCAAGGGATACACCCAGAAAGCCATCGTGGGCGGCCACAAGGTTTATCTGAGAACCGGCGAATACGAGGACGGCCGCGTCGGCGAGATCTTCCTGGACATGCACAAGGAAGGCGCGGCGTTCCGATCCTTGATGAACAACTTCGCGATCGCGATATCCATCGGCCTGCAATACGGCGTCCCACTGGAAGAGTATGTGGATGCGTTCATTTTTACCCGCTTCGAGCCTTCCGGCATTGTCGAGGGGAACGACGCGATCAAGATGGCCACCTCCATCCTGGACTACGTCTTTCGCGAGCTCGGCATCAGCTATCTAGGCCGGGACGACCTGGCCCACGTGCCGCCGTCCGACCTGATGCCCGATGCCATGGGCGCCGGCGCCGATGAAGGCACGGTGCACGAGGATACCGCTCGAACGCTGGCGGCAATCAACCGGGTCACCAGTCGCGGATATGTCCGCCGTTCCGACCCGTTGGGCAACGAGATGCCCGACATCGCCGAAGTGCGTTCGCGGGCTGCCGGTGGCGACGGTACCGGCGGATTGTCGGGAATAGAAACGACGGAGTCCCTGCATGTCATCGCCACCGAGGAACATGTGGTGCATCACGTCGATGCAAGACTTGAGGAAATCCGCACGGCGCGCGCAAAGGGCTACGAAGGCGACGCGTGCGGCGACTGCGGCAACTTTACACTCGTGCGCAACGGCACCTGCATGAAGTGCGTCACCTGCGGCGCCACGAGCGGATGTTCATGATCTGAAGAGCTTCACCCTGGCATGGTGCTCCCATTCACCTGAGGGGGCCGGTCATGACCGGCCCCC
>Ga0066187_1000260_pt1 | contig 19742 bp, 21 predicted proteins | sample WorMetexBAHAMAS1_FD_58706 | JGI IMG/M metagenome (GOLD analysis project Ga0066187, IMG submission 58706) | Marine gutless worms symbiont microbial communities from Max Planck institute for Marine Microbiology, Germany - Inanidrilus exumae... | ecosystem: Host-associated > Annelida > Digestive...
CACATTCACATTCACATTCACATCTTCCATAACCAAACCAAAACTAATTAATCTATCACTAAATATTATATCAGATTAGTTTGTTTAATTTCCACATATGTCTCATTTTAATTTAACAGTGCACCGCCTCTTTCCAAGAAAAAAGCCACGCACAAAACGCTCACTATTATGCCACTTTATCTCACTATTTCTTCCACAGAAGAAACCATGCATTCTTACATTTATTTTTCACAGAAATTCTTTCAAGGGAGTCCACTTAGAGATACTTTGCTATACATCTACCAAAATTAAATACTATTTTGCCCTCAAAAAATTTATTTTTTGGACAAGAATAGAGTTTTCGTTTAAAAGGGGGTTATGCCATTGATTCAGCACGTTAGTGCCTTGGAGATTTTAGATTCGCGCGGGAACCCCACGGTGTATGTGGAGGTCACTGCCGATAATGGAGTGAGAGGATGGGCAGGGGTCCCATCGGGAGCATCAACTGGGGAACATGAAGCCGTAGAGTTGCGAGACGAAAACCATCATCGTTATGGAGGAAAAGGGGTTACAAAAGCAGTACAAAATGTGAGTGGCCCCATCGCACGCCTCTTAAAGGGTCGTTCTGTCTACGATCAAACCGAGCTCGACAAAGCGCTGATCGCCGAAGATGGCTCGCCAAATAAGTCTTCGCTCGGGGCTAATTCCATCGTGGGTACCTCCCTCGCCATAGCTAGGTGTGCCTCCATGTGTCGCAATATTCCACTCTACCGTTATATAGGTGGGAGCCACACTACCATTCTACCCATTCCTATGATGAATATCATCAACGGTGGGGCTCATTCAGATAGCCCCCTAGACTTTCAAGAGTTTATGATCCGCCCCATTGGAGCTCCCTCCTTCAAAGAGGCGTTGCGGTGGGGGGCAGAAATTTTCTCATCTTTAAAAAATCTTCTTAAGGAGAGGGGGTATTCCACTTCAGTTGGGGATGAGGGAGGATTTGCTCCCAATCTATCTTCCGATGAAGAGGCCTTCTCTTTTATATTGCAGGCTATCGAGAAGGCGGGTTATAAACCTGGAGAAGATGTGACCTTAGCCATCGATTGCGCCGCGTCAGAGTTTTATGACACACGCAAAAGGGTCTACTACGACAAAAAGAAAAAGGGGGCAGGTCAGCCATTCGAAGAGCGTACTGTTGCGGATCAGGTTGCCTACTTGGAATACCTCTGTTCTGTATATCCCATTGACTCCGTCGAAGATGGACTCTATGAAAATGATTGGGAAGGATGGGAGTTGCTCACTGAACGTCTCGGGCAAAAAACTCAGCTCGTCGGAGATGACCTCTTCGTCACCAATCGCAAATTTCTCAAAAAGGGAGTGGATAAAGATGTCGCCAATGCCATCCTCATAAAGCCTAATCAGATTGGCACCTTGACAGAGACATTGGAGACCATTGAAATGGCGCAATTTCACGGATATGGCGTGATCATCTCCCACAGATCGGGTGAGACTGGAGATCCATTTATTGCTGACCTCAGCGTAGCTAGTCGTTCTGGACAAATTAAGACGGGCTCATTGTCCCGATCTGACCGCGTCGAAAAATATAATCGCCTACTCGCGATTGAGGAGGATCTGGGAAGAGATGCTCTCTACAACCCAAGCCAAAAAAATAATTAGTTGATGCACATTCTCCTAGGGCGTCGAGGTTGTAGATTTGACGGGCGCGAACGAGCGCCGGTGGACGGGACAAGGACCATATTTTTTTAAGGCTTGTACATGCTTCGCTGTGCCATAGCCTTTGTGTTGGTCAAATGCATAATGGGGCCATTTGTGGTGGAGATCTACCATCAAAGTATCTCTGGTATATTTGGCTAGAATAGACGCGGCCGAGATCGATTGGGATAGAGAGTCCCCCTTGATCACAGCTTGTGCAGCGATATGTGTAGCTGGAAGCTGTGGGCCGTCAACCAGTAGGTAGTCGGGCTGTTTGGAAAGGTTTTGGACGGCGAGGTTCATGGCATAGAGCGCCGCTTGCAAGATGTTCATCTTGTCAATATGATGATTTGTGACGATGCCGATACCAAAAAAGATGTCTGGGTGCCTCGTAATCACAAGGTAGAGTTGCGCTCTCTGTTCTGGCGAAAGTTTTTTACTATCATCCACACCATCTAAGATGAGGTTCCTTGGAAGAATACATGCCGAAGCAACTACAGGACCAGCGAGCGCGCCCCTACCAGACTCATCAACGCCTGCGATGAGACGGTATCCCCTTTCAAATATCTCCTCCTCGATAAGGGTGTGCTCTTCCATCTACGATTCTTCAGATGACCGTGAAATTCCACCATCCGGTTTTACCTCGGGAGTGAGGAGGGGCGGCACCTCTTCCACATCTTTAGTGGGGAGGGAAGGACGCCTCTTTTTTGTAATCTTTTCCTTCACTTTAGAGGCTTTGCCAAAAGTCCCCCTAAGGTAGTAGAGCTTTGCGCGGCGTACCTTTCCTCTACGCACCACTTCGATCTTAGAAATACGTGGGCTATGAAGTAAGAAGACACGCTCCATCCCCGAGTCATATGCCACACGGTACATCGAAAACCTTTCAGAAAAACCCGATCCTTTGCGAGAGATAACAGTGCCAGTAAAAACCTGAATTCTCTCCTTTTCCCCCTCAATAATGCGCACATGTACCTTGAGAGTATCCCCCACTCGAAACAGGGGTATGTCTTTTTTAAGTTGCTTATTCTTAATATCTTCTAACAACAAATCGTTACTCATGATTGTCTCTCTTCTACGCCGTTTAACAGTTCTGGTCTTACCCTCTTCATCTTCTCCATTGCCTGTTGTTGTCTCCAATCCTCAATCTCTGCATGATTTCCCTGGAGCAACACTGGAGGGACTCTCCTCCCCTCAAAGATTGAGGGACGTGTGTAGAGGGGAGCATCGAACATACCATTTTCAAATGAGTCTTGCCGTGGCGCCTCCTCGTTGCCAATTACTTCTGGGATGAAGCGGGAGACGCTATCTACTAAAACTATGGCAGCAGGTGGTCCACTGGTCAAAACATAATCTCCAATACTAATCTCCTCGTTAACTTCACTCTCAATGATACGCTCATCCACACCCTCATAGTGTCCACAGAGGATAATTAAATGTGGCTTGTTGGCAAGCTGTGCACATCTCAACGCAGTGAGAGGGCTACCCTGGGGGGTAAGGTAGACCACATGTGACCTTTCACTCTTTACGCTACGTATCGACCGGACCACTGGCTCGACCATTAGAACCATCCCAGGCCCACCACCATATGGACGATCGTCTACCTGTCGCTGACCCCCTTTTGCAAAATCGCGAATATCCACTAGGTTAATCTCAAGAAGACCTCGCATCCTCGCCCTTTTGATAATACTGACATCAAAAGGACCCTTGAAATACTCGGGAAAGAGTGAGAGAATGTCAAAGCGGTTCACTTAGCCCTTCTGTTTTTACGTCTACGAGCGCATCTCTTTTTCCTTGACTCTCGTAGCTCTCTCATCATTTTCACTACTTCCGGGGCCTTGCGCTCGACTAATGCCTTCGCCTTTTCAGAGAGCACAGCTCCCTGTCCTATCCAATGTTTAACTTTATCTTCTGCTATCGAAGCATCGACATTTTTGCCGAGGTGTGGATCATAATCTCCCAACTTTTCCAAGTATTTGCCATCCCTGGGAGATCTCGAGTCAGCAACCACCAAGCGATAGGTCAACCGGTTGGTCCTGCCCTGTTGTCTTAACCGAATTTTTAGCGCCATCTCCATTTAACTCCTGCTTAAGGTCGATGTGATGCAGTGTAAAGAATGGGAAGAAAAATTGGTATTAAAAAATTCTTTATCTCCAATGTGGGAAGATGCGCGTTATGATCTGCCGTGTATTGATCGATCGAAGCAAGTTCGCAAAATGCACAAGAAGACGCAAGAAAAAGGGCTGTGCAATTATGGCGATGGATAAGGGCAAGTAGCCGGCCTTATAGAAGATCCAGGTTGTATTAACAGCATGTACATAACGTTTGCCGACCTGCTTTCCCAATCTTTGGAAAAGGCCTTCGATTACATAACCTGCTAAGATTGTGACAACTATTGGAAGCGCGGGATGGATGGGTGCTATCAGTGGATATGTCGCAAGCAAATATAAAGAGCAAGACGTGATCGTATGCCTCGCCGCAAAGTTACACACCCCATAAAAAAAAGACGTACGATATGAAGGCATTTTTTGGCATAGACCCGCAACATCAACAAACCACCTAGCAGATAGATGTACAAACCCCTCATACAACCCATAAGTAAATAGGGACGTGGAACTTCTTTCGAACAGGAAGACCACGTGATTATCCATCATTAATGCATGCATAAGTGGCACGATTGTACAGACTGCATAAAAATTTTGCACACTTTATTTAAGTTTATTATGTAGAAGCAAAGTGAGGGTGTCGTTTTTTAAGAATTTTCAAATAAAATTCCCAAATTTTTCCTTGAACACCCCCATCTCTTGTAACTGATCTTTGATATCGGAAGCATGAGCAAATTTTTTCTTGAATCCAGGCATTTTTTTCATCATCTGCTTGATCTGCTTAAAGCTTTTGACCATTCGGTTAACTTCATTCATAGAGGTTCCACTACCTAATGAGACGCGTAAGCGGCGGGAGTGAGTAAATTCTTCAATCCCTAAGCGCTCATCCGAAGTCATCGATAGAATGATCGCCTCAATTTTACCTATCTTCTCCTCAGACATTTCTATGTTGTCCATCTCAGAGAAGCCAGGCACCATCTGGAGCAAACTCTTGATTGGTCCCATTTTCTTTATAGAGCGCATCTGTTGTAAAAAATCATCATAGGTAAAGGTAGCTTTTCGGAGCTTTTTTTCGAGTTTTTTTGCCTCTAACTCATCGACGTGTTCCTGCATCTTCTTGGTGAGGTTGATAGTATCGCCCATGCCCAGGATGCGGTCGGCCATCGACTCGGGATTAAACTGCTGAAAATCGGTAATTTTCTCTCCAATTCCCTCAAATTTAAGTGGTTTCCCCGTAACTTCGCGAATAGAAATGGCCGCACCAGCTCGAGTATTTCCATCGAGCATTGTGAGAATAGTCCCGGTAATAGCAATGCGTGAATCAAACTCTTTCGCCGTTTTTACCGCATCCTGACCTGTCGCAGCATTGGCCACAAACAACACCTCATGCGGCACTATAGCTTGTTTGATCTTTTCCAGTTCTCTCATCAGCTCTTCGTCTAGATGAAGACGCCCCGCTGTATCGACAATCAAAACATCAAACGCCTCCTTCCTGACGCGTTCACAAGCCTCTTTTGCAATTTTTATCGCACTCTTTTGATTTCGATTAACATGAATTGGTACCGCAACTTGAGCACCTAACACCTCTAGCTGGTCCATGGCAGCTGGTCGTTGTATATCACACGCAGCGACGAGCACCCTCTTCTTTATCTTCTGAAGGAAGTAAGCAAGCTTCACAGCTTGAGTAGTTTTGCCAGATCCCTGTAATCCGCAGAGAAGGATAACCGAAGATGGTCTGTCGACAGCGAGTTTAGCCTCCTCTCCTCCCATAAGCTCCCGCAACTCATCGTGCACAATTTTGATGAATTGATCGCCAGCTGAAACAGACTTGGTTATACCGCTTCCTAGAGATTTTTCCTTTACGCGTTTGATAAAATTTTTCACAACAACATAGTTGACATCTGCGTCCAAGAGCACCATGCGCACCTCACGCACTGCATTAGAAATATTCTCTTCCGTCAAATTTCTTTTTGAAGCTAAGGTGTTGAAAATGTTTTGAAACTTCTCGGTGATATATTTGAACAAGGCTCCGCCCTCACATCATCGGCCATTTTATTCTGGATTTTTGTTAAACTCAAGGGAAAAAAATCTGTCGTGTCCAGCCCAATCTTTCCTGCATTGCTTTTGTCTCCAATGCCCTGCACCAAAAATCTGGTGTAGGTCCCACCCCTGATCTTTGCCAATTTCAAAAAAAATTCTTGCTCTCGGTTTTAAATAGGCAGGTAGCTCTTCAGCCAGAGACACATAGTAACTCAGACCTCCCAAGAGAGATTCTCTAGGCTCGTAGAGACGTACGCTATTTGCGAGCAGCGCATACTCCTCCTCGGTAACGTAGGGTGGGTTGCACACTATAATATCCGCTTTTTTTCCGGAAAAGGGCTTTAGCAAATCTCCTTGAACGATAGCGACATCGAGTGCGTTCTCTATTGCGTTGTGTTTGGCACAAGCAATGGGTTCTTCATAGAGGTCGCTGAGTGTCACCCTCAAATCGGGGCGCTCCTTTTTCAAACTCAGCCCTAAGCATCCGCCACCAGCACAGAGATCCCAAAGGGTTCCCCCTCTCACTTCTGAGATATCCTCCAAAATAAGGGCGGCTAATATTTCTGTTTCTTGGCGTGGGATAAATACCCCAGGAGTGGTACGTAAACTACAACTTAAAAAATCTACCTCCCCAACGATATATTCAAAGGGCTCACCCATTCCTCTGCGCTCGATCCACGCGAGATATGTTTCGAGATTTGCACCTTCTATGACATAATCATTCTCAAGGCAAAACTCTATTGATTTAATATTCAAGAGCTTGCTTAGAAGCTCCCACGCGACGTGGCGGGATTTTTCTACCCCCTTACCCCGAAGGTAATCTGTTGCATGACGCATGAGTGTGGGGATATTAGGCGTGGAACTGTTTTTCATAAAAATGGTGGACGAGTGCCTGGGCTATCTCCTCCAGGTCTCCTTCCATAATTTGGTCGAGTTTATAGAGTGTGAGATGGATGCGATGGTCTGTTACACGGTTTTGTGAATAATTGTATGTACGGATTCTTTCAGAGCGGTCCCCACTTCCCACTTGAGTGGAACGCAAGGAGGCTCTCTTTTCATGTGCTTGGCGTTTTTTCTCCTCGGCAAGTTTTGCGGCTAGAACCCGCATCGCTTTGTCTTTATTTTTGTGTTGAGAACGCTCTTGCTGGCAATAAACGATGATGTTTGTAGGTAGGTGAGTAATACGTACAGCAGAATCGGTAGTATTGACATGTTGCCCACCAGCTCCAGAGGCGCGATAAGTGTCGATCTTCAAATCTCCCTCATCGATCCTAACCTTCTCCTCTTCTCCAGGTTCCATGAGCACAGCTACTGTGATCGCTGAGGTGTGAATCCTTCCCTGAGTTTCGGTAATGGGCACCCTTTGAACTCGATGAGTTCCCGCTTCATGCTGTAAATAGCGATGCACATTTTTTCCTGAAACGGAGATAATATATTCTTTATATCCCCCTGGTTCTGAAGATGTAGAGGACAGGGGCTCATACTTCCAACCCATTTTATCGGAAAAAAACCGATACATCCGCACACAATCTCCCACAAAAAGTGCCGCTTCATCTCCACCCGTTCCGGCACGCATCTCTAGGATAACATTGGAATCGTCATCGGGATCAGGGGGAACGAGGAGGGCCTCAAGTTTTGCTTTTAAGAGGGGCTCTTCCCTTTCTAGTTTGGCGATCTCCTCTTGAACTATCTCTTTGAACTCTGGGTCACTCTCTCCGCGCAAGAGGCATCTGTTATCGCACAATTCTCGTTCAAGTTTCTTGTAAGAAGAATACATCCCCTTAAGGTCAGATAGATAGGAGTGTCTTTGGGCAAGCTCTTTGAATTTTTTTTTGTCAGAAATGGTCTGTGGATCACTTAAAGCAGCTTCTATCTCGTCAAAACTGAGAAGAAGTTTCTCGATTTTTTGTTCCACAGCTACTGGCGTTTCTTGTTTTTATCCATCATCTTCTTAGGTTTAGACACCTTTATCAGGTTGCTTTTACTCCTCTTCGTCACACCTCTCTTTGGAACAGACAACTCTTCTGCGGGAGCTGATAAAATATTCTCTTTTGGAGCATACCTCCTCTTAAATTGGTCCACACGCCCTTCTGAGTCAACAAATTGCCGACTTCCGGTAAAAAAAGGATGAGAAGCCGAGGAAATGGGCACATGATAAACAGGGTACTCCTTTCCATCGTATACCTCTTTAGCCTTAGGCTGCAATGTGCTGCCACATATAAATTTTTCTCCCGTAGCTGTATCTATGAACAAGACATCTTGATAGGGAGGATGTCCCTTTTTCTTCATCGAACGATCCTCTAAATAGCATTAAATTAGCCCCAATTAAACCCATTTTCAGAATAAAAAACAATATTAAACCCAGATGTGTTACGATGATGCCTCGAATGATTGTTAACATCAACCCAGGTAAGGCCTGCCGAGAAATGTATCGCAATACAAATTTTAAGTTGGGTCCCACGTCTACTCCATTAGTGGTTAAGTGGACTATCATTTCCACCCTTATTGTTACACTTTTTTCTCTGATTTTTCACACTCTATTTACACAGATTCTCGGCCTTCCTAGCCCTCAAAGCCTACTCAGCTTGACCACATGGGGGGTACATAAACTCTTTCTTTGGCAATTTGTCTCTTACCTTTTTGTGCAACCTTCAATTCAGGGGGAAGTCTCCATCACCCTCGTTCTGCAGATACTCTTTGATCTCTACCTTTTATGGTCGATAGGGTCAGTAATTGTCCAAGCACGTGGCATCAAACATTTCATAGGCCTATATTTTGGTGGCGGCCTTTTCGTGGGTGTTGTGGCATATATTTTTTTGCTTTTAGCGGGATCTTCATCCCCCTTTGCAGGCATGACCCCCTGCATCTACATGATACTCATTGGGTGGATATTTCTCTTCCCAAATACCGATCTTTCTTTACTTCTCGTATTTCCCATTCAAGCGAAATGGTTGATTTTCGGTCTGATTGGGATAGCGCTCTTTTTGAATGTGTCTAATGGCAATTTTTGTAGTTTTTTAACTGACTTAGCATCTGTAATCTATGCCTACTCATATGGAGTGTTCATATGGGAAATGCTGGGACCATTCCCACGCCTACATAAAGTGGAAAAAAGGCTCATCTATATAAGGCGAAAAGTGAAAAATATCGTGCGCTTTTCGAAGATCTATGATTTCAAAACGGGACAAATAGTCAGCTGGAGTGACACATTTATGAATGCTTGTCTCGAGAAAATTTCTAAACAGGGCAAACGTTCCCTCACGATGCGCGAGCGTCTTTACATGTGGCTTATCTCCAAAAAACACAAGAAGTAACCACACACTACTCTATACTAAGTTGGAGAGAACTCGTGAGAACTATAAGAACAGTTCCTCGTGAGGGGCAACCTCTACAAAGTATGTAGCGATTAATAGTGGATGTTAAAGCTTTTTTTGGACAGCAAGATGAGGGCATCTACAGCTTTTTCAGCCTCAACCCCTTCAGCTTCGACCTCAATTTCCGCCCCTTGATCCGCACAAAGCATCAGAAGTTCTAGTATAGATTTCGCATCTGCCCGCGCTCCACGAAAATGGCAGAACACTTCCGCCTTGTAAACCTGAACACATCTCACAATTTCAGTTGCTGGTCGAGTGTGGAGTCCCTTATCGTTGAGGACCACAAACGAATTTTTAACTTTACAACCCATAATATCCACGCAGACAGCTTTCAACTAGCAATGAACCCAAGGCTATTTTATCTCAGGTTTTTCATCAACATGAAATTTTATTTTGTAAGCAAAAGTTTGTAATGCCTTGAATTTTGCCATGTTAAAATGCTGAGAAGTTTTCTCTCTCGCATGCTCGCTTCCTTCATTTTTGGCGGTTTGCCATGTAAAGAGCAGCTACTTTTCCTGATCTGATTGCCCCCAACCCATCTCGGAGATTAGCCGAGGGGAGAAAGATAAAAAGTTGAAATTTAATCCATGTTAAATTAATCTTTTAGTTGACTGTAGATGGGGGTGATTCAGCATGGCAATAGGGGTTCGAATAATAAAACAGGTCAGCGAGTGGACTGGTAGTAGTGAGGAGCTCCTCACAAATAAGCTCGGTGAGAAGAATGGGAAAAGGGCGCGATCATATTTTTTTTGTTTCGATTATATATGGGCACTCATATACAACGTAAGCTTTAATAAGGGTGAGGTCGCGCGCAGAATAATAGATAATATCAACGTAGACGCGCCACTCCGCCAACACTGCCCAATCGATTCAGAGGAATGGAGCCAATTCTCAGGGAAATTAAAAATCTTCATCAACAAGTTCTCAAACCATGACTCACCAGATCGTATAGCATTATTGGTCCTCGTTGATAGAATAGATCAATTACAGCTAAGTGTTGCACAAAGAGCACGCAACCCTGCAACCATACCGCTACCCCCATCAGACGAGGGACGCGCCCTCTATAAGCTATGTGGTTTAAAAGATTTTTTCATGGAACAGTCTAATGGCATCCAGCAGGATGACCATAAGCGCATAGCCAGGATGAATTGCTTGAGCTATATTTGCCCTACTTTCCCATATATCCTAGAAAAACGGGGCGATGGTTTTTGCTCTTACAGATCCCTCGCCACGCTCAAATATGTCAGGGAGAAACATCATGAAAGCCTAAAAAGTTTCGAAGAAAGATTTGTAAGAGAAAGAAGAGAAAAGATAGCTAACTTCCTAGAAGACCCCGAGAGCCTTAAGAAGATTCCGCCACCCATCCTGGAGCACAACCTTCCAGACATTAGTCTGGAACAGTGGAATACTTTCGATGAAGAAACCAAAAGAACTCTCATAGCAGATTATGGAGGAAAAAATCGAGAGGAGATGATAAAGGCTATTAGAGAGGGGACAAAAAATCGCCCTTCCCCGCTGGAGTTATGGATTCTGGGACATTTTGAGGAAGAAGACTCGAGACTATCAGAAACGAGGGGATTTGCCTATATCCTTCTCGATACTGCCAAATCCTTACAGACAACATTTCGCACTTATCCCTCTGAACACACACACGTATACATTCTAAACGGTAAGGAGAGTGTGAGTGAACAGTTTTCTCGAACGCCTAGGGGACTATTTGATAAAATTGGTGCTCTTTTAGACATCTCTGACTGCCATGCTAACTGCATTTTGAGTGAATATGCCTTCAAATATATCATCGATAGAAATCCAGACTTACTGAGAGGACGTGGGGCCTGCTTAGGGGCTTAAAAAATAGATGAACAAATTCTTAAGCAAAAACCCTTAGTAATTTGTATGCTCTCCAGCAACGTCATTGTACACCATCCCCACAGAAAATAGATTGACAAAGAATGGGAGCCCTTCTCAAAATTGGACAGTCAGCTTTCAGTGGGGAGGGCTCATTTTGTCATATAAGTAGGTTGATGAAGACATATCAAGCAATCGCAAACAGATTTCGCCCCAAAAAATTTTGCGAAGTGTATGAGCAGGATGCGATCATTCAAACGATAAAAAATGCTATCCAACTCAATAGAGTGGGGCATGCCTACCTCTTTTGCGGCATGCGAGGAACTGGAAAGACCACACTAGCTCGCTTATTTGCAAAGGGGGTTAACTGTATTAACCTCTCACAAGATCAAGAGCCCTGCAACTCTTGTGAATCTTGTAGGGGTATCGATGCGGGAGGGTTTTCGCTCAACGTAATCGAAATCGATGGAGCGTCTACCCGAGGGATCGATGATATGCGAAATTTGAATGAAACGGTAAGTTATGCCGCCACCCGTGGGCGTTACAAGGTGTATATTATCGACGAGGTTCACATGTTAACTAAAGAGGCTTTCAATGCCCTTTTAAAAACGTTGGAAGAACCTCCCAAACATGTCCTCTTCCTCTTCGCTACGACGGAAGCGCATAAGCTCCCGCCAACTATTGTTAGCCGATGCCAACGGTTCGACTTAAGGCCAGTTCAGAGGGAAAAAATGTTGGCTAAATTAGAAAGCATTGGCACACAGCTCAACATAGAGATAGAGGATGGTGCGTTAAATCTTATCTCCAACTACGCAGAGGGCTCCTTACGTGACGCAGAATCTCTGCTCGATCAGTTGATCTGTTACGAAGAGCCACCTATTACTAAGGAGCATGTCACCAACCTACTTGGCCTTCTCCCTGCAACGCTTTTCTCAGCTCTTGACAAAGCTGCAGAAGAGTGCAATCTGGCCTTTGCTTTTGAGCTCTCTGAAATAATATTTACACAAGGGCATCACCTGGGCCATTGTCTAGAGCTACTCATCGCGCATTACCGCAATATTGCCCTTGTTAACGCCGGACAGAAAAGGGACCCAGAATATGAACATTCGGCACGCTACTATGTACCTGATCAAGTTCTAGAGATTTTAGATTACCTGCTCGACATGCAAGAAAAAATGCAACGCACCCACTTTAAACAAATTCATCTGGAAATTATTTTTTTGCATATCCTTCGCTCTAAGAACAAGATCCAAATTGAGACCCTTGTCGCACGCTTAGAGCAACTTAAAAAAGACTTCTCGGGGGGTGATGACGCCGCACAAAAATCTTCGGCTCAAACAGAAACCAAAATAGATTCCCCCACGTTGCAAAGGGCCCCTATCAACCTGAAAAAAAAAATTAGACACGAACGGGTAATCCATTTTGCGAGTGTTGAACTTAACGGATCTATAAGATAAAATGGCTGAGATTAACTACTGAAGGTGTATCCCCATGGGTAGTGGCTATGCAAAAATGAAGAAACAGGCTAGGCAGTTTCAAGAAAAACTCACTAAGATGCAGGAAAATATGCAAAATGTTGAGGTCATGGGAAGCGCAGGAAATGGTCTAGTAGAAATCACCCTTTCTGGAGATAAAGAGCTCAAAAAAATCATAATAAATCCTGAGTGTGTCGATCCAGAGGATATTGAAGGTCTGCAGGATCTTATCATTGTGGCCTTTAGGGAGGCGACGTCAAAGATTCAAGAAGATCCTATAGGGTTTCCATAACGCGCTCTTTGCACAAGAACTTCTACTCTCTCTTAGAGGTGAAAAGCTTGAGTTTTTACGATATTTCAAAAACGAGTTTTTGATATTTTTCTTTAAGGAAGGTGTTTATTTGCTCGTGGTTTTCCATTTTTAATATCTCCTCAGCAACATCCTCGCTTCCCTTCAAATAGACCCGCTCGATCATTTTCTTGACAAGTGGAATGTAGCGGGAAGTACATGAGAGCTTACGTATACCCAATCCGATAAGGAGTGGTACCATTAGTGGGTCAGATGCCATCTCTCCGCATAAGCTGACAGATGTGTCAGACTTGGCGGCCTCTTCAACAATATAACGGATCATCCAGATGATGCTAGGATGGGTGGGTTGATAGAAGGAGTGAGAATCTTGGGTCGCACGATCTGCTGCCAGAGTATATTGAATAAGATCGTTTGTGCCGATAGACAAAAAATCACACTCCCTGGCAATAAGACCACAAGTCAATACTGCAGAGGGAACCTCTAACATTGCACCTATAGGAATCTCTTTGGCAATTTCATAACCTTCAGAGCACAAACCTATTGCAACCTCTTGAACCAATTCTTTAGCCTGCAGCAACTCTGAAACATCAGAAATGAGAGGTAGCAGAATATGCAAATCTCCTTCTAAACCGACGCGAAGTAGGGCCCTAAGTTGCAGCGTAAACATCTCTTTATTACGTAACAGATACCGAATCGCACGACATCCCAACGCTGGGTTGGGCTCGCTGAAGTAGGGGACCACACCCCCCTTATCACCTCCCACATCAAAAACACGAAAAACGACGGGCAACCCCTTCACCTTCTCCATGACTTGTCGATAAAGGGCAAATTGCTCCTCTTCGGAAAAGGTGTGGAATCCTCTTCCTAAACAGAGATATTCGGAACGAAACAGTCCAATGCCCTCAGCCTTATAGAAGGTGAGAAGGTCGAGATCACTAAGGTTTTCAATATTTGCTAGCACACTTATCTGAACGCCATCGACAGTCTGCGTTTGTTTAGTTATATCTCTTACAACCTGCGATTGCCTCCGTTTATGCTGCTCCTTTTTTCGTTTATACTTATAAAGCACCTTACTGCTAGGATTTATAATGACATCCCCAGCCCCACCGTCTATAATCACTGTGCACGAGTTGAATGGGTAAAGCATATCCACCCCAATGTTGGAAACGTATGCAAGACTTTTGGATCGGGCAATAAGAGCAGAATGGGAGGCTACACCTCCCCGCTCTGTAATAAATCCCAATACCTGCTCTTTGGATACCTTAGCGATGGTTGAGGGGGCGAGCTCTTCAGTAAAAACCACCGAATCTTTCGGGATAACGACCTCCGTTGAGCCATGTCGGTTTGAGTGTAGATTTCCCAAAATGCGCTCTGAAATGTCCCTTACATCGAGAAGCCTCTGCTTAAAAACGCTTCCCCCCTCTTTTGCAAGACCTTTTTCATAACTGGATATCACTGAACAAAATACAACCTCAGCATTCTTCAAACACTCGCGAATTTTCTTTTCCATAAAAGTAGTTAGGAAAGGATCTTCGAGCATTTGGATGTGTGTGTCGATAATCGCGATGGCTTCCGTCGAACCCTCTCTAGCCAAAAACCTCTGTAAGTCATTGAGATCATCCCGGCTGATATGGATCGCACTGCGGTACCTCTTTACCTCCTTTTCAACTTCGGAAAATGTAATAGAGACTTCAGCAGGTGATAACGCCAATTCCTCTTTCCTTAAAAAGAAGAGGCGCCCAATAGCTATCCCTTTACTAATAGAAATGCCTTTAAAAAGAACTTCCTCAAGCACTTTAGGCATTGCTAAATATCCCCTTCAAACTTTGTCTCAAAAGCATAAAGCAGCTCAGATAGAGTCTTTTCTGCGTCGACCCCTTCCACCTCAATTTTTACTCTCGCATCCCTCGGTGCCGTCAAGGTCATAACACTCATAATGCTACGAGCATCGACCGACTTCTCCTTATAGATCAATGTGACTTTCGACCGGGACTTCTGAAGAATTTTAGCGATGGTCGCCGCAGGCCTTATATGCAATCCCAAATGGTTCTTCACCTTTGTAATCGACTCGAGTTTTCTCTTCACCTCTTTATCCTCGCACAACACTTTGTAAGAAACCCCAGGCTGAACTATTTTGCAAAATACCTCCCGTCCCATTTTTTCTTATTTAAGATCCTTTATACACTAGTACTAGCAAAGGCACACCTATCTAGAACATATATTCGCGAGCAAACTTTTCCTAAACATTGGCCTACTGCACGAACAGAAAACTCACTGTACCACAACTCTACATCTGCCAAATGTTACCATCCACCCCTTAGGAAAACAGCCTAAAATGCCCTCCAAAAAACTGCTGGAGCATCAATTTTATGAAATACTCACCAAATAAAAAACACCCAATTCAAAAACACAAAAAAGCTGAGATCTCACACATAGAAACCAAAAATTATTCTATTCTACGTACAGTAGCCGAACCACACCCCTCATTCACTACCACTATACACCTGATTAATAGAGACAGTCTCACCAATGAACATACCTCGCACAAAATGCGATGACTTAAGCGAAAAAAGCTCCACTCATCAACGCAGCGGAGGATGCTAACTACATGAAATTTCATGTAAGACACTCATGCTATCACACACTATGTTAACACCGACATCCAACTATTCAACCGACAAGCTCAAACAGACCACCAACGAGAAAACAACACACCAACCAAAAACCCTCGCCTCATCTGGTAGATAGCATAAAAAGTCTTTGCACTTTTTTTCAATGATCATATATTGAGAACTTGCGGATGGGGATGTGTGAGGGGGCGTTGATTTAAGATCCACGCAAGCTGAAACAACGCCTCTAAACAACTGCCATGATGGTGAAAGAGATACACTTAAACCATGGATAGTAGCGGCTAACTCAAAATTGGATACACATGACACATAATGTCGTTGTAATCGGGGGAGGTTTTGCAGGCGTTAATGTCGTTAAAACGTTGAATAAAGCCCCCATAAAGACTCTGCTCATTGATAAGACAAACCACCACCTATTCCAACCTCTCCTCTACCAGGTTGCCAGCGCGGCCCTTTCACCGGACGATATTGCCACCCCACTGAGGAAGCTCTTTTTCCGCCAAAAAAATGTATCTGTGATGATGGGCACAGTAGCAAATATCGACAAAAAGGGTCGCCACATCTTTCTGGAAACAGGAGAAAAGCTTCACTACAATTATCTAGTGGTTGCAACGGGAAGCATTCCATTCTATTTTGGACAGGATCAATGGGCTACGATCGCACCGGGACTAAAAACTATAAACGACGCACTAAAGATGCGAGAAAAAATTTTACTCTCATTCGAGAAAGCAGAACGAATAAGTAATAGGATGGAGAGGAAGATTTTTCTGACCTTCGTACTAATCGGTGCAGGCCCCACGGGAGTAGAGATGTCTGGAGCTATTTCTGAGATTATTCACGAAAAATCATTTAAAACTTTTCGCCATATCCGCCACGAAGAGATTAAGATCTATCTCATCGATGCCGCCCCAAGAGTTCTTCCCTCTTTCCCGGAATCACTCTCGGAACGCGCCTACAAGGCACTAAAAAAAAGAGGGATAGAAATTCTCACCAAAACAAAAGTTTCCCACATTAGTTACAGAGGGGTAAGAACAGAAAAAAGAGTCATCGCCACAGAGAATATCTTTTGGACAGCGGGTAATCAAGCTTCCCCGCTAGTTAAAACGCTTAACACCCCTGTTGACGACCAGGGCCGTGCGGTTGTAGGGCCCGACCTCTCCATCCCAGGGCATCCAGAAGTGTTTGTCATTGGCGACGCAGCACTCTGCTCGGGAAAAGATGGTTCACCCCTCCCCGGGGTCGCCTCCGTAGCCATGCAACAGGGGCGTTACGTGGGCAAAATCATCCGGAAAACCCTCTCTACATCTGAGAGGCCCCCCTTCTCCTACTTTGATAAGGGTGGTGTGGCTACCATTGGTAAGAATTTCGCCGTAGGCTATATCCGCAAACTCCATTTTAGCGGATTTTTCGCCTGGACCCTTTGGTGTTTCATTCATGTCTTGTACCTTTCGGGTTGCCGTAACCGTTTGAGCGTTATCCTACAATGGGGCTTCCAATATTTCTCTAACTTTTACAATGCTCACATTATCCACACGCCGATAGATGAGGCATTAAAAGAATCTATCGCGCTCCGGAAAAAGGAGGAGTGAAAAAAGCCCCTGTGGTACTCTCTCCATATGAACAGTCTCTCAGAGATCTTTTGGAGGCGATATCCGGCGCTCTACCTGGCTCTCTGTTTTTTGCTGGGACTCGCTAGCGCCTGTCATCTCTATTTATTCACACTCACTCTCTTTATCCCCAAGAAAGCTCTGTGGGGAGTCGTTTTAATGGGACTCATATATTTCAAATGTCTTTACCCAAGCCTTCCTCCAGGTGGGGAAGGTGTCGCAGTGTTTCAGATCGAAGAGGTTAAACGGCATAAGGGTCCCTTTCACTCTTCCTTGGTGTACGTGGGAAAAGTAAAAGCATTCCGACAGGGGAGCAGGGCATGGTATCGTATTCCTTGCCGACTCTATATGCATCACAAAAAAAATCGTCCAAAAGCCAACTGCGAATACCTCATCCCCTCGGCTACACTCATAAAAATCTCCCCCTTTCGCTATATCTTAAAAGGAGCAGGGGAATGGCTCCCCGTTAAGCGCACATTTAGTTTTGCCGAGTGGAGATTTCAAGCGAAAGAGAGAGTAAGGAATATGCTGCGCGCCCATTACACAGATAAACGCTCCTACGCACTGATGAGCGTACTATTTACTGGCGACTCAGAGAGCTCCATCCTTTCCTACCAATTTGGTAAAGTAGGAGTACAACATCTACTCGCTATCTCGGGGTTTCACTTTGCCATCCTCTCTCTATTCTTAGCTCTACTCTTAAAACTCTTTCTCCCCAAAAGGGGCGTCATAGCCGGTCTAATCCCCTTTCTATGCGCCTATCTTTTCTACATGGGCGGAGCGACCCCTTCCATCAGCCGCGCATGGATCGGCATGATAACATTTACAATAGGCATTCTCTTCTCATTCAGACCTACAGCGTTGAATTCCTTGGGAATCTCATTACTTTTCGCTCTATTGAGTCCACTTACTATGGCAAATATTAGCTTCCAGTTGAGTTTCAGCGCAACACTCTGCATACTAATATTTTACAAAAAATTTCAAAAAACCCTGGAGCTCCTACTACCCAAACGCCCTTTTGATCAACTACAGCGTATGCCTCTCCTCGATCAAGGGGGGTATCTTATCTGCTCTTACATACGCAATGTACTCGCACTAAATGGCGCTGTGTTAACCTTTACACTCCCCCTACTCATCTTTCATTTCCATTCCTTTCCACTGATATCCCTAATTTACAACCTGTTTATTCCTCCACTATTCGTCTTTCTCATGGGAGGGGCTATATTAGGTCTATTTATCCCCGGGGTGAGTTTCATTAACGGTCATTACACCTCGCTTTTACTCGACTTGATCGCAAATGCCCCAAAAAAATTGGGGTTTTGTCTGGGGATAAAAACAACACTTATGTTGGCTACTAGCATAGTCCTGGCTCTACTCTACTGCAGGTGGAGAAAAAACGCCTCCCATCGCAATACCCCGCTACATACTACTGAGCACACGCAAGCTTACCACTCCCGCCACAGTGATAACACATAACTTGCTAGATAGAACACAATCACATCCGCACACATAAACACCAAACTGTACTGTAAAGGTTTGTCAAAGATTCTCTGCACCGGCGAAATTAAAACAATAAAGCATATTTTTCTAATTAGCCCCCTATGGGCATAATTAGACGTTAGAAAATATGAAACATTACGCCCCACAAAGGTTGTAAGAAACCCATGAGAAATGTGGGCAAAAAACTGAAAATTGAAGAAATACCCGCGATCTAGAATGAAGTATACGCACACCTTGATGGCGGAAAGCAGGTCTTTTAATAGCCGTTTCTCCATCTGGGAACGCGTACAGGACTTGATCAGGCCGCGCGCACCATGCATAGTGCTGACGATGAGAAAGTCTAAAGCCCACGTCCACATACTATTCCCCGCATACCTGCAAGCGACATACCCAACGCCAGCCCCCAAAGCAACGGGGACAATCAACTCCAACATAAGTTTAAAGCGATCCCACCCGGTGGAAGCTTCTCCCTCTCCACCAGAGAAAACCCTACTTTGTACAAAATCTAGCACGCGTGACACAGGAAGATACCTTGCACACCTGAACACCAATTTTGAGGCTACATGGGGGATGACACCAAGCGTTGAGTTAAACATACCCCTCCCCTGATAGAACAGGAGCTGATCAAGCCCACGCAAAGCAAAACGCTTAAAATTACCTAATGATGAGTTCGAAACCATACTAGCCAATACACCGGCCCTCTCCACTCAAAAGACCACTGAATGGTAGAAAAACTCGTTTTTTTGATCAATAAAAATTAGTCAAGAAACCTCATACACTTTCTATTATTGGCGTTAAATTTCACTTAATTACTGACATTACGAAGCAGAGCGAAATTTTTGTAATTCTGAGTCGACAAGCACTTAATCAACCTTAATGAGGGATTTTTTGCATCTTAGCCATCACTATACGCTGGAGCGTTGTTGTGTAATTCGCTGGTGTGCATGAAAATTGAGAAAATACCCGAAAGAGAAACAAAAACTGTGAAGACAAAGGCAAAATGCATGCGACAAGAAAAATGGCTCCAAGAGCAGATGGAGGAGCGCCCTTGTCTAAGGGACTGCTATTTACAGAAAAGTAGTCACTTCTTTCTATAACGATTAAGGGCCTGTTGAGAAATAGAAGACCCCTGATGAATTTTCCAAGAATCAACTTCAAATAAAA
>Ga0066187_1000261_pt1 | contig 19727 bp, 21 predicted proteins | sample WorMetexBAHAMAS1_FD_58706 | JGI IMG/M metagenome (GOLD analysis project Ga0066187, IMG submission 58706) | Marine gutless worms symbiont microbial communities from Max Planck institute for Marine Microbiology, Germany - Inanidrilus exumae... | ecosystem: Host-associated > Annelida > Digestive...
GTCAGGGAATCAGAAAACCGTTAATTTTGATTCAACGTTCCTCAAATGCGCTCTAGGCTCTTGGTGTTGATGGCGATGCCGATGCATTGGGCCGCCGAATTGGTCAGGCGGGCCGCCGCCACGTTGGCTTCGATACATTCGCCGAGGTCGGGCACGGGGTAATCGGGCAGACCGCGCATGTGTTTGCGTGTTGGTTCGTGGCACATGACCAGGGCATCCGGTTGCGCCCCATGGATCAGGCCGAGAGACACGCCGGCGTAGGACGCATGGAACAGCGACCCCTGCCCCTCGACGATATCCCAATGGTCGGCCTCGTTGGATGGCGTCAACCATTCGACGGCGCCGGAAATAAAATCGGCGACTACAGCATCGACGGAAACGCCGGAGCCGGTGATGAAGATGCCGGTTTGACCGGTCGCCCGGAATGTCGCCTTAACGCCGCGGTCCCGGAGTTCGCGGGTGATGGCCAGCGCCGCGTACATCTTGCCAACGGAACAATCGGTTCCGACCGGAAGCAGGCGCTTTCCGGACCGCCGTATGCCGCTGGCGACGGCGAAGGTTTCTGTCGGATGGCGCACGTCGAACAACCGACGGCCGTGCAATTGGGCGACGTCAGCGATGGCCGGCACGTCGGCGACCTTGCGGTGCAGGCCGCTGGCCACATCCATACCGAGCTCGACGGCCCGGACCAGGGTCTTGGTCCATGCGTCGGCGATGACCCCGCCACGGTTGGCGACACCAACGATGATGGTTCGAACGCCTTTTTCGGCGGCTTCCTCTAGGCTCATGTCGGGGAGCCCGAGATCGGCATGGCAGCCCTCCAGCCGCAACTGGCCGAGGCAGATGTCCGGCCGCCAATCGACAACGCCCTGCGCCGTTTTCGCCGCCAGTTGGTCGGCGGCGTCGCCGAGAAACATCAAATAAGGGGATTTCAATTCCATCGCTCACCTGGCCCCTGAATAACCCGCAGACCATAATCAAATGGCACCGGTCTGTCAGCGGGCCAACCGCCGAGGTAACGGAGGACCAGAAATCACCGTGCCGCCTTGACCCCCCCACCGCTGGTCCTTAACCTTCACCCGGTAATGGTGTGTTGGCGGAGGAACCCGGATGGCCCGGCTCATAACACTCGTGACGTTTTGCCTCCTGCTGGCCGCCACCGTGTCCGTCGGCGGCATCGCCAATCAGGCGCTCGCCTTCAATACCTACAAGAATTGCTACAACAAATGCGTCCGCGACGAGGACAAGGCGATCCACGCTTGCCGCAAGGAACTCTGCGCCAAGGAAAAGAAAAAATCGCGCAAGGCCAAGTGTAACAGCTCGTGTTTTCCCAACGGCGAAACGCGCCACAAATACTGCAAGAACGAATGCGCCCGTGGAGAGAGCTGCCTCAGGAGCAAGACGACCAAGGCCTGCCTGAAGACGTGCGAACCAGACCGGAAATCCAACATCCGCGGATACTTGGCGTGCAAGAAGGATTGCACGGGCAAGTGTTCGAAGTGGTAGCCGCCATCGGGTCCGGGCCGCGCCCTCTGTGAAACGGTTCCTCTCCTGGCCGCCGATTGCGCTCGATCCGAAAGTCCTGATCCGTCGGGTTGCGTCCGGAGCCGCCGCCGGCGTTCTGCCCGGTGCTCTGCTGTTTATCTTTTTCTCGACCAAGGGTGGCCTGATCGTATTCGCCCTGGTCATCCTCGTCGCCCTGTTGTCCGGCTCCGGCAACGCCGTTCTCCTGAGCGGCACATTGAGCATCGCCACGCTCATCGGGGTCGCCGGCATCTGGTGGTTGCTTCCGGACACCCACTACCGCCCCTACGAAAAATACGGCCGCATCGATCATTACGAGCCCGGCCTCGATGTTCGGTTCGAAATCCCCCACGGCGACCTCGTGGCGATCAGCGGGTCCGAATTCGCCGCCGCCACCGAGCCCAGAACCGTGACCTTCATCACCGACGACCGGGGTTATCGCAACCGCCGGGAAGCGAGCGACGATTCGATCATCCTTGTCGGTGATTCCTTCGTCGCCGGAATGAGTTCCGACCAGGACGCGATGCTGGCCGCTCACCTCGAGGAGATGACGGGTCGCCAGTTCTATTCAATGGCCTATCCCGGCAACTTGCATTTCTATGCCGACCTGATCACCCGTCTAGGCCGCCCGGCTCATGTGTTCATGTTCGAGGGTAACGACTTCGGCGCCGGCGATTGCGTGACCAACAACCGCCCGCCCCGGCGCCTGATGGACCGTTTGCGCCGCCACCTGCCCGTCGCCGCCAAGACCGCCAACTACCGGCGGCGTGCGACTCGCCAGTTCCGGAACTGGATGCGCGGCGTCGAGAAGACCGACGAAATCCTGGTAGAACGGCATTATGTCGCCGGCAAACCGATGCTCTTTCACAAGAACTACGTGAAGACGACACTAAACGCGACCAACGATCTACACGCTTGCTATCGCAACACGCTGGAACGGATCCGCGGTCTCGTCAAAAGTCTGGTGTTCGTGCCGACCAAATACCGGGTCTATCACGCGCTCTTCGACGAGGCGGCCGAGGCGCCGGCCGCCACCGCCCAACTGCAGGCCTTGCGGTCGTTGGCGAAAGAGGCCCAAATCCCCGTGTACGACTTGACGCCGGCGCTCGTTTCCGGTGCCGCGCGGTCCCTGGAGAGCGACGGGTCGTTCATCTACTGGCGGGACGACACCCATTGGAACGGCCTCGGCGCCCGGATCGGCGCGCGCACCTTCGCCTGCAAAGTGCTCGACAGGTCCTTCTGCCTTTCCGATAAATGACCCGGGTGAATTGAGACGGGGACGAACTTCTATGCGGCTTGACGGAATGATACGCGGCGTCGCCGCCGGCTGTGTCGCCGCCGGGCTGCCCGCATTGATCATCTGGGCCTATTTCTCGCAAAGCGCCGCCCTCTCCGTGTTTGCGGGGATTGCGCTGCTCGGCGCCTTCGTCCAACGGAAGAACGCCTATCTGCTCGCCGGTGCCATCGGTGTCGGGACCCTAATCGTCGTCGCCGGCGTCGGGTTGCTTCCCGACCTCTATTATCGGCCGCACGAGAAATACGACGCCGGCGGGCGCTACCAGCCGAACGTCAACATCACCTTTCCGTCGCCGTTCGGCGATCTCGTGGCGATCGGCGGCGACGAATTCCGTTCGGCCAGCGAACCCCGGTCGATCGAATTCGTCACCGATGCGATGGGATTTCGCAACCGTCACGAATACCGAAAGGGCGACACCGTCCTGCTCGGCGATTCCTTCGTTGCCGGCAACGGACTGTCACAGGAGATCCTCATCGGCGAACGCCTGTCGGAACGCACCGGCCGGCCTCACTACGCCGTCGCTTTCCCGGCCAATCTCATGGCCTATGCGAAAATGCTCGAGGACCACGGCCTGCCCGCCTATGTGTTCGTGTTCGAGGGCAATGACTTCGAAGGCGACGACTGCAAACCCTACCGGCCGCGGGAAAAGAAATGGCAGGACAGCGTACGCGCGGCCATCCCACTGGCTACGAAAACGGTCGCCTATAAGAAAAAGGTTTCGCGGGCCTGGCGGGCCATGAAGAAACGATGGCGCGGCGCGGCGCGGCGCCGAAGCCCCGCGTCTCGTCCCGGCGCGTCGCCGGCGCCGATATGCTGTTCCTCAATCACTATGTCGAAATTACGGAGCGTCAATCGTACACGCTTCCCGCCTGCTATGCCGAGGTCTACTCGACCGTCCGCCATCTAATCCGCGGCTTCGTGTTTCTACCGACGAAGTACCGGGTCTACGCGCCTCACCTCGACGACGGCCCGGTGACCGGCCTGCGCCACCTGCATTGGCAAGCCACCGAAAACCTGGCCCGGTCGCTCGGCGTTCCCGCCTATGACATGACACCTCATCTTGCGGCGGCGGCGGAATCGGCGCTCGAAAGCGGCGACTTCGTCTATTGGCGCGACGACACCCATTGGAACGGGCTCGGCACCGCTACGGTGGCCGGGGTCTTGTCCGATCTTTTCCCGGCGGCCGATTAACACGGGACCGCCGGCTTCGGCCCGCGAATCGAATCCCGTCTTTCAGCCCGGCACCCGGCCGCCGAACCCGCGAAACCTCGGCGGCGCATTGGCTGTAGAGAATTTTTCAATTTTATTTCAAGGGCTTATTTGCTAGTTCGCGAACCGGCTCCTTGGCTATTGAAGACCCAGACGGCGGCGTTTATGGGAGTAGATGAAGACCAAGGTTAAGACTACGGACCATGTACAGGCGATCCGCCCAGCTTCGTCGCATCCTGACCGCCGGCACGATTGTCGGTCTGCTCGCGACCTGCCCAACCCCGCCGGCGGTCGCAGCCGCCAGCCGCGTCGGCCATCTCACGGTCAATGCGGTCAGTCTCAACGGCGCCGGAACCAAGGCCAGGCTCAAGCCCGGGGCCGGGTTCACCGTGAGGATGGATTTCCGCTCCGATTCTTCGGCCTGGTGCCCCAAGTGCCAGAACCAAATCGTCGTCGGCTTCGCCAAGAGGATCGACGGCCGTTGGGGAAAAGGTCCCCGGCGGCAAATGCGTCTACTCGAAGGACGGCCGGCGCACGGAAAAGGGGTTCCGCTTCCGCATGACCGCACCCAAGGAACCCGGCCGCTACAAGCTGACCCTGATGGCCCCGCAGGCCTACAACTGCATCCGGGCCATGAAGTGGCAGGCCAAACCCTCGGCGATCGCGTCGATTACGGTGCGGTGAATTCGGCCGATCGGTCTACCTCTACGCCTCCGCCGCCCCGTAGGTTTCGTAAGCCGCAAGGTTCTCGATGTTGTAGACCCCGTAAGCCAATGTGCTGCGGATATGCAAGATCGCGCCAACGAAGCTTTGTCTCTGACCCCCTACAGACGAAGAGAGCGCTTTACTGAAACCGTTGGGTGGGCGGCGGCGCGTTTGTCGCTGAACATCATCCTGAACTCTCGTTCACCCCTATCACTGAAGACGACCACTCGGGACCCTTCCTGCCGGGACGCCCAGCCGAGGTCAAAAAAGCGTCGGAGAAATGCTGTCCCGAGCGAACCGGCCAAATGGCTCCGGCGCGAACTCCAGTCGAGACAGGATTTGCAAAGTGGGCGACGGCCTTTTGAAATCGCTTCCAGGTCGACGCCAAAAGCGATCACAAACTGCTGTCCCGAGGATGTCAGCGTTACGTCTTCACCGGCCTCAATCAGCTGCCCGTTGGCGATCATGCTGTCGTAGAGCAGCACCCCGAGATCGCCGGCCAAATGGTTGTAACAGACCCGAGCATTTCGCAATGCGATGTCGCGCGGACCGGTCCGGGTGCGGAGCAAACCCCGTTCGGCAGCCATACCCATCATGGCCTCGAGCAGACTGCCGACGTCTTCACCCGCCAGGGCAAAGTAGCGATGCCGGCCCTGCTTGCGCTGTCGCAACAAGCGGGCATCCTCCAGCTTTCTCAGATGCGAGCTGGCCGTTTGCAGCGTGATCCCGGCTTCCGCCGCCAGTTCACTTGCCGTGAGCGCCTTGCCGGCCATCAGCGCAATCAGGATGTTGGCCCTGGCCGGGTCTCCGATCAAGGAACCGAGAAGGGCGATGTCGGGACCTTCTTTCATAGTTCGATCTTAGTCGAAGCATCTTCGAGAGGCAATATGCCATGGTTCGTCAATGATCGAACTATGGAGGCACCGATGATAACCTGTTTCATCCGATACCACATTGACCCGACCAAGAGGTCGCAGTTTGAGCAGTATGCCCGCACCTGGGGCGAAGCGATCCCGCGCTGTGGTGCGGACCTGATCGGCTATTTCGCCCCTCACGAGGGCTCCAGCACACTTGCATACGGGGTTTACAACATAGAAAGCCTTGCGGCCTACGAAACCTACCGGCAAAGACTGTCCGACGATCCACTCGGTCGGAAAAACTACGCGTTCGCGCAACGGGAGAGATTCCTGGTCCGGGAAGACCGGACCTTCCTGAAACTGGCCTCGGCGCCGCACGGCTCGGGGGATGGGTCATGATCGCCGTCATCTTCGAGGTGCATCCGGCGGATGGTCGCAAGGACCAATACCTCGATATTGCCGCGGCCCTATTGCCTCTGGCTCGAGAAGTCGATGGGTTTGTGTCCGTGGAACGCTTTCAAAGCCTCAGCGATCCCAGCAAGCTGTTGGCGTTGTCCTTTTTCAGGGATGAAGAGTCCGTACAGCAATGGCGCAAGCTTGCCGCGCACCGTTCAGCGCAACGCAAAGGCCGCGACGGCGTATTTGAAGACTATCGGCTTCGCGTCGCCCAGGTGATGCGGGACTACGGTCTGCACGCTCGCGAGGAAGCGCCTGCGGACAGCCGGCAGGAGCACCAATGAATACCGACCTGTTCCGAGTCCGGCGCCGCCCTACAAATAAAACGCCACCCGCAACTGCAGAAAGTCGTCGCGCTGCAGGTCGTTGGCGGCCGTGCCCGCCGGCGTGTTCCAGCTGAAGCCGCCCTCCAGCTCCAGTTTCAGGCGGTCGGTGAGGCGCCGGTTGGCCTCGACATTGATGGACCGCGCGCCGCCATCGAGGTCGGCGACGAACCCGATGAGCGCGTCCGTGTCCCATTCGTCGTTGAGGACCAGACGCAAGCCGGTGAAGAGGTCGTTGTCGAAGCGCGTCGAGGGTGCCCCGGCGTGGCGGCCGTCGCGATGGTATTCGGCGAGCACACCGAGATCGGCGCCGGTGTCGGTGATGCCGAAGAATGTGTATTCGAAACCCGTGACGGCGGCGGCGAACTTTTCCTGTTGGCCGGTGCGGAAGATCGATTCCAGTTTCCACAGCCAGCTGCCCTTGGTCGCCTGCAGGTCGAGGCCGGTCTGGTCGATGGTATCGTAGTGCGGGATCCACACCGTTTCGCCGCCGGCCGACGTGCCCTCGATCAGGCGCGGCTCGCGGCCGGTACCGTGGAAATGATAAAGGCCGACGTCGAAGTCGCCAAAGGTGTGGCTCCAGCGAAGGGCCAGGTCGAGGCGTTTGTCGCGGGCCGCCGAATCGTAGGTGGCGGCGCGGCCGTCGACCAGGCGCCCGCTCCTCAGGCGTCCCTGGCGGCTCGGATAGCGGCGCTCGCGGAAACCCGGCAGCAGGTAGGCATCGACCGTGCCCCAGTCGGCGAGATAGGTCAACGCCACCATGGGCTGGCCCAGCTTGTCCTCCTGATCGGGGTCGGTCAGCAGGTCGGTCTGGTTGATGACGTCGACCAGATGGCGCGATTCGGCAACGCCCCAGAAGACCTTGCCGAGCCCCGCGCGCAGCTCCCAGTCCTCACCGATATGCAACCACAGGACCTCGCGGAGGTCGCTATGCGTGCGCTTGCCGTCGTTGGGCTCGATGCGTGCGTAGGGCACCAGGATGAACTCGTCGTCGCCGTCGTTCCAACGCCAGTTGAATTCCGGCTGCAGGGTCAGGGACGGGCTCACGCGATTGTCATGCTGATCGGCGAAGGCCGGCGCCTGGAAGAACAGGCGCGTATCGACGGCGGCGAAACCCGAGATCTCGGGAGCCGGCAACAGGGTGTCGTCCGACGCATCGTCGGCAAAAGAAGCCGACGCCCCGGAAACCAGGGCGCCGGCCAGGCAGGCGGACAGGAGAGAACGCTTGACCATGGCAGGAGTACCGTCGGCGATAAGGTTCAGGCCGTCAACGCTGACGCCTGAGCACCGTCTTCGAGAAATCCCGGTCCTTCAGTCCGGTCTTGAACCTGTAGTCGTCGAAGGCCAGCACCGTCGACTTGCCGGTCTGGTGGTTGACCATGACCAGTTCGTGGGACCGCCAGAATTTGTCGAGGTACTGCTGGTACTTGTTGAAGTTCAGGGTCTTCAGGAGTTCGTTCTTGCGGTCGTAGAACTCGACGGTGATCTGCCGGTATTCCTGTTTGTCGATCCACACCACCTGGCGCGTGTAGCCGGAGTATTCGTAAAGCGGCTTGCGCTCGACGACGAAGCACTGCAGGTCGCCGCAGGCCTCGTCGCGCAGGTGCTTGTAGGCGTATTTGTCGACCTCCTGCGAGGCCAGGTCCTCGAAGGCGAACTCGCTGCCGACGAAGGGACCGGACTTGTTGGCCGACGAGATGCGTTTGACCCGTTTCAGCGCCGGCAGGAACAGCCATTGATCGTCGGGGTCGAGGATCTTGGTATGGGTCAGCATGGCCGTGCCTTTGACGTCGCGCGGGTGATTGAGGACGATCATCGTCTTGTCGCCGCGGCCGCGGTCCGGAATCTCGAGCGTCGCCATGTCGAGCTTGCGGGTGCTCGTCTGGCCGCTCTTGTTCTTCAGGACCATGCTGAGGACCGAGGTGTGGTCACCGAAACCGAGGTCGCGGCGGTCCGCCTCCTCGGCGATGGCGAGGCCCTTTTCCTCGGCAGTATCGGCCGTCGCGGCCAGGGGTGCGACCGCGACGAGACCGGCGACGACAGCCGCGACGAGCGGCCGGCCGGTGCTTTTAATAGGCTTCTTGGGCAACATAATCGCTCCTTCTTTGCTTGCGCTCGACCGCCATCAGCAGCGGCGGCAAGAGCACGAAATCGATGACCAAAGCGGCGGCCACGGCGAAGGCCGTCAACAGGCCCATCTCCGCGTTGACCGTGAAGTCGGACAGCGACAGCACGCCGAAGCCGGCGACGACGATGGCCGTCGTCACCCACAACGCCGTGCCGACGGTGTTGAAGGCGTAACGGATCGAATCCTCCGGCGTGTCGCCGTGGCTGCGCCGGGCCCGCATGTACTTGGACAGGAAATGCACGGTGGCGTCGACGATGAGGCCGAGGCTGGTCGCCGTGATCACCGAGGAGGCCAGCCCGACCTCGCCGACGAACAGCGACCAGGCACCGAAGGTGACCACGGCCGGCGCCAGGTTGGGGACCATACTCAAGAGCCCCAACTTTATGCTTCTCAGCGCCAGCACCAGGCATAGCGAGATCAGGATCAGGGCCGAGGTCGTGCCGAGCAGCATGGAGCGGATATTGCGCTCCGAGATGTAGGCGAACATCACCGTCGGGCTGGTGCCGATGGCATGCATGGCGGCCGGTGCGTTGTCCGTGAGCCAGGTCTCGGCGCGGGCCGCGAACTCGCGCACTTCCTTGGTGCTCGAGTTCTTGAAGGTGACGGTGACCCGCGTCGCCGACTTGTCGACGTTGATCTGGTTATTGAGGTCGAGGCCGAAGGGCAGCGACATTTCGTAGAGCAGCAGGTACTGGGCGGCGAGTTCGCGGTCCGTCGGCAGGGCATAGGCCTCCGGCGCGTCGCCGTGCATGTTCTTGTTGAGCCGCTTGAAGATGTCGGTGATCGAATTGACGTGGTCCGTTTCCGGCTGCGCCCTCAACCAATCCGTAAACGCGCTGAGCGTGGCGAGATAGTCGGGATTGCTGACGCCGCCCGAATCGCCCGCTTCGACGGAGAACTCGACCTGATAAATGCCGGTCAAATGGTCCTGGGCGAAATCCGTGTGGGAGCGGAAATCGACGTTCGGCGTGAAATACTCGACGAAGCGGTCATCGAGCACGATCCTCGGGATCATGGCGCCGAGCAGGATGACGGCGCCGGCGGTGCCGAACAGGAGCACCTTGCGTTTTTCGATGACGAAATCGGCCCAGCGTTCCATGACCGAGTGATGGACCCCGCCGTCCGCCGTCTTGCGGACCTTGACGCGCACCGGCATCACCGACATGAAGGCCGGCAGGAAGAAGATCGAGTAAAGCCACGCCGCCATGACCCCCATGGCGGTGATGTTGCCGAGGTCGTGGAACGGCGGCGCGTCGCTGGAGTTCAGCGTCAGGAAGCCGATGGCGGTGGTCAGGCTGGTCAGGAAGACCGGGCTGAAGTTGACGCGCAGGCTTTCGATGATGGCGGCACGCTTGTCCATGCCGCGGCGCATGGCGGCGAACATGACGACCAGGATGTGGACGCTGTCGGCGATGGCCAACGACAGGATGATGGTCGGCGCCGTCGCCGACGGCGGCGTCAGGCGAATACCGAGCCAACCGGCAAGCCCCATGGCCGTCGCCGCCGACAGGCCGATGACCAGGACCGTGCCGAGCGTCCCGGAGAACGAGCGCAGGAACCCGATCATGGCCAGGATCAAAACGCCGTACATGATCGGAATCAGGGAGCTCATGTCGTTGATGCTGGCTTCCTCGAAGGCGGCGTTCATGGGCACCATGCCGGTCAGGACCAGTTCGATACCGGGGTATTCGCCGCGCACCTCATCGGCGAGCGACCGGGCGGCGGCCATGACGCTCGGCACCTCGCCCATTTCCTTCCGGGGCAGCGTGATGGTGACGTTGACGGCGGCGGCGCCACGGTCTGCGGCGACCAGGCGGTTGAACAACAACGGGTCGTCCATGGCGACCGAGGCGACCCGGTCACGGCCGGCTTGATCGAGAGAAGCCGTGTCCCGGGCCAGGTCCTCGACCGTCAGGTCGTCGCCGACCGCATAGGAGTGCTGGAAATTGGGGATCGAATCGACGCGTGTAGAAAAGGGCAGCTGCCAGCCGCCGTCGGTCAGTTTCGCCATGGCCTGCAGCATGGCGGGCGAGAAGGCGTCGCCCGACTTCGGCTTGAGCACGAACATGACGTTATCGTTCTTGGAATAAATGGTCTCGACGGCGTCGAAGGCCAGAAGCTGCGGATTGTCCTTGCCGAAGAACACCCGGTAGTTGGTGTCGAAGGCGAGGAAGCGGCCACCCGAGGCCGCGGCGACGGCCAGGGCCACGGCCAGCGCCATGACCAGCCAGCGGAACCGCAGCACCTGTTCCGCGAAGCGTACAACCGTGTCGTCGATCCGTTTTTGCATTGAACTGCCCCCAGATATGCTCGTTGGTTCGGTTGGTTCTTGCCCGAAGAAGGAAACTGGCGTAGTGTAAACTACACAGTGCAGTTCAGTAAACTACACCGTTTCGTTTACTTTGCAAGAGCCGTTTTTTGACAAAATCGTGATCGACGACGATTCCCCCCCCGCCGAGCCGCAAACCGTCGTTGATGACGACGCGCCCGGTCGTGACGATTCCGAGAATATCCTGACCGAAGGCGCCGGCCGCCCGGACAAACGCAAGGCCATCGTCGAGGCGGCTTCCCTGACCTTCCTCGAGCGCGGTTTCGGCGACACCAGCATGGACGAGGTGGCGGCCCGGGCCAACGTCTCCAAACGGACGGTCTACAGCCACTTCGGCAGCAAGGAAGCGCTGTTCAAGGGCATCATCGAGAACCGCTGCGCCTGCATCTCGCAACCGACGCTGGGCCGGGAACTGGCCGAGATGGATATCGAGGAGGCGCTCGTCGCCATCGGCCTGCAGTTCATGGATATCGTGCTGTCGCCGGAGGCGCGCACGGTCGAGCGCATCATTATCGGTGAATCGAAACGCTTCCCCGACCTCGGCCGCATCTTCTACGAGGCCGGCCCGGCCGAGGTCAGCGCCCGGGTCTCCGCCTTCCTCGCCGAACGGGCCGATCAAGGCGACCTCGACATCGATGATCCGGACAAGGCCGCCGCCTGCTTTTTGATGATGGTCCAGGGCAAGATTTGCAAGACCGCCCAGATGGTCCCCGGCTGGGCGCCGGAGCCGGGCGACGTGGCGGATATGGTTCGTTTCGCAGTCCGGTTGTTCCTCGGCGGCGCCAGGGCCGGTTGACGCGACAGCTAGCGCCGAAACACCTATTCCTCTAGCCGACCTTACGACGCCGCTTTCGAGGTGCCGAAGTCTCGTACCAACTCGACAGCCTCGCGGGTCACTGCGGTGGTCCCCATGTCACCGCCGAACTCCCTGGGCCGGAGCCGATTTTCGGCGAACCCCCGGGAGACGGCGTCCTCGATGACCTGGGCTGCCTGCGCCAGGGTCCGGTCGCCAGATTTGTCGGCCAGGTAATCGAGCATCAGGGCACCACTCAGGATCGCCGCCAGGGGATTGGCCCTGTCCTGGCCCATGATGTCTGGCGCGCTGCCATGAGCCGGCTGGAAAAGCCCGTGGTCGTCGCCGATTTCGGCGCAGGCCGCCATGCCCATGCCGCCGACCAGGCCGCCAGCCAGATCGGAAAGGATGTCACCGAGCATGTTCTCCATGACCAGCACGTCGTAGTCCCAGGGCCGCCGAACGAGGTTCAAGGCCTGGGCGTCGACGTAACTGTAATCGACCGCCACGTCGCTGAATCTGTCGCGACGCTCGTCGAAGATCTGGCGGAAAAACGCCATGGACCGGAACACGTTGGCCTTGTCGACGCAGGTCAATGTTCCCTTGCGCCCCTGCGCCTTGCGTTTGCGGGCCAGACGAAAGGCGAAGTCGTGCAGTTTCTCCGTCGTCGACCGGGTGATTCTGAGCACGTCCTGAACTTCCTGGTCGTTGACGACCGGATTACGGTCGTGGGCCGCGGCCGTGTAGAACAGGCCCTCCGTCGATTCCCGCAAAATCACCAGATCGATCTCGTCGGCCCGCGGGTCGGCGAGGCGCCTCGGCGCGTTCGGATAGGCCTTCACTGGGCGGACACCGGCGTAGAGCTGGAACATCTCGCGCAAACGAAGATGAGGGGAGACCTCCGTGCCGTTCGCGTGGCGCACCGCGGGCAAGCCGATGGCACCGAGAAAGACTGCGTCAGCGGCCTCGGCGGCGGCTTCGCCATCGGGCTCGATATCCCGACAATGTTCCGCGAAGTAACCGGCCCCGGCCAACACCTCCCGATAGTCCATGCGAAATCCGCCGACACGGCGTTGCGCCGCTTCAACGACCGCGAGCGTCGCGTCGGTAACGTCGACGCCAATGCCGTCTCCCTTGATAACGGCGATCTGATAACTCGTCGTACTCACAGGTCTTCCCTTTTGTTCCATTCCGATGCCCGGGCCGGGGATCGCCTAGAAATCACCACGGGCCATGCTCATGAGAAAGACAGCAATCGACAGGGTCAGCGCGGCCCCGAAGATTTCCGGCCACCACCCGAACTCGTAGACCGGCGGGCCGTCGTGTTGGTCATTGGTCTGCATGGTTTCTCCTTTCCTTGATCGATCCCGTCACTTGAACGCCCCCGTCACTTGAAAGCGTAAGGCAGCCACAACGCGATCTGCGGGAACGACATGACCAATGCGAGGCCAACCATCTGCAACACGATGAACGGCATGACGGCGAGGAATATCTCCTGCAGCTTGACGTCCTTCGGTGCCACGCTTTTCAGGTAGAAACAGGCCGGGCCGAAGGGTGGCGACAGCATGTAGATCTGGATGTTCATGGCGAACAGGATGCCGAACCAGATGGGATCATACCCGAGGTCGGCGACCACTGGTGTGAAAACCGGCACCGTGATGAAGACGATGGCGATCCAGTCCATGAAGGTGCCGAGCAGAAAGACGATCCCCATCATGATGAGGACGACGACGATCGGCGCCACGTCGAGTCCGGTCAACAACCCGCGCAGGAAGCTGGTGCCGCCCAGGATGTTGTAGATGCCGACCAGGCTGACCGCACCGATGATCAGCCAGATGATCGAACCGGTCGTCAGCATGGTCGACCACAGGGCCTCGCGCATGGCCTGCAGGGTCAACTCGCGCCGGGCGACGGCGATGACCAGCGAGCCGACGGCGCCGATGGCCGCCGATTCGGTGACCGTAGCGATGCCGCCGTAGATGGAGCCCAGGACACCGAAGATCAGTGCGAACGGCAGGATCAGTCCCTTGAGGAAACGGAGCCGCTGAAAGAACGGCAGCCGCGCCTCCTCGACGTCATAGGGCGGGCCCATGGACGGGTTGAGATTGGTGCGGACCAATACGTAGGCGATGTAAAGAGACGCCAGCAGAATGCCCGGCGTGATGCCGGCCGAGAACAGGTCCTTGATGGAGACGCCCGCCTCGGCGCCGTAAACGATCAGCACGACGCTCGGCGGGATCAGGGTGGCCAGCGCGATCCGGACGCCACGATCGAGCCGATGGAGAGCTTACGGTCGTAGCCCAGGCGGAACATCTGCGGCAGGGCGATGAGGCCCAAGAGCACGATCTCGCCGCCGACGATGCCGCTCATGGCGGCGAGCACAACGCTGACCAGACAAGTCTGCACGGCGACGCCGCCCTTAATGCGGCCGCCAAGGATGGCCATGCTGTCGAACAGTTCCCGCGCCACGCCGGAACGCTCCATGATGTTGGCCATGAAGACGAAGAAGGGCACGGCCAAGAGCGCGAACTTGTCGAACACGCTGGTGACGTTGCTCGATATCAGGATCATGCCGTTGGGGCCGAACTTCAGGTAGGCGGTGGCGACCGAGATCAACAGGGTCGAGGCGCCGAGCGGCACGCCGATGGCCATCAGGGCGAAAAGCCCGACGACCATGTATAGGGTGATCAGTTCGATGCCCATCACCGCTCTCCCAGGTCCGACGGGATCGCTACGTCGCCGGAGGTCCCGTGGTCGTGGGTCGTGTCGGCGGGCGTGATCAGGTTGGCGAAAAGCTGCAGCAGGTAAAGAACGCAGACGACCACCAGCAGGGTCTTGATGTAGGTCGGCGTCGGCAGGTCGAAGGCACTGCCCGATGTCTGCATGGCGCCGAGGACCGACATCATCGGTTTCCAGCTGGCGTAGAGTAAACCGCCGGCGGCGGCCATGCTGAGCAGCACGGCCAGTTTCGCCATGCGCCGCCAGATCTTTTCACCAACGATCAGCTCCATGGCGGTGACGGTGATGTGGCGGTGTTGCTGGGTGACGGCGCCGACGCTCAGCATCCAGGCCGTTGCCACCAGCGACATGATGATCTCGTTGGTCCAGGCGGTCGGCATTCCGAGCGCGTAGCGCATGAACACTTCGTAGAGCGACAGCGCGATGGCGGTCAGGTAGAGGATGCCGCAGCTTTTCCCGAGGAAGACGCTGATCCGGCCGATGACGCCTGCAATTCCTCCCGGCGCTTTCATGTTCCCGCTCCCACAAGCGATGAATGACTAAAAAAAATCCGGGGGCGGGACGGCTTGCCCGCCCCCGGTTGCGATTGCAGGGGTCGTCTATTTGAGGAGGCCGATCTCGCGCATGAACGCGTAATGGGCGTCCAGGGCTTGGCGGGCTTCCGGCGTCTTGGATGCCGTCTTCTCCCAGGCCGTCATGGCGATCTCGCGGAACTTGTCACGTTCGGCCTGCGGCCAGTTGATGACCTGGATCTTGCCGGCCTTGTTGTCGCGGGCGACCAGTTTCTTGTCCTGCATGTCGAGGACGCGGCGCAGGTCGTCGTAGGCGGCGTAGTACCAGGTTTCGAGAACGGTCTTTTGGTCGTCGGTCAGCTTGTCCCAGACGCCCTTGCCAACCGTGAACTGGTGAACGGCCATGGAGTGGATACCCGGATAAAGGGGATACTTGGCGATCTGGTGGAAGCCGTTCTTGTCGTTGTTGACATAGGCACTGGCGTCGGCCGCATCGACCACGCCCTTTTCCAGCGACGTGAAGACGTCGGAGAACGGAATGTTAGCGGGCGCGGCGCCGGCTTCACGGAAGACCGTGGCGGCGAGGCCGGACGGCGAACGGATCTTCAGGCCCTTGAGGTCGTCGACACCCTTGATCGGCACCTTGGAGACGAGCGCTTCCTTGGACACCGGTCCGCAGCCGACGACGTGGATCATGCCGGGCAGGGTTTTGTCCCACAGGTCCTGCAGCACCTTGGCGCCGCCGCCATGCCGGCAGAAGGTCTGGATCTGGGCCGGGGTATCGTAACCAGCAATCATGTCGCCGAGGATGGCGAAGGCCGGGTTGCGCCCGGAAAAATAGGCGATCGACGTCAGGTCGCCGCCGAGGACTCCGGCGCCGACGGCTTCCGGGGTTTCTTTGCGGTCGACCACCGACTTGATCGGCAGGAACTCGATTTCGAGTGCGCCGCCGCTCATGGCTTTCAGGCGCGGTGCCCAGTTGTCGTTCAGGTACTTGAAGGAAAAGCCGCCGGACTTGGTCGACGTCTGAACCTTCAGGGTCGTCGCCGCATCCGCCGGTCCGGCAACTGCCATGACCCCGGCCGCGATGACGGCTGTGAGAATCCGTTTCGTGAACATAAAAACCTCCTTGTTCGGATCGGACTATCGGCACGAAATCCCGAATGGGTCCTATCTTTCGTGCCCGGTACGTCTCCGGCCGCTTTATTGGGCGGCCTTAACAGAACAAGGTGATAGCGCCAAACCGGTGGCTCGACACCGGGGCAAAGTGTATCGAATTGTACGGTCGGGCCGGCTGTCGCGGATGCCGGGGGCGAAAATTCCAGGCTATTCCGTGCGCTGCCGTGTGGCGAAGTCGTAGGCGGCGCGGCCGAAGGCATTCATGTACTTGATGTGGACCGTTTTGGCGACGCGCTTGAAGGCGGCGAGGTCCGGGTCGCGGTTGAGGATCATGCCCTTGGCTTCCAGGTTACGGATGAAACCCTCGACCATGGCGGTCATTTTAAGGGCGTGGCGTTTCTCGATCTCACCGGCCGCCTGTTCGACGATTTCCCGCTGCTCGGGCGTGATGCTATCCATGAAGCGCGCACTGGCGACCAGGAACAGGCGCGTCAGCATATGGTTGGTGAAGGTAAGGTATTTGGAGACCTCGTAGATCTTCCAGGACGACATCACCTCGATCGGGTTTTCCATGCCGTCGACGGCACCGCTCTTGAGTGCCAAGAAAAACTCGGACGACGACATCGGCTTCGGCTCAACGCCGAAGGCCCGCCAGGTGTCCATATAGGCGTTTATTTTCGGCACCCGGATCCTCAGGCCTCGCAGGTCTTCCAAACGGTCGATCGGCTTTTCTCGGGTCGTCAGAATGCGGGGATTGCGTTCGATGAAGCCCAATACCCGAAGCCCCGTAGTCCGCGCTGTTTCGGCTTTCCAGACGGAAACGGTGTCACTCCTCAGGAACCGGCGCAGGTGATCCTGGTCCCGCCACAGATAGGGCATGGAGATGATCGACCAGCGGGAATCGAAGTTGGCCAGGATCTCGCCGGTCAACGACATCTCGAGAAGACCGGCCTGCATCTGCTCGATCCGTTCGCGGTCCTTGCCGATGGTGTTCTTGGGGAAGATCTTGACGCGGAGAGCGCCTTTCGAGCGCTCGGCGACGAGAGCCGCGAACTCGACCAGGCTTTCGTGACGGGGGTCGTTGGTCGGGGCATTGTGGCCGAGGCGGATTTCGCGAGCCTGCAGGAGCGGCGCCGAAAAGGCGCTGGCGGCGAGGACAGCGAGGGCGATCAAGACGGTTGATGCCATACTCGACACGCTGCCTTTCAGCCCAACCATTCTGCGCCTAAGGGAGAAAAACGACGCTCTAACCGTTGATACAAGTTGATACAATTTTCCCACCTGATAAGGCCGCCGCCGCATCGCGTTTTATGACATACTGACTTAAATGATACATTGATGGATACATTAATTGGAAGAAAGCCCTCATATCCTGATCGTCGTCGACGACCCGCAGGTCCTCAAGCTGACGGGCCGGTTCCTCAAACAGTTCAACTTCCGGGTCTCGACGGCAAGCGATGCCGTGGAAGCCTATTCGGCCCTCGAGGAATGGAACATCGACTGTCTGGTCCTCGACATCATGTTGCCCGGAGAGGACGGCTATTCCATCCTGAAAAAGCTGCGCCAACAGGGTAATCTGCCGATCATCATGCTGACCGCCATGCGCGACGACAGCGATCGAATCCTCGGTCTCGAACTGGGCGCCGACGACTATTTGACCAAGCCGTTCAATCCGCGCGAGCTGATGGCGCGGATCAAGGCGGTTCTCAGACGGGTCGCCGTGTTCGGCATGCCGGCGCCCGAGGTTCAGAATGTATCGGCCGTCCGTTTCGCTTCCTACGTCCTCGATTTCCGGACCCAGGAACTGCGGACCCGGGACGGCAAGTCCCTGTCCCTTTCCGACCGGGAATACTCCCTGCTTTCCGTCCTGGCGCGCTATCCCAACAAGGTGATGTCCCGCGACCAGTTGGTCGATTTCGTCCATCACAGCGAGAACGATCCCCTGGGCCGGCGCATCGATCTCCTGGTCAGCCGGTTGCGCCGGAAGATCGAGGAGGATGCGGACAACCCGCGGATCATCCAGACGGTGTGGGGCAAGGGCTACAAGTTCTGCGCCCCCATCACCGCCGTCGACCCCTAAGCGCCGGGAGAACCGAGGCGGCGATCAGATGGACAAAGGACTATCCCTGCAAAACCGGCTTTACGTGATTCACGGCGTGCTTTTTTGCTGCCTGCTCGCCGTCACGGTCTTCGCCGGACGGCATTTCCTCAATTTCCAGACGGATCTGTCGCGCTCGGAATATGTCGGCTCGATCATGTACGGTATCGTCGCCGCTCACCTGACGCCGGTCGGCGCCGTCAATCCGCCTTCCGATCTGCAAATCTCCGTGCGCAAGATCGGTGATTTCCTCGATGACGGCCTCGCCCTCGAGCAACCCATATCGATTCCGGAGATCAAGTTCGGGTCGGACTGGCCGCTCGCCTTCCGGGTCCGCAATGCCGGTTCGGAACTGCCGCCACGGGTGATCAGAGAGTTGGCAAAAATCACTTACGCCGAGGACTTCTACGTGGCCCTGTCCCGCGCCCTCGTCGAGCACGGCGAAAGAGCCCGCCTGATCGCACACCTGGACCCAGTCCGGGCCATCGCTTTCGACGCCACGGAACTATGGGTTCCACGAACCAAGAACGGAACCGTTCTGGTGTTGAGCGCGGTCGCCGTCGTGTTTCTGTTCGGGGTTTCGTTCTTCTCCCTTCGCGCCGCCTCCAAAAGGATCGAGGGCCTTGCCGCCTCACTGGAGGTTTCCAGCGCCGAGAATACGACCCTTGCGGAGGATGGCCCGAGCGAAATCCGGCAGGTCCAGCGGGTTCTCAACAGGATCATTCGTGGCAACCTGGAAAAAGACGCCGAACGGGTGCGCATGCTGGCCGCCGTGTCACACGATCTCCATACGCCGTTCACGCGTATGCGCCTGCACGCCGAGTTCATCAGCGACGACGAAGTGAGGTCCAATATGCTGAAGGATCTCGACGAGATCGACGTCATGCTCGACGAGAGCATCCGGTTCTTGAAACGGGAAGACCGCCGCGAGGAGATCCAGGTCGTCGACATCGTGTCGCTGGTGCAGTCCCTTTGCGACGATGCGGCCGATCTCGGTGACCAGGTCTCCTATCGCGATATCCTCGCGCGGGGAGGCAACGAAGCGAGCGTCCCGGCCACATCCGACGACGCCTATGAACGGATCTGGATCAAGGCCCGTCCTTTCGCGCTGCGCCGCGCCCTGATGAATATCATCCGCAATGCCGTGCGCTACGGCGGCAAGGCGGAAGTCCGCCTGCACAAGGACGGGGATTGGGTCGAGATCGATATCGATGATCCGGGCCAGGGAATACCCGAAGAGAATTGGGACAAGATCTGCCTGCCTTTCTACCGCCTCGAAGGATCGCGAAGCAAAGGCACCGGCGGCACCGGCCTCGGTCTCGCCATCGCCAAGTCGGTGGTCGACGGGCTCAACGGCACGCTCGGGTTCGCCTTCACCGAGGACGGCTGGTTCCGGGTCATCATCCGGTTCGAGCTTGTCGCGGGCGAATAGCCGTCCCTACTTCCCTTCCAGCATCTTATCGATCAGGAAACCCTGGAACATGGTGATGCCCATCTTCTGGCCGAGCTCGAGGCCTTGCTTGTCGTCGAGGCGGGCCAGGCAGAGCTGGATGCCGCTGTCGAGCAAGTACTTGATGTCGTCTGTTACCGGCGACGTAAAACTCCCTGATTATGGGCGAAGTAAATTTCCCCACCTTG
>Ga0066187_1000262_pt1 | contig 19687 bp, 17 predicted proteins | sample WorMetexBAHAMAS1_FD_58706 | JGI IMG/M metagenome (GOLD analysis project Ga0066187, IMG submission 58706) | Marine gutless worms symbiont microbial communities from Max Planck institute for Marine Microbiology, Germany - Inanidrilus exumae... | ecosystem: Host-associated > Annelida > Digestive...
AGCGCCTCGAAGGTCGCCAAGCCTACGAATTTATCCAGCAAGAGTCGGACTTGACCGCGCAATTATAGTACTATTTGCTGGAACTTCGACGATTCGGCTCCTGGCTAAACGGAGAGGTGCCGACATGATGGCAGAGACGTCGCAAAACTGATTACAAAACGGACGTCACTCCACATGAGGCGAAATGTCGGCAAAGGGGGGTCAGCGGCGGTTCCATTCGTAATACGTGATCGTCGTCGAATCGGATAAACTGGATACCGCAAAACGGGCCCTGTTGTCCTTTCAAGTCTAAACCCGCAAATCCCCCATCGTCATTCCCGCGCAAGCGGGAATCCAGTCGGCGTCCGTCTCACACTGGATTTGAAGTCGTTTCCTGGACCCCCGCTTTCGCGGGGGTGACGGAGGGGGGTGTGTCTCAAACGGGGGGTGGGCTGTCCAACACCGGCCCTGCCTCAAACGGATAGCGGCACGAAAAGAAGGAGCCCGCCAGCAGCGATCAGGGCGGCGCGATGACCCCGAAAGAGACGGCGCCCAGCGCCACCGCCGTCTTGGCCGTTGCCAGCAGCGCCGCGCCGGGCGCGGTTTCCAGGCGGATCAGGGCCGGGTCGGCGATCATGGCGAGCGGGATCAGGTAGAGGCCGAGCCCCAGGGCCATGGCGGCGACGGCGACCTTCAGCCAGTCCTCGTCGACCATGCCGGCGGCGATGAAGACGGCGCCGCAGACCGGCGGCGTGATGGTCAAAATGAGGGCGAACCAGAAGACGAAGAGGTGCGCCTGCAGGGGCTCCAGGCCTAAGGATATGAGCGCCGGTCCGGCCACCGAGACGCAGATCACGTAGGCCGCCGTCGTCGGCACTTCCATGCCGAGGATCAGGCACGCGATCGCCGTCAGCAGTACCGCCGGCCACAACTGGCCGCCGGAACCGGACAGGATGAGCGACGTGATCTTGACGCCGAGCCCGGTGATGCCGAGCACCCCGATGATGATGGACGCACAGAGGATGATCGAGGCGATCATGGCGATCTGGCGCCCGGCGGTCATGAAGGCCGTCTCGAATCGGTCGACGGTGCGCCGCAGATCGACCTTCAGGCGGCCGTCGAGGAAAAGCAGCAGGGCGGCGGCGAGGATCGCGAGGCAGGCCGCGTATTGCGGCGTGTACTGGCCGGCGAACATGCCCCACAGCAGCACCGAGAAGGGCACCAGGAAGAAGCCGGACGTGATGACCACGTCGCGCACGGGCGGGCGCTCGTCGGCCGGCAGGCCCTTCAGTTCGTGGCGCAGGGAAAAAGCATCGATGCCGATCCAGACGGCCCAGAAATAAAGCACCGCCGGCAACAGGGCGGCCGCCATGATGCCCGTATAGGGAACCCGCGTGAGTTCGACCATGACGAAGGCGCCGGCGCCCATGAGGGGCGGCATGATCTGCCCGCCCGACGAGGCCACCGCCTCGACGGCACCGGCGAGCGCCCGGGGGTAACCGATCCGAGTCATCGCCGGCAGGGTGACGGCGCCGGTGGAGGCGACGTTGGCCGAGGCCGATCCGGATATGGAGCCGAACAGCGCCGAGGAGATGACCGAGACCTTGGCAGCGCCTCCGCGCAGGTGCCCGGCGGCGGCGGCCGCCACGTTCATGAAGCCCTGCCCGGCCTCGCCGGCGTTCAGCACGGCGCCGAAGATGACGAAGATGGCGACGATGTTGACGGAGACGCCGGTCAGCTTGCCCCAGATGCCACCCTCGGCGATGGTCAAGGTGCCGAGGTAGCTCGACAGCGGCGTCCCCGGATGACCGAATTCGCCGGGGATGTGCTGGCCGAAGAGCCCGTAGAGCAATGCTAAAGCCGCAACCATCGGCAGCGGCCAGCCGATGGCCCGGCGCGCCATCTCCAAAACGATGAGAAGCAACGCGACGGCGATGGCCGTCTGGAAAGGCCCGGAGAGGAAGCCGTACTGGTCGCCGAGGGCACTTGCGTTAAGGACGATCCACAGCGTCGCGAACAAGCCGATGGCGCAGAGCACCATGCCGCTCCACCGCGCCCACCTGCCTTCGGCGATGAAGACCAGGGCCCACGGCAGGGCCAGGGCCATGTGCAGGGGCCGGCTGACCAGGTTGGGGATCAGGCCGGAGAAGATCAGCCACAGGTGGAAGGCGATGGAGACCGCCCCCAGGGCCGACCAGAATAGGCGTGCCTGCACCGACATGATAGTCCGACCGCCTTAACGAAAGACCCGGGCACGAACGGCCCGGGTCGGTTCATCTGGGCGGCACCGGCGATCACATATGGTGGTCGGCCAGTTTGGCGCCGGCTTCCTTGTAGTACTTGAGCGCGCCGGGATGGATCTTGCCGGTGACGTTCTCGAGCATGGCCGCCGAAACGCCGTTCCACCAGGCGGCCCCCTTACCCATGGCGCCCTTCTGGTCCCAGTAGGTCTTGGTCAACTGGTAGGCGGTGTCGGCGTCCATGTTGGTGGTGGTGTAGGCGACGACGGGCAGCGACGTGGTGACGATGTCGCCGGTCTGCCCGGCGTAGGTGCCGGCCGGGATGACCAGGCGCGTGCGCTTGGTCTTGGCGATCTGCTCGTCGGTGAGCGACAGCACGGTGACGCCGGTGCCGGCGGCGGCCTCGATGACGTTCGGCGCCGGGTAGGAGCCGGCGGTGACGAAGCCGTCGATCTGGCCGTTCTTCAGGGCCGGCACGGCGTTCGACAGTTCGACGTCGGCCAGCTTGACCTTGCACTCGAGACCGAACAGCTTCAGGTACTTGGCCCCTTCCCTGGCGCCGAAGCTGCCCTTGCCGATGAGCACCGTCTTGCCCTCGAGGCCGGCGAAATCGGAGACGCCGGCGTCGGAGCGGACGACGAAGTGCATGGTCAGGGACGGGATCGGGAACAGCGCCCGGATGTCGGCGAATTTCGGGTTGGTCTTGTCCTTGAACATGGCCTTGCCGCCCTGGGCCAGCTTGACCAGCACCGGCGGCGTCGTGAACACGTAGTTGCCGGGGCGCACGGCCGCTTCCAGCACGTTCTGCACGGAGCCCTGGCTCTCCTCGACGGTGACGATGACGCCGCCCTGGCTGCCCGCCTTCATGGCCTCGGCGATCTGCACCGCCATCTGGTAGTAGGACGAGGTCGACTTGGCCGACTTGTAGGTGACCCGCGTTTCCGCCTGCACGGTGCCTGCGGCAAGGATCAGAGCGGCGCCGAGCGCCAGCGACTTCAAGGACTTCATGGTATCCCCCTCGTGAAGGCCCCGGCTGGGGCCGGTTGTAAGATAAAACAGGGCCGCCAGCACCGGCCCCGCCTGCCAACACGAATATCAAAGGTCCGGGATTTCGTCACGCCCAAACGGTGGGGCCCGTCGGCGATCTACCCACCCGGCTTCCCCAGCGCCAGAACCGACTCGACCCGGTTGGCGTCCTCCAATGAGAGCAGCGATTCGATCAACTTGCCGCCCTGCTCGGCACCGAGATAGGGACCGGCCAGGCCCTGGAACTTGTCGCGGAACTCTTCTTCACTCATGAAGTTGTCCGGTTCGCCCTTGGGGCAGTCGACGAAGGCTTCGTAGTCGCCTGTTTTGGTTTGGATGCGGACGGAACCGCTCATGGTCTCCGGGAACATGGCCTCGGCCCGCGCGTCGACCTTGGTATGGACACGGCGGCAGAGGCCGAGGGTCGTTTCGTCCCTCAGGTGTTTGGCGTAATCGTCCCAGACCATGCCGCCCTCTCTCAGCGCCACGGCGGCGCAGAAGGCCATGGAGAACTGGCCGTCGACGACGCTCTCGGGCCTATGCTTGGCCTCCTCCGGGTTGCCGATGATCTTCCAGCCGGTCTCCGGCAGGCCGATCTCGACGGCCTCGATATCGTCGGCGGCGATGGCGTTCTCGGCCTTGAGGCGGATCAGTCCGTCCAAGGCGGCGTGGCTGTAACGGCACGACGGATAGGGTTTGACGGCGAGTCTCAGGGTCTGCCAGATATCACCCAAACCGGCGATCGCTTTTTGAGGGTCGGCGTTCGGGGCACAGGCATGGAGGAACCCCCATCGGCCTTCGAAGGCCTGGGCCGGGCCTTTGAAACCCTCCGCCGCCAGCACCGCGCATTGCAGGCCGTTCTCGGCCGCCTGTCCCACATGCGAGCGTTTGGTCCAGGCGCCATCGCCCAGGAACTGCATGGAGCCGGCGGCCTGGGAAAGGGCGATGCCGAAGGCGCTTTGCAGGCCGTCGGCGTCGAGGCCGAGGAGCCTGCCTGCCGCCGCCGCGGCACCGAAGACGCCGCAGGTCGCCGTCGGGTGGTAGCCGCGGTCGTAATGGGCCGACGGGTCGAGGGCCAGGCTCAAGCGGATCTGCACTTCGTAACCGGCGACGCAAGCCGCGATCAGGTCCTTGCCGGAAGCGCCGGTCATCTCGGCGGCGGCCAGCGCCGCCGGCACGATCGGCGCCGAGGAGTGGATCGAGCCTTCCGCATGGGTGTCGTCGAAGTCGAGGGAATGGGCGAGCGTGCCATTGACCATGGCGGCCGCCGTCGGGGCGTAACCACCCGTATCCCCGAGGACCGAACAATCACCCGATGTCTGCCCCAGGCGTTCCATGGCGGCGATCAGGCTCGGCGTCGATTCGGCATCAAAGCGGGCCCGGATCGAGATGCCGACGACGTCGAGAATGAGAAGTTTGCTGCGTTCCCTGACCTCTTGCGGCAGATCCTCGTAGGATAGTCCGGCAGCGAACTCGGCAAGCGTCCGGGTGACGGCGGTCATGACGAACTCCTCTCAATCGGTCGCGTAACGCTTTTCCTCGACATAATAGCTGGGGAAGCCGACGATTTCCTTCAACTCCTCGAAGGTGCTGATGGCTTCCGTGTCGTGGCCGCCGGGCAGATCGCGGAGCACCGTCTGCATGGAGCGGATGCCGGCCAGCATCAGGGAGACCGGGTAGGCGGCGACGGTGTAGCCGATGTCGTGCAACTGTTTGGGCGTCAGGAACGGCGTTTTGCCCTGTTCGACCATGTTGGCCATCTTGGCGCCAGGCACCTCCTGGCAATAGCGCCGCATCTCTTCGACGTCGCGCGGCGCCTCGAGGAAAGTGATGTCGGCGCCGATCTCGGCGAAGTCCCGGCATCTTTCGAGCGCTTCCTCGAAACCGTCCGTGTAGTTGGCGTCGGTGCGCGCCATGATCAGGATATCGGCGCCCTCGTCCCGGGCATCGACGGCGGCCTCGATGCGGCTATGCGCCTCATCCCGGGACACCACCTGCTTGCCTTCCGTATGGCCGCATTTCTTGGGCGCCACCTGGTCCTCGATCATGACACAGGCGAGGCCGGCCTGGGCATAGCCCTGGACCGTGCGCTTGACGTTGACGGCGTTGCCGTAGCCGGTGTCGCCGTCGCCCAAAGCCGGGAAATTGACGGCGGCCGCGATGTTCCGCGCCTGGTCGACCATCTCGGCATAGGAGATGAGGCCCGTATCCGGCGCGCCGATGCGCGCGGCGGAAGTGGCGAAACCGCCCATGAAGGTGGCCGGGAAACCGGCCCTTTCGATCAGGCGCGCCGACAGGGCATCGAAGCAACCCGGCGTGGTGATGATGTCGGGACCGTCGAGCAGGTCCTGCAGTTTCTCGCGTGCGTTCATGAAGGTATCCGTCGCCTCTTATTGTCCCTTAAATGTCGGTTTTTCCTTGGCCAGGAAGGCCCGCACACCTTCCGCGTAATCCTCGGAATCGCAAGGCCCGTAGCTTTCCCAAATCTCGTCCCCGCTCAGGGGCGTCGGATCGAGGAGCCGCATAGCCAGCTTCTTGGTCATGCGCGCCGCCAAAGGCGCGCCGCGGGCGATGCGCCCGGCCGTCTTGGCGACCTCGTCCTCCAGGGAATCGTCGTCGACGACCCGGTTGACGAGCCCCCGCCTGAGCGCTTCCTCGGCATCGAGGATGCGGCCTTCCAAAAGCAATTCCAGGACCAACGCGCGCCCGACCAGGTCCATGATCGGCTTCATTTCGGTCGGCGCGAAGGCGTGGCCGATGCGGTTGATCGGCACGCCGAACTTGCCCGACCGCCCGGAGATGCGGATGTCGCAGCAGGCGGCGATCTCGAGGCCGCCGCCGGTGCAGGCGCCGCGGATCATAGCCACGGTGGGATGGCGGCAGTGTTGGAGCGCGCCCAAAGCCGATTTGACGCCCTCGCCGTAGGCCAGGGCCTGTTCGGCGTTCGCCCGCACCGCCGGGAACTCGGCGATGTCGGCGCCGGCGGCGAAGGCCTCGTCGCCGGCGCCGCGCACCACGATACAGCGCAAGCTCTCGTCGCGGTTGAGACCGGCGATCTCGTAGGCCAGCTTGATCCAGGCGTTCTTGGTCAGCGCGTTGCGCTTTTCCGGGTTGTTGAGCGTCACCGTGGCGATGGTGCCGTCGCGGGTGGTCAGGATCGGTTTGGTCATTATGTTCTCACGCTCTCTCAGTCCTCCGGGGCATTGAGCACGCGCAGCGGCTCGCCGGCAAGCCATGAGGCGATGTTCTCGACGGCCTGGCCGTAAGCAAGCTCGTGCAGTTCGCGAACCACGAAACCGGTGTGCCCGGTCAGCACCACATTGTCCAGGTCGCGCAGGCGATGATCAACCGGCAGCGGTTCCGTCTCATAGACGTCGAGAGCGGCGCCGGCGATGGTCTCGGTGTCGAGGGCATGGATCAGGGCCGCCTCGTCGATGATCGGACCGCGCGACGTATTGACGATGTAGGCGCTCCGTTTCATGGCCTCCAGTTCCGTAGCGCCAACCAGGCCCCGGGTGCGGTCGCTCAAGAGCTGATGGATGGTGACGATGTCGGCCTCCCTGAACAACGTCTCCTTGTCGACCCGCCGGACACCGACTTCGTCCGCCCGTTCGTCGGTCAAGTTCTCGCTCCAGGCGATGACCTCCATGTCGAAGGCGAGGCCGACGCGGGCGACCTTTGACCCGAGCTTGCCGAGGCCGACGACGCCGAGAGTCTTGCCATTGAGCCCGACGCCGTAGCCCTGCTGCCAGCCGCCGGATTTCATAGTGCGGTCCTCGAAGGGAATATTCTTGGTGACGGCGAGGATCAGGGCCCAGGTGTGCTCGAAGGCCGGGTAGCCGAGCATCTGGGTCCCCGACACCGTGACGTCCTGTTCGCGGGCCGCTGCCATGTCGATGGCGAGGTTGCGCAGTCCGGTGGTCACCAGGTATTTCAGGTTGGGCAGCCGTTCGATCAGCGATGCCGGGAACGGGGTGCGTTCGCGCATGCAGACAATGACGTCGAAATTGCGCAGTGCCTCGGCCACCGCGTCCTCGTCGCCCAGGTGGCGGTTGAAGACGCTGATCATACAACCCGCCAGGCTTTCCCAATCGGCGGCGGCCAGCGCGGCGTTCTCATAGTCGTCGAGAACGGCGATGCGGTGCATGAAAACCTCCCCCCCTGTATCGTGTGTTTTCGCGATTTTATCGCGTCCCGGCCGCCGCGTCGGTATAAAATGCGTCTCGGACAGGGAAAAGGAGTGTTGACCGTGACCTGGCTAGAAGGCGACGCCGTGGATCCGACGCCGCCGGGCGAGCGCCTGGCGAACATGCTGGAAGGCCCCGGCATCATCCGCGCGCCGGGTGCCCACAACGCACTCGCCGGTCGTTTGGCCAAGAGGGCCGGTTTCGAGGCGCTCTACATCTCCGGCGCCGGTGTTTCGGCCAGTCTCGGTCTTGCCGACCTCGGCATCATGACCCTGGAAGACCTCTGCTTTTTCGTCCGCGCCATCTACCGGGCCACGGACTTGCCGCTGATCGTCGATGCCGATACGGGCTATGGCGAGGCCCTGAACGTCATGCGCACGGTCCGCGAACTGGAGGACGCCGGTGCGGCGGCCATGCAGATGGAGGACCAGCACCTGCCCAAGAAGTGCGGCCACCTCAACGACAAACAACTGATCGGCGCCGACGACATGGCGCTCAAGGTGGCGGCGGCCGCCAAGGCGCGCCGGCATCTCCGTATCGTCGCCAGGACCGACGCGCTGGCCTCCGAAGGCATCGACGGCGCGGTGGCCCGGGCCAAGCGCTACGTGGCCGCCGGCGCCGATGCGGTGTTCGCCGACGGCCTCGCCTCAGAGGAGGATTTCCGCGCCTTTGCATCCAGTGTCGGGGCACCGGCGCTGGCCAACATGACCGAGTTCGGACGCACGCCTTACTACACGGGCGCCCAGTTCGAGGCCATGGGCTACAAGATCGTCATCTGGCCGGTCTCCCAGCTGCGCGTCGCCGCCAAGGCCATGGAGCAGCTATACGCCCATATCCAGGCGGCCGACGGAACGAAAGACCTGGAAGACCGCATGCAGACCCGGGCCGAGCTCTACGAGCTCATCGGCTATTTCGACTACGAGGCGCTCGACGGCTCCATCGTCAAGACGGTGATCCCGAAGGCGGCGGAGTAGGGCCGGCGATGACGAAGGTCACATTGACGCCAAACGAAATCGATGGCCTGGCGCGCGCATGTTTGACCGCCAACGGTTGCGACGACGCCAATGCGGCGGCCGTGGCGGCGACGATCACGGCGGCGGAACATGACGGCTGTCCGGGGCACGGCCTGATCCGCCTGCCCGGGTACGTGGCGGCGTTGAGGAGCGGCAAGGTGAACGGCGCGGCGCGGCCCGATATCGAAAGAACGGCGCCGGGGGTGGTGCGGGTCGATGCGGGCGGTGGGTTCGCGCCCCTGGCTCTCAATGAAGGACGGCCGCACCTGATCGAAGCCGCCCGCGAACAGGGCGTGGCCGTCATGTCCCTGGTCGGCGCCCATCATTTCGCCGCCCTTTGGATCGAAGTCGAACCCTTGGCGGTTGCCGGTCTCTGTGCCCTGGCCTGCACCGCCTACATGCCGGCCATGCCGCCGGCGGGCGGCAAGCAACCGCTGTTCGGCACCAATCCCCTGGCCTTCGGCTGGCCCCGCAAGGATGAACCGCCGGTGGTCTTCGATTTGGCATCTGCCGCCATGGCGCGCGGCGAAGTCATGGTGGCGGCGCGCGGCGGGCACGAATTGCCGCCCGGCGTCGGTCTCGATTCGGATGGAAACCCAACGGTCGATCCGCAAGCGATCCTCGACGGCGGTTTGCTGCTGCCGTTCGGCGGCTACAAGGGGTCGAACATCGCCATGATGGTGGAACTGCTCGCGGCCGGCCTACTCGGCGAGCGGTTCAGCTTCGAGGCCGCCGAACACGACAACAAGGACGGCGGCCCGCCGCGCGGCGGCGAGTTCCTGCTGGCCATGGACCCGGGTCGCGTCGCCGGCCCGGATTGGCTGGACCACACGGAGACCTTTTTCGATCGCATGCAATCCCTCGAAGGTGTGCGTTTGCCGGGCCAGCGCCGCTACGACAATCGGGAGTCGACGGCGGCCCAAGGCATTGACGTACCGGAAGACCTGCACGCCAAAAACATCGCGTTGACGGAAAAGCGGTAGCACTCCTACCGGCCGAAAGCCGGCACCGACAGGTTCCTAGTCCAACCGCAGCAAATCGCCGCCGATCAGGGCATTGATCATTGCGGCGACGGCCCGCACCTGCTTGCCGGTGCGGCGGTGGAAATCGTCACCGCTGTAGCCCCCCCAGTCCCAGCAGGCCCTCGGGTTTCTCGCGTAGTCGGTGAAGACGTTTTCAGACCAGGCCTTGGTCTGCGGATAGAGGACGACGATGTCGTTGGTTTCGGCGAGAGCGTTGTAACCGGCATGGCCGTAGAAGGCGTCGCCGATGGCGTCCTGGTCCTGGCGGCAGCCGTGGAACGCCACGTGCAGGCGGCAACGTTGGCCGCTCGCACAGCGTTCCGGCACATAGACGTAGCCCCTTGCGTGCATGCTGATGCTGGCATCGGACACGTCGAAAAACGCCGTCTGGTCGAAGGCGGCGATAGGCCTGAGGTCGTCCCGCAGGGCCTCGCGGTTGAGGGCGCCGGGCCCGTAGATGTGCCCGAGCAGCGCCTTCGCCGCATCGAAGTCGCAGTCGTTGATGTAGGGTTCCCCTTCGGCGTCGCAGGCGTTGCCGAAGTCTTCGGTGATCATGGCGTGGTTGGCCTCGGCATTCCTGACGAGGTTGATTGCGCCCGCATCGAGGAAGGCTTGGTAATAGCTATTGAGGCTGTCGACCACGGCACCCGGAATGGTTTCGTCATTGCCTCCGGAAAACAGCCAGACCCTGTCGGACTCTAGGTTAGCGGGGTCGTCGATGGTGCCGGCGGCGGCTTCCACCCGGGTCGAGGCGAGCGAGCGGGCGACATCAGGCGGTCCGCTAAAGATTCCCTGCAGGTTGGTGTCCGAACAGACGTGGAGCGCCGCGTAGAGATTGCCCGGATAGAACAGGGACAGGTAGTAGTCGCCGCCGGCGCAGTTGTAGGGACCACCGGCGACGAGCCCGGCGCCGATCACGTGGCGCGAGTGGATGACGTGGAACTGCTGCGCCATGTAGGCGCCGGACGAAATGCCGGATACGGAGATGCCGTCCGGATCGATATTCAGGGTCGCCGCCAGATCGCCGAGGGACGGGCCGTCGGCCCGCGCGGGTCCGGCCAGCGCCAGGAACAGGGCGAGGACGAGAACGAGAACCGGGAGCTGCGGACGAACGGGTAATGTCATTGGCAACACCCTCTATAGTCGGGTCCGGCCACTTGCGACAGCAGATTCAGCCCACCCGTCCGTCCTCTCTCCGGACACCCGTCCTATTGCGGCTGAGATGCATTCCGGGGACAATACACGGGGCAAAACCAAAATCCGGAAAGCAACCGGCTCGGAACCTTGACGTTTGACGGAGGGCTCTATGAGCTGTCGATTGTTGTCCACGACCCTTATGGCCGCCCTGTTCGGCCTCTTCCTGATCCCCGGCCAAACTCATGCCGCGCCGCAAATCCTGGCGGTGCTGGCGACGGAGACAGGCGTTCCCTTCACCTGCGACGGCGAGTTCTGCCGCGCCGATCTCAGCACCTATTGCCTGCAGCGCGACCGGCCGGCGCCGCAGGCCGGCACGCAGTATCTTCCCGCCCACGCCAAGGACTTCACGCTGACGGTGAAGACGGCGTCCGGCAAGATCCGCAACCTGCCGGCAACCGAGCACGTGACCTTCGCCGAGACGCGGGGTTTCATGTCCATCGCCGCCATCATCGAGGAGCGCCAGCTGCGGCGCCTGGGCAGCCTCGAGGCGACCATCCAGGTCGGCGAACAGGCCTCCATGCTGCCGGTGCCGACGCCGGGCGACCCCAACCCGTTGACCGAAAAGGAGATCGCCTACGCCACGCAATCGCTGCGCAAACAGGGCTCGGACATCGTCGACAAGCGCCCCGAGGCGGCTTCGGCCCGGGTTCTGGCGCGGGTCATGAACAGCCTGCCGCAGAACGGTCCCATCGATGGCGAACTCCTCGATCAGGCCTGGGAACAGAGCATCGGCGACGAATTTCCGGACGGGACGCCGGCGAATTCCGCCCTGCCCCGGGCACGGGCCGAGTACGGCCGCTGCAAGGGCGGTTCCTTCTCGCGTTCCTACGGTGGCTTGCGCCGTTGCCTGGAGTTCCGCCATGACGAACTGATCCGCGACCTCAATATCGACTACTGGAATTCGCGGGTCGGCAGCTGAGGCGAGAACCTTTCGTGACACCGCCCGGGCACGCGTCCGGGCGGTTGCACCTGCGGTCTGATCGGTTACGGTAGGGTCATTCAACATCCCACCAACCGGAACACCGCCATGGCCGCCATCCGCTCTCCCAATCCCCACGTTGTCGTCTTCAACCGCAACGACGTCTGTTGGATCACTTTCAACCGTCCCGAGGCGTTGAACGCCATCAATCGCGACATGATCGACGCGCTGATCGTCATCACCGACGCCCTTTTGCACGATACCTCGGTGCGCGCCGTCGTCATGCAGGGTGCCGGCGGCCATTTCATGGCCGGTGGCGACATCAAACACTTCAAGGAGCGGCTGGACGCCGACCTCGACGAAACCGAACTGAAAGGCGAGTTCCAGACGCTCCTCGACGATGTCCATCACGTCATTCACAACATGCGGTCCATGCCGCAGCCGATCCTGGCCAGCGTGGGGGGCGCCGTTGCCGGGGCCGGGGCCAGCGTCATGCTCGCCTGCGACCTGGTGCTCGCCGCATCCGACAGCGTCTTCACGCTGGCTTATTGTCATCTCGGCGTCAGTCCGGACGGCGGGTCGACCTACCACCTGCCGCGCACGGTCGGGCTCAAGCGCTCCTTCGAGATCGCACTTTTGGGCGATCGCTTCGATGCGCAAACGGCGGAGCGCTGGGGCCTCGTCAACCGGGTGGTCGAGGCGGATCGGCTCGAGGCGGAAACGGAAGAGCTGGCCCTGCGGTTGGCGGCGGGTCCGACCGCCGCCCATGCCCGGGTCAAGCACCTGCTCAACAACTCCCACGCCCGCGGCCTCAACGCCCAACTGGAGGCGGAGACCGAGGCCTTCATCGCCTGCACCCTCGGGCCTGACTTCGCCGAGGGCGTCGACGCCTTCGTCAACAAACGCAAACCGGATTTCAAAGGCCAATAACAATAACAAAGGAGAAACGGACATGAGCGAAGGAAGCTTGAGTGGAAAGGTCGCCATCATCACCGGCGCGGCGCGCAATATCGGCCGCGCCACGGCCCTCAGGCTCGCCGGCGACGGTGCCGCCGTCGTCGTCAATGCGGTCCAGGACTCGGAAGCGGCCGATGCCGTCGCCCACGAGATCTCGGAATCCGGTGGCCGCGCCATGGCGCAGATCGCCGACGTCACCGACCCGGACGCCGTGGCCCGCATGATCCAGATGGCCGAGACCGCTTTCGGCGGCGTCGACATCCTGGTCAGCAACGCCTCGGTGCGCGGCCAGGTGCCGACCCTCGAGATGTCGCTCGACGAATGGCACCGGGTGCTGGCCGTGCCGCTCGACGGCGCCTTCCTGTTGGCCAAGGCCTGCATTCCGCTGATGACGCGGCGCGGTGGCGGGCGCATTATCGCGCTTGGCGGCGTCGCGCCCTATATCGGGACGAGCAGCCGCGTCCACCTGCTCGCCGCCAAGGCCGGCCTTGTCGGCCTGATCCGCGGATTGGCCGCCGAGTTCGCGCCGAGGGGCATTACCTGCAACGTCGTCTCGCCCGGCGTCATCGACACCCAACGCCCGATGTCGGCCGGGCCGCTGCCGCCCATGAACACCCGCCCGCCGATCGACCGCAAGGGCGATCCGGACGAGGTCGCCGCCATGATCCACTACCTGTGCCTGCCGGAAGCGGCCTATGTTACCGGCCAGACCCTGCACGTGAACGGCGGGCTCTATTACGGCACCTGATTCAGGCGTGACCGTTCACCACGCCGGCCCGTCCCACGTGGCATCCTCGTCCAGGTTGGCGACCGGGCGCGGCAGGTGCTTGAAATCGAAGTTCGATAATACCGGCGAGGTCAGGCCCGGGGCGTCGATCTCGTAGGTCTCCTGCGCTCCGAAATGGGGCGCGAAGCCGGCCCGGAAATGGCCCCGTGACTTGACGACCACGGACCGCGCATCGGCGACGTCCAGGCCGAACAGCTCGAAGAAGGACGGCGAGGCGCATTGCTTGCGCAAGCTGGCGACGATCAGCTTGACACCGCCGGCCTTGAGCAGCGCCGACGGGCCGAGGCTGATGGCGCGGCCGTCCCAGATACTTCCCGGGCTGCCGATACAATCCCCGTCCGACAGGGCCAGGACCTCGACCGGCCAATCGAAGCGCTGAGAAAATTCGCTTTCGGTCTCCGCGTTGAAGGTCGCCTCGAAGGTGGCGCCGACGCCGGCCTGATGGGCCCGGGCGGCCAGCGCCGGGTCGATGAAATTGCCGAAATAGACCCCGTCGGCCCCCGCCTCCAGGAGCGCTTTCAGGACATAGGCCGTGTTGCCGCGCCCGCCGCCGCCCGGATTGTCAGCCACGTCGGCGAAGATCCGCGGCGGCAAAGACGGATCGCGGCCGTTCTCGACCATCATGGCGACGGCATCATCGAGGCTCGTCAGTTCCCGACGGAAGCGGTCCCGGATTTGCCAGCCGAACGCGGCGATCTCCGCGCAGAGTCCGCGGGCGGCCTCGTCGTCGTTGCGGCCGGTGACGATGACGGCGATGCCGTTCATCGGCGTGTCGCTGAAGACGAAGCCGGCGACCACCGAGACGTTGGCGATGGCTTCCGTGATCCGGCTTTGTCCCAGGTCGATCATGTCGGCGTAAGGGCCCGCGGCCGTCAACAGCGAGACCGATGGAGCGACCAGGGGCAGGCGGATGAATACCGGCTTCGGCCGCATGCCGTCCCACATCTCGACCATGAGTTGGGCCGCCTCCGAAGCGCGCTCGGCCTGATCAACGTGCGGGTTGGTGAGGTACGAGACCGGGATATCCGTCGCCTCGACCATACACTCCGAAATATTGGCATGGAGGTCGAGGGTGGCGATCAACGGCGCCTCGGTGCCGATGACGGATCGAACCATGGCCAAGGCCTCGCCGTCCGGGTCGAAACTCCCGGTCGAGACCATGGCACCGTGGGCGGCAAAGAAAACACCATCCAACGGCATCGCCGCCTCCAGGCGGCGTTTCATCTCATCCAACGTGCACGTGAAGAAGGCGTGGTCGATGGGCCCGCCCGGTTCGGCCGCCGTGACCAGGATCGGGACCGGCTCCCAGTCGATACCGGCGCGGTCCATCTCTTCGGCGAAGGCGGAAATCTCGGCCGGCAGGCTCGGGTTCGGCCGCGCCATGTCGGCGAGGATGTCATCGCCCGCCATGTAGCATAGCGAGCGGAAGGCCTCCTCCTCGGAAACTGGCGCGAAGGCGTTGCTTTCCAGCATGAAGCCCATGAGGGCGACGCGCTTGGGTGCAGACATCGGCTCAGTACCGCTTCGCGGACAGTCCCGGGTCTAGCGCGAGCGCAGCCTCGGATCGAGGGTGTCGCGCACGCCGTCGCCAAACAGGTTGAAGCCGAAGACGGCGAGGCTGATGGCGACGCCGGGCCAGATGGCGACCCACGGCGCGCTCTCGGCGAACTCTTCGGCGCCGCCTTGCAGCATCAAACCCCAGGCCGGCGTCGGTTCCTGCACGCCCAGGCCGAGATAACTGAGCGAAGCCTCGAGGAGGATCGCCTGTCCGAGAAAGGACGTCAGCATGATCAGGTATGGCGCCATGACGTTCGGCGCCATATGGCGGAGGATGATCCGGATGTCGCTGAAGCCGAGCGCTCGGGCGGCGTCGACATAGGGGATCTCGCGGATGGCCAGCGCGTTCGAGCGCACGACGCGGGCGCATTGCGGGATGAAGGGTATGGTGATGGCGATGATGACGTTTTCCGTACCTGGCCCCAAGGTGGCGACGACGGCGAGGGCCAGGATGATCAGCGGGAAGGCCATGATGACGTCGACGATGCGCTGCACGACGAGGTCGAACATGCCGCCGAAATAGGCGCTGGCGACACCGAGGATCAGCCCGATGGTCGAGCCGAGAAGCGCGCAGGTGAAGCCCACAAACAGCGCCGTGCGGGCCCCATAGATGATGCGGGTCAACAGGTCTCGCCCGAACTGGTCGGTACCCAGGAAGAACTCGTCGCCCGGCGGTTCCAGCATGTAGGCCAGATTGTTGACCTCCGGATCGACGGTCGTCAGCAACTCGGCAAACACCGCCATCAGGATCATGGCGACGACGATGGCACCACCAAAGGCGGCGAGCGGCTGTTTCTTGAGAAGCGTTACGAAGACTTCGTGCCAGGATTTCTTGTCGGAAAGTTCCTCGATTTCGGCTTCGACTTGGATTTCGGAGACGGTTGTCATGGCACTGATCCTTAACTGTAACGGATCCTGGGATCGAGCCAGGCATAGAGGACATCGACGAAGAGGTTGGTCAGGACGAAGATGAGGACGACCAGCATGACCAATTGCTGGGTCAGGTTGAAGTCCTGGCTGCCGACCGACTCAACGAACAGCTTACCGAGGCCGTTCAGGTTGAACACCTGTTCCGTAACCACGAGACCGCCCATCAGAAAGGCGAACTCGATGGCGATGATGGTGACGACCGGCAGCAGTGAGTTTTTCAGGGCATGGCGGTTAATGATTATTTTCTCCATCAACCCCTTGGCCCGGGCCGTGCGCACATAGTCCTCCCGCAACGCCTCCAAGAGCGCCGAGCGCGTCATGCGGGTGGCCACCGCCGAGTATCGATATCCGGTGGCGACGGCCGGCCAGATCAGCTGCGACATGTTGCGTATGGGATCTTCCCATATGGGCACATAGTCGATGGGCGGCATCCACGGTGTGCCGAACACCTCCTGGGTGACGACGAGCAGGCCCAGTATGATCAGAATGCCGAGCCAGAAAGACGGCATGGCGATGCCGGCGATGGAGAAGGCGCGGACCACGTAGTCGATCCATGTGTCCTGCTTAACCGCCGAGATGATACCGAAGGGTATGGCGATGATGACGGCGACGAAGGTGGCCATGATGGCAACCTGCAGAGACAGTTCGAAACGCAGGCCGATCTCCTCGAGGACCGGCGCGCCGGTCCACATGGAGATTCCCAGGTCGCCCTTGAAATAACCGAAGATGAAATCGAAGAACTGAACGATCAACGGCTGGTCCAGTCCCAGGTTCTTTTGGCAAAGCGCGATCTCCGCCGGATCGGCATAGAGGCCGGTTCCGGCCAGCCGGATTTCGCAGACGTCGCCGGGAATGGCACGCAACAGGAAGAATACCAGGATCGCCGCCCCGAAGAGGGTCGGGATCATCAGGACCAATCGCTTGAGGATATATTTCGACATATCGATAAACCGATCGCCCGGAAGCCCGGAACCCGCCCGCCGCACTAGGCGGCGGGCGAAATCCAGTATTTCCGGTCGAGCCTAAATCAGCCCTTGTCCAGCCACACGTTGTCGAGAGACTGGTTCAGGTAGTGACTCGGCGCGATGCTCCAGCCCTTCACGTAGGAGCGGTGCGGGTTGATCTTGTACCACCACAGCGTAATCGCCAGGTGGGCCTGATCGCTGAGCGCGCGCTTTTCGTACTGGCGGATCAGCGTGCGCTGTTCGGCCTCGGAGCCCGAGCGCAGGATCTTGTCGTAGATCGCTTCGAGTTCGGCGTCCTCGTACTGACCGTAGTTGTTGCCGGCTGAGCCGAGGAACTTGGTGATATCGGCGATCGGGTTGATGACCGACTGGCAGTTGAAGTCGATGGAGACATCGAAGTCCTTCTTCTTGCGGAGCGTCGCATAGAACTGCGGCGACGGCTGTACGCGCTGCTTGGTCTGGACGCCGATCTTCTTCCACTCGTCGATCAACCAGGTGCCGACGACCTTGTAAGGCTGGTCGACGCCGCGGTTGTTGAAGTCGACCTTGAGGCCGCTGACACCGGCATCCGCCAGAAGCTTCTTGGCTTCCGCCTGATTGGCCGCATTGTCCTTACCGTAACCCTTGAGCTTGACCAGTTCCTCTTCGGTCGCGGCCAGCGGGTGGTTCGGGAAGACGACGCCGCCCACCGTTTTCACGATGGCGATGCGCGACAGGTATTTGGAGCCGGCCCAACGGTCCATGCCGAGGGTCAGGGCCTGACGGACGCGGGCGTCATCAAAAGGCTTGCGCTTCTGGTTCGGCGTCGCGAGCAGCGCGCAGTTCCAGTCGCTTTCCTGGACCTTGATCTTGTCGCCGAGCGCCTTGACGAGGTCGTCACGGTGTTTCGGCGGGAAGCCGCGGAACTCGATGGCCGCGCGGTCGCCGCGGATGGCTTGCACGCGAACCGCCAGCTTCGGTGCCGAAATGGCCTTGAAGCCGTCGAGATAGGGCTGGCCCTTGAAGTGGTAGTCGGCGTTCTTCACACCTTCGACGAAAGCACCTTTCTGTTCCTGAACGAACTTGAAGGGGCCGGTGCCGTTGACATTCTTGGTGTGCCAGGTATAGCCGTGGGCATCCAGGTCACGCTTCGAATGCACGAAGTTGAATGGTGTCGCCAATGCCGGAATGAAACTGCCGGTCGGGAACTTCAACTTGAAGACGACCGTAGTGGCGTCGGGCGCCGTCACCGATTCGACGGCTTTGAAGAACGCTTTCCTGGCGCTCGGGATACCTTCCGGCGGGAAGATGATCTTGTCGTAGGTCGCCTTGATGTCGGCCGAAGTCAGCGGCGTGCCGTCATGGAACTTGACGCCCTGACGGATCTTGAAGGTGTACTTGGTACCGTTCTCGGTCGGCTTCGGAACGTCGCCCTCGCAAAGGTCGCAAACGAAGTCCGTCGGCGAGGACGGGTTGTTCGGATTGACGCGAATCAGCAAGCTGTAGAACGGCCGGATCGGATGGATCATGCCGAAGGTGGTTTCCTTATGGCCGTCGTAGGACGGAATCTTGGATCCGACGACGAAGTTGAGGACGCCTCCCGATTTCGGCGTTTCCGCCTTGGCGATACCGACGGAGCCGAGAGCCAGGCCGGCACCGACCGCCAACGACACCGCCAGTCTCGTATGGACGTTAGTCATCTGGGTTCTCCTTCCCTGTTACGGGGCCTCCCAGCCCCCGTTATATGCGCCGCGCGCACGCGGTCACACCTCTGTGCAGGCCACCCAATGGCCCGGCTTTACTTCCCTGAACTCAGGGATGTTCTTGCTGCACCCGTCGACCGCCAGGGGGCACCGCGGGTGAAACACGCATCCGCTCGGCGGGTTGATGGGGCTCGGAATTTCCCCTTTCACCACCTTGTGTTCGCGCCCGTTCTCGAGGTCCGGATCCGGGATCGGAACCGCCTCCAGGAGCGCCTGCGTATAGGGGTGTTGCGGGTTGTCATAGAGCTCGTCGCAGTCGGCCAGTTCCACCATGTTGCCGAGGTACATGACGGCGACCCGGTGGCAGATGTGGCGCACGACACTGAGGTCGTGGGAGATGAACAGATAGGTCAGGCCGAACTGGTCGCGCAGGTCTTCCAGGAGGTTGATCACCTGGGCCTGGATCGACACGTCGAGCGCCGAGACCGCCTCGTCACAGATGATGAACTCCGGGTTCATGGCCAAGGCCCGGGCGATCCCGACGCGCTGGCGCTGGCCGCCGGACATTTCGTGCGGATAGCGATCGGCGAAGTTGGCCTTGAGGCCACACACGGTCAGGAGCTCGCGGACGCGGTCCTTGCGCTCCTGTTCGTCGGTGATGATGCCGTGCACCCGCATCGGCTCGGAGATGATCTCGCCGATCTTCATGCGCGGGTTCAGCGAGCTGTAGGGGTCTTGGAAGATGACCTGGATCTTCTTGCGGTAGTCGATCAGGTCCTTGCGTTCGAGCTTGGTCAGATCGGTCCCGCCGTAAAGGATTTCACCCGCCGTCGGCTCCTCGAGCTGGAGGATACAGCGCCCGGCTGTCGTCTTGCCGCATCCCGACTCGCCGACCAGTCCAAGGGTTTCACCCTTCATGATCCGGAAACTGACGCCGTTGACCGCCTTCACCGTGGCGACGACGCGATGGATGAACATGCCTTCCGTCACCGGGAAGTGCATTTTCAGGTCGCGGACGTCGATCAGGACCTCGTCGGTCGGCTGGCCCCGGAACTTGGAGTCGTCGCGGACGTCGATCTCGGAAACGTTGGTCATGATGCCGCTTTCTCGAGGTTGTCTTTTTCCCAGCAGGCGGTGAAATGCTCTTCACCAACCTGTTCCAACGGCGGGTGTTACCGGCGACGTAAAACTCCCTGATTATGGGCGAAGTAAATTTCCCCACCTTG
>Ga0066187_1000263_pt1 | contig 19678 bp, 11 predicted proteins | sample WorMetexBAHAMAS1_FD_58706 | JGI IMG/M metagenome (GOLD analysis project Ga0066187, IMG submission 58706) | Marine gutless worms symbiont microbial communities from Max Planck institute for Marine Microbiology, Germany - Inanidrilus exumae... | ecosystem: Host-associated > Annelida > Digestive...
TGTTGAAGCAGGTGGTTGGTTAGTTTTCAATCCAAAACCCCTAATTTCTCAACACACCCATGTAATAGACAGGCTTCCTCTCCCACACACTCCGCACCCCCACCGTGAGAGTGGTTTTTTCTTGATTATTATGGCAAAGATCTTATAGACTCCGGCCCAATAGGGTCGTTGCGTGTCCCTATGGTTTGTTTGGAGGGCGGACTTTAGGTTATATCCTATACATGAACACAACTTTGAAAAGAACTCCAAAAAATTATGATGGAAGCACTCCTACAGGAAAGAAGATTTGTGATTTGCTCCCTCGGATCTTAAGCAAGATTTCAAAAAAGTGTAGCCACTCCCACTACGAAGTGTTGGCGGCTTGGTCTGATATCGTTGGAGAAAGAATAGGAAAGATGTCAGAAGCGGTGAGCTATGACAGTGGCGTTCTTAAGGTGCACGTAAAAAACTCAACGCTATATAGTTTGTTTGTCGCGCATGAGAAATGTCGCCTCATTACGGCATTTAGAGAAAAGTTCCCAAGTATGCCATTCTTGGATATTCTCTTTAAAATAGGGTGAAACCAGATAGGATGTAGTGACGATGACAAAAGGTAATAAGCCATCCCAAAAGGAGTATTCTGCTAGGTCGATTACTGTCCTCGAGGGACTTCAAGCAGTGAGAGAACGTCCGGGGATGTACATCGGGGATACCCAAATCGGAGGGTTGCATCAGCTGGTTTACGAGGTTCTCGATAATTGTATTGATGAGGCGATGGCGGGACATTGCAGCCTAATTCAGGTAATCATCCACCCAGATAATTCTGTCTCTATAGAGGATGATGGCCGTGGAATTCCCGTTGATAAGCATAAAAAGGAGTCGAAAAAACAGGGGCGCGACATCTCCGCTTTAGAGGTAGTGATGACCATGTTGCACGCTGGTGGTAAGTTTGACAAGGACTCCTACAAGGTCTCGGGAGGCCTTCATGGTGTGGGAGTCTCATGTGTAAATGCCCTTTCAGAAAAGTTACATGTCGCGGTGTACAAGGATGGAAAGATATATGCCATCGATTTCTCTAGGGGGGCGGTCACACAACCTCTGAGGCAGTTAGGGGAGACGGATAAACAGGGTACTAAGATAAACTTTACTCCAGATAGATCGATCTTCGATGTCACCGAATATGATCACGCCATCCTGCTGAAACGTCTGCGTGAACTCGCCTTCTTAAATCAAAATATACACATTAAATTTCGTGATGAACGTGATGAAGAAAAGGAGGAGGTGACCTTTAACTACGAAGGGGGGATCTCCTCCTTTGTCACCTACCTAAATGAGAATAAAAGTGTACTGTTTGATAGACCCATCTATATTACAGGGTCAAAAAATCTTCACGACGGCCCCATCACATTTGAAGTGGCTATGCAGTGGAACGACTCCTATTCGGAGTCTATATATTCCTACGTAAATAATATCGCAACACGCTACGGGGGCACTCATGTCTCGGGATTCTCAGCAGCCCTCACCCGCTCACTCAACCAATACATAAAAAATCAAAATCTTCTAAAGAATGGCAAAACAAGCGTGTGTGGGGAGGATATGCGGGAGGGCCTGACCGTCATACTTTCGATTAAAATCGCAAATCCCCAATTCGAGGGACAGACTAAGCAAAAACTTGGAAATAGTGAAGTGGCCTCTGTGGTCCAACAAATTGTTGGAGAAAAATTTTCTACATTTTTAGATGAACACCCTCAAATTGCCCGAGCCATCATCGATAAGGCGATCTTGGCAGCACAAGCAAGGGAAGCAGCAAAGAGGGCGCGTGAGCTCACGCAAAGAAAAAATGTCCTCGACAGTGGGAGGTTGCCAGGAAAATTGAGCGACTGCCAAGAAAAGGATCCCCAAAAATGTGAGATTTACCTCGTCGAGGGGCCATCCGCGGGTGGGTCGGCAAAGATGGGGCGAGATCGCCTCTTTCAGGCAATTTTGCCCATTCGAGGTAAGATTTTAAATGTGGAAAAGGCGCGCCTTCAGAAAGTCTTGCAAAATGAGGAGGTGGGGAGCATGATCTCTGCCTTCGGTTGTGGTGTGGGTTCAGATGACCTCGATCTCAACAAGCTTCGTTACCATCGCATCATCATCATGACCGATGCAGATGTGGATGGATCCCATATACGTACACTGCTACTCACCTTTTTCTTCCGCTACATGCCAGCACTCATAGAAAACAATTTTATCTACGTTGCACAGCCTCCACTCTACCGCGTGAAGTGGAAAAGTACGAGCCATTATATCCACTCTGAGAAAGATATGGACAAATATCTCCTCAATCAAGGGATCAGTGACGTGATGTTAAGACCTGCATCACATAGCCGCCCTTTGGAAGATACAGAGGTAAAAATTTTTCTCTACTTAATTCTGGAAGTAGAGCATCTGAGCTCCTCAATCGAGCGGAGGGGGATCCCTTTCCGCGAATTTTTGTCTGCAAGAAGTATGGAGGGAACTTTTCCCAGATTTTATGTGGTGTCAGGGGAAAAGCATCTATTCATCCACTCAGATGAGCAATTAGCCGATATGAAAAAACACCATGAAGAAATGCAACTTGGTGATCATGTGCAACCCTTCCACTCCCACACATTAACATGCATAGAACTATATGAAGAGGGAAAGCTGAAAATATTGCAAGAAAAGCTCGCCAAATATTGCCTTTCGCTCGGGCAATATGTCAGAGTGGAAGGGAAGATCCTAGATATCGTAGATAAAGAGGGAAATGAAACTCCCATCTACACACTAAAAGAGTTGATCGATTTTCTCAGGCAAAGTGGCCGTTCAGGCATTGAAGTACAACGTTATAAGGGTCTTGGAGAGATGAATGCTGACCAACTTTGGGAGACGACCATGGACCCCAAAAAACGCACCCTAATCCAGGTGACTATGACCGATTTTGTGTCGGCTGACCACACCTTCACGATGCTCATGGGGGATGAGGTAGCGCCTAGACGCACTTTTATTAAGTCTCGAGCCCTTTCAGTTAAAAACTTGGATATTTAATAGGAGAAATCATGTCCTACACCGAAGGAGACACAATCCTTCCCCGCAATGTCGAAGAGGAGATGGAGGAGAGTTATCTCCGCTACTCTATGTCCGTCATCATCTCCCGAGCACTCCCAGACGTGCGCGATGGTCTCAAACCCTCACAGAGACGTATCTTATATGCGATGCGTCAGCTAAATCTCTCTCCAGGGGCAAAGCACAGAAAATGCGCAAAAATCTGTGGAGACACATCTGGAGACTATCATCCACACGGCGAAACGACAATCTATCCTACCTTGGTGCGTATGGCGCAAAATTGGGTCATGCGTTACTGCCTTGTCCAGGGACAGGGAAACTTTGGATCTATCGACGGTGATCCCCCTGCAGCTATGCGTTATACCGAGGCAAGGCTGACGAGGCCAGCCATGGCGCTGATGGAGGATCTCGACAAGGAAACTGTCGCTTATATCCCAAACTATGACGAAACAAAAAAAGAGCCGCTAGTCTTCCCCGCAAAATTCCCGAACCTACTCTCTAACGGCTCCTCGGGGATCGCTGTAGGGATGGCGACGAATATCCCCCCTCATAACTTGCACGAACTGGTGAAGGCCACCCAACTCATTGTCGACCAACCAGAGACAACGATAGATGAGATCATGAAGGTTATGCCCGCTCCCGACTTCCCCACTGGTGGGATAATCTGCGGATACAGTGGAATAAAGGAAGCCTTTCAGACAGGTCGCGGCAAACTAACCGTACGTGGAGTGATTCGTACCGAAGACCACAAGGTGGGGGGAGGAGAGCGCCAGAGGCTTGTGGTCGATGAAGTGCCATATAATGTCAACAAGTCACGGCTGATAGAACGTATTGCTGAGCTGGTTAATAACAAGACGCTCACCAGCATCTCCGATATACGCGATGAATCTGACAAACAGGGAATGCGTATCGTCATCGACTTAAAAAAGGGGGAGCTCCCCGACGTGGTCATTAACCAAATTTATAAATTTACCGATATGCAGGTCACATTTGGCTGCAACATGCTTGCCCTGGATAATGGCATGCCACGTATCATGAATATCAAGCAGATGATCGCCTCCTGGATAGATCATCGCATAGATGTGATCCGTGCACGTACCCGCTTTGAATTGAGCAGGGCCGAGGCACGCGCACACATTTTAGAGGGGTTTCTCAAGGCACTGGAACACCTGGACGAGGTGGTAAAGCTCATCCGTGCCAGCATCAGCCGCGATGCGGCGAGGCGAGGACTCATAGAAAAATATAGCTTTACAGAGCGCCAAGCAAACGCAGTGCTCGATCTGCGCCTCTACCAACTTACCGGTATGGAAAGAGATAAGATTGAGAAAGAGTATGATGAACTGCAGTCTAAGATCTCCTATTTGCGCTCCGTCTTAGCCGATGAACTTCTGGTGCGCGGCATCATCAAAGATGAATTAGATGAAGTTGCAAAGCATGAGGGTGCAGGGCGAAAAACGCAAGTTATCCCCGCAGAAGAGGAGCTGCAGATGGAGGATCTGATCGCTGATGAACCAGTGATTATTACCATTTCTAATGACGATTATATTAAGCGCATGCCACTCACAACATTTAGGGAACAGCGTCGAGGGGGACAAGGGGTCATGAGCTTCGACCTAAAAAAAGGGTCGGATGCCATCAAAGATATCTACGTCGCTTCGACACATGACACGTTGATGATTTTCACCAACTTGGGACGTGTTTATTGGGTTAAGGTATGGCAAATTCCAGAGTCTGGCAGGCGTTCCAAGGGAAAACCATTAGTGAATCTTCTTTCAGGGTTGAGCGAAGAAGAACATATCGCAGCCCAGCTGCGCGTACGCGATTTCTGCGAGGAGGAGGCTTACATCCTACTCACAACGGAGCTGGGAATCGTCAAAAAAACTCTTTTAGAGTCCTTTAGCTGCCCCAGAAGCAGGGGGGTATACGCGATTAATATCGATGAAAAAGATAGGGTGATTGCGGCCCATGTCGTGCATCCTCTCCAGCAGGTGATGCTTTTTACCCGTGAAGGGATGGCGGTACGCTTCGATCAAGAACAGGTACGAGCCATGGGACGTGTAGCACGCGGAGTGCGTGGTGTGAAACTAAGAAGCGAGAGTGATCGTGTCGTCTCTTGCGAAGTTGTCACCGAGGATGAAACTCTCTTGGTAGTCTGCGAGAATGGATTTGGGAAACGGTCTAATGTGAAACATTTCAGGCAGACTCACCGAGGAGGTGTGGGGGTGCGCTCTATCATCACGAGCAAGCGCAACGGATGTGTAGTCGGCGCCCTGGCAGTAAGTGACAAGGATAGCGTCGTGTTGATGACTAGCATTGGACAGACGCTGAGGTTAAACATGCAAGATCTTCGCGTTATGGGGCGTTCTACTCAAGGTGTTAAGGTGGTCAACCTTAAAGAAAAGGACAGGTTAATCGCTATGCAAAAGATCGAACATATCGAAGAAAAAATTGCGAATGGAAAAGAGTAAGCGTAGGGGCCTATTCGTAACATTCGAAGGGGGTGAGGGTTCTGGAAAAACCACACTAATCAGCCATCTATACGACTATTTAATATCAAAGGGTCGAGATGTCATAAAAACACAAGAGCCTGGTGCGACGCAATTGGGCGCTCACATCCGTAGCATTATACTGAAGAGATACGACCTGACAAAACGGACAGAGCTGCTCCTTTATTTGGCCGACCGCGCTCAACATGTTGAAGAGGTCATCCTTCCCGCGTTAAAAAAGTGTCATATCGTCCTTTGTGATCGATTCAACGACTCTACCTTAGCCTATCAGGGGGGCGGGCGCGGCCTGGAGAGGGATATGCTGCACACCCTATGCTCCTTCTCTGCTGATAATCTCATTCCCGATCTCACCATCTTTCTCAAACTTGACCCCGAGGTAGGCCTACTCCGCGCCAAACGCAGTGGAACCCCTGATCGCTTGGAGGAGGAGGAGTTATCCTTCCACCAAAGAGTACAACGCACCTTTATTTCCCTTGCTAAAAGAGAACTTCACCGTTTTTATGTGATCGATGCCACTCAACAATTTGATCATATTTTGGAAATGGCGATACAAAAAATAGAGCCACTCCTATGCTCCATTTAAAGGATCTGCTGGGCCACTCTCGAGTAAAAATGCAGCTGCACAAGCTCCTCACACATCACCACCATCATGCCCTCCTTTTCGAAGGACCCGAAGGTGTGGGAAAAGGAATATTCGCTCGTACATTTGCCCGGCTACTTCTTCAAAGTGATAAGGAGGAGCCTCTCGATCTGCAAGAAACTCTTCCTCAGGGAAAATCCCACATACATCCTATGCAAACCATTCGCGAATTCATCCAAGTGGCAAAACAGCTCCCATTTGAGGCACCACATAAGGTATTCCTCATCCACGATGCCGACCGTATGCTTGCGGTGAGCATGCATGCCCTACTAAAAACTTTGGAAGAGCCTATTTCAAATAGCATATTCCTATTGATCACTTCACGCCCTCAATCCCTTTTGCCTACCCTCGTCTCCCGTTGTTTTCGTATTCCATTCTTCCCCCTCAAGACAGAAGAGATCGAAAGCTATCTTCTATCACAAGGCCGCGGAGCGCAAGAGTCACGCAGAGTTGCACTTCTCTCCCATGGAAGTGTGGAAAAAGCCATCACTCTCTCGAGTGCTCACGATAACCTTGCTGCACTGACCTTTGACTTAGGGCCACGCCTCTTACACCGGGATTATTCCCTACTACTGGAATACAAAGACCTTCAAAATTCGGAGGAGACCCTCTCCTACCTCTTCTACTTTTACCGGGACCTCAACCTCTTAAAGGTGGGAGCGGATCCCTCACTCCTATTTTACAAAGATAAGGAAAAGCCCCTGAGGGAGTACCTCTCGCTGCCCATTCCCTCTCTGGAAGAGCTGCAAGAGAAATTTTATCGGATCCATCAATCTCTCACACTACACATTCCCTTAAGTCACGCGCTGTGCGAGCTACTCTAGCCAATTAATCCTCAAAATATGCATATTTAAAGTCAATCTGCTTCGCGGGAGAGACATAAACCCCCTTCAATTTTGAATTTTTCAGAAAAACGAATGTACTGAAATGGAAAGGAATGACAGGCATCTCCTCCATGAGCAACTGCTCTGCGCGATGAAGATATTCCCTACGCTTGACAAGATCGATTTCATAGTCGGCCTTATCTAAGCACTCTTTATACTGCTCATTCTCCCAACGACACATGTTGGTGGAAAGAGATCGTGTGCGAAAAAGCTTTAATGTGTAGATGGGATCGAGCCATCCCATCCAACCAATAGATCCCATCATATAATCTCCTTTAGCCAACTTGGTAAGAAGCACAGAAAAGTCTGTATGTTCCAGATGCATCTGCACCCCCAAAGCTTTATATATCTGCTGTTGAACTGCCTGAGCTACACTCGAAGTTCCACTAACTCCACCACCACTCAAGCTGAGTGTGATCTGGGGAAGATCTTCTATCTCCATTCCCAACTCTTTTAAGCCCTTTTCAAAACATTCTTTAGCTTTTTCTACATTACCATCATCGAAATATGGTTCCTCTTGAAGGGCTAATTCTCCATTGAAAAGGCGCAATGCAGGTTTCTCCCCAAACTGAAACACATTGTCAGTAATCTCTTTACGGTTAATAGCATAGGCAAAAGATCTGCGTATATTTGCGTTGTTAAATGGGGGGTGCTCTGTATTCAAAACGAACCAAAAAATAGACAGAGTATCCATATTCCCGCATTCATCTAAACCACCATTATCCCTGACGATATTTGCTGAAAGGTTGCTGAAAGGCTGCCCCATCCAGTCGATCTCCCCCTTCTCGTAAAGATAGTATTGGGTAGTAAGGTCTGGAATGATCTGTACACGGATTCCATCCAATTTAACCACATCTGCATTCCAATATCTCTCATTCTTCGCAAAACAGATCTCAAAGTCATTCTTCCATTTTGTGGGTCTAAAGGGCCCATTACAGACAACCTCTCTTCCGAAAGCGTAGGACCAGTCTGGATGTTCTAGATCTACCCTCTTGTTAACAGGATAAAAAGAGGTGCCAGTTACAAGGGTCAAAAAATGTGCAACCGGATGTTCAAGTTCTACCTCTAATGTCTGCCCATCTAAAGCGCGCACACCCACTTCATCCACTCCCACTTTTTTCTCTAAGCAGGCAGAGGCATTCTTAATCTCATGAAATATATTTGCCCCCATGTTGGCCTTGCGGGGGTCTACACATTGCTTCCATGCGTGCTCAAAATCATAAGCTGTGACAGCATCTCCATTCGTCCATTTGCATTCACGTAGGTGGAAGGTGTAGATAAGGTGATCTTCAGAAATGTCGACAGACTTGGCAACTCCAAATATGGTCTTTCCTCTACTATCCAGGCTCATTAACCCTTCGTACATCATCCTCATCACATGAATAGATGGGGAATCATTCGCAATACGAGGGTTCAAAGAACGCACGGGTATAGAGACAGGAAGGTTCACAACTTTATCTCTCGCATCCCTCTTATGTTGTGATTTGCACCCTCCAATACCAAGCGGAGCAAGTAGTATAAACAGTAAAAATTTCTTTATCTTCATTTCAAACCACATTAGAAAGATTTTTTAAGATCTTGCGAGTCGTTACTGCACAATGAATGAAAAGGTACAATGTCCGTGCAAACATACGAAAAAAGACCTGCCCGCATTTGACATTCACTACGGACAGGCCCAAAAACAACCCCTCGCAACTCGAAGAGCTGCACTACTTTGGAGTAACCTCATAACCTATTATTTACGATTTTATCGCTACAAAAACCCAAAGTAATACATTTGAAACAGATAAATTATGAACAATTAATCCAAATTCCAAGCACCCTATCCCCTACTAGCTTGACAGGCCATACCTCCCTCCGTCAGTAATTTTCTCAAAATCTCTTGCCACTTTACGACTTGCTGATCATACTGACACTTCGACAAAATATGCTCAAAGCCCTGCGTACCTTCTTTCATCAACTCGAGGGATATCGGCAATACTCCACCCTCAAACACACCCTCTCTGATCGCATTTGGGCAAGAGTGGCGTACAACGACGAACAACTCCGGATCATTCATTATGCGCTCAGAATGTTTTATTATCGTTTCTTGCAAGCGCTCCAACAGCACCTCCTCTTTTGGGTAGTGATCTAAAATTCTTTGAAATAACTCTAGACGTCTGTTCACTAAGCAAAGAGGAACAAAGGTCACCACTACCTCCAACCAGGCCTCTTCGAGAAGGTGCAATGGAGGCTCACCTACCGCTTTGAACCATGTCTCGAAGACCTGTTCTTCTTTCGATCCCCACTCGTCACAAGTGACAAGCCACGATAACGGCTCATTCACCTCACACGAATAACTCCCAGAAGCTATCAAAAGATTCTCAGATGCTAACGACTGCAAACTTGTACACATCATGGTGCTTCTATCAAACACCTCCGCCATTCTCTGCGCCTCTCGCTAGCGCCATTTTGGCAAGCATAACTTGATCCTCAGGCATACACTTTAATAAGAGACCTTCCACATCTTGACTTGGACATTTTTTCGTCAATTCAAGCAACTTCAACGCTGATGCCATCAACACCTTAAACTTTATCGCATTTGGGCAGTAGCACACTACAGCACCAAACAACTCTGGATCATTCATTACATGTTCAATATGTTTTATTATTGTCTCTTGCAAGTGCCCCAGTATATCTGCCCTTTCTGGATAACGCTCTAGAATCCTTTGAAGCAACTCCAGACGTCCCTCCTTCATGCAAAGGGGAACAAACGTTGTGGCCACCTCTTCCCACGCACTCTCGAAAGAGCTAGATAGGGGCTTATCCATCTCTTGGAACCAACTCTCGAAGATTCGTTCCTCCTCTAACTTCCACTCCTGGCAACCTACAAGCCGCGACAACGGCTCATTCACCCCGTGCTGACGATTCCCAAAAGTTGTTGAAAAGTTCTCAGATATCGATACATCTAAAATAGTCATTTTTTCCTCCTGTTTTGTCATATGGATTTATATGATTAAAACTAACGCAACATTACAAGGGCAATTGGATATATTTGTCAAGATATTTATACTCACATTAAAACTTTTTGTACAACCTTCTACAAGCCACTAATTATAAACCCACATCATATCAAAATTCCTAGAGCATGTTGAAAAAAGAGACATTCTGGCCAACTACTTCTCAAAATATGCATATTTGAAATCGATCTCTTTCGCTGGAGAGACATAAACCCCTCTCAATTTCGGAGTTTTCATAAAAACTAGGGTACTAAAATGGAGGGGAACCACTGGCATCTCCTCCATAAGCAACTTTTCTGCGCGATGAAGATATTCCCTACGCTTTAGGAGATCTATTTCATAGTCGGCCCTATCTAAATATTCTTTATACTGATCATTCTCCCAGTTACTCATGTTGGTAGATAGAGAGCGTGTACGAAAAATTCTTAACATGTAAATAGGGTCGAGCCATGTTAACCACCCGAGAGCGCCTATCGCATAATCTCCTCTGGACATTCTATTGAGAAGTACAGGAAAATCGGACTGTTCCAGGTGTATCTGAACACCGAGAGCCTTGTATAGTTGTTGTTGAAGCACTTGAACCATCTTTGAACTACTAGAACTTTTACTACTCCCTCGACTGAGAGTGATTGGTGGAAGCTCTGCTCGAGTAATGCTCAGCTCCGCTAAACCCCTTTCAAAATATTCCCTAGCTTTCTCCACGTTACCATCATCGAAGTATGGCTCCTCTTGAAGTGTGAGTGCTCCGTTAAAAAGACCCAGTGCCGGCCTCTCACCAAACTCAAAAATATGATCTGTAATCTCTTTGCGGTTAATTGCATAGGCAAAAGACTTGCGTACATTTACATTGTTAAATGGGAGCCGCTCTGTATTAAAAACTAGCCAGGAAACACCCAAATATTCCATATTTTTGCACTCCTCCAATAACCTACTATCCCGGATGATATCCGTGGGAAGAGGGTTAAAGGGCTGCCCCACCCAGTCAGTCTCCCCCTTCTCGTAGAGATAATATTGTGTGGTAAGGTTGGGAATGATCTGTACACGAATCCCATCTAATTTCACCACATCCGCATCCCAATATGTCTTGTTCCTCTCGAGATAGATCTCAAAGTCGTTCTTCCACTTTATTGGTCTAAAAGGCCCGTTGCACACCACATCCTTTCCAGGCCCATGAGACCAGCCGGGATATGCCAGATCTATCCTCTTGTTGATAGGGGAAAAAGAGGTATCAGTGATAAGAGTTAAAAAATGTGCTACTGGATGCTCAAGCTCTACGCGTAATGTCTTCTCATCCAGGGCGCGCACACCAACATCATCTAACCCAACTTTTTTTTCTAAACAGGCGTTGGCATTCTTAATCTCCAGAAATATATTTGCTCCAATAGAGTTTTTGAGAGGGTTAATAGATTGTTTCCATGCATGTTCAAAATCATAGGCTGTGACAGCATCTCCATTCGTCCATTTGCACTCACGTAGGTGAAAGGTGTAGAGTAGTAGATCCTCGGAAATATCAATAGACTTGGCAACTCCAAATGTGGTCTTTCCTTCACTATCCAGTCGCATCAACCCCTCATACATCATCCTCATCACATGAACAGAGGGGGAATCACATGCAATGCGAGGATTCAAAGAACGTATTGAAGTTGAGCAAGAGAGGTTCAAGACGTTACTCCGTGCACCACCACTATGCTGCGATTTGCACCCTCCAACGCACAGTGTAACAAGTAGTATAAACAGCACAAGTTTTCTCATTTTCAATACATCTCCAGGTCTAAAATTGAGCCTTACAGCAGAAGCTTAAAAGAAGTATTTTGCAAATTAAATCAATTAATATAAAGATATATTTTTATATAGGCGCAACACCAAGCTGAACGAATGCTCGCGCTCTTTGTCAGGATTGTTTCTAGGCATTTAGCTTCAAAAATTCTAAATACCATTAGAAAATAACTTCTATTTTGATTAGTGTGTAGTGATGAAATTCAAACAATGCAGAGAAAATGAGGAGATCAGGGGTGAAAACTTGAACATTTACCCTGCTTTCCCCTGTCACAAACGGTCAAAGAATCTACAACACCACCTAAACTCAATCCAACACGTCCTGTACAGGGCGCTACCCTACCCTTTGCCCTTCGGCGAGGTTGGTGGATTTGAGAAATGGATCCATACCGCTCTTCCATGGATCTCTTGGGAAGATGTGGGAACCCCACCAGACTGTTTTTCTATGTTTTTTATCATTAAGCCTATAGCCTCAACAACGCAGACAGAAAGTTTTCTTTTCAAAATGATACAACACCATCTCCTGCCTGATGAAGAAATGACAATTCTTTCGTTCGAACACATGGAGGTATTATGTGAACTCTACCCCAACCAACCCCTCCTAGTTGCGGAGGCTAAAATTTTAATCAAAGATAAAAAGCAGGCTGACTCAGTTGGGCGATACCTACTCATCCTTAAAGAAGAGATCTTCAGAACACTCACTCCGTGCCGACACACTCAATCCTTCGAGAAAGAGCCACTTTCATTGGACCATAAGATGTGCATGGTGCGAAAAACGCTCACCAAATTGATCAAAAGATTTCCAGATGATTTGGACTACACGCTCATCCAGGAGTGTGTATCGATGCAATCACTTACAACACCAGAGTTTTGTGAACGTCGCCCATACCCACATTTAGCCCGCCTAATAATTTCAACTCTCTTAACTAAAAACCACCTGCGTCATGAGTGCAATCTATTCCCCAAAAGAAGGCATGTGAAAATTCTCTACATGCCTACCAGAATCTCCCTAACATTTGGAGTAAAACCTGTTCTTGGCCTGTGCATTGGTCTCAACTTCTTTCATAAATATGAGCTTCTCGACAAAGAGAACATCCTACAAGCAGCAAAAAAATATGTGCCAAATATTCGCATCGTATCAGCATCGTTCTACCACTTTACCCTCCCAAATAGCCCCATTCACGTCTTCTATGTGGAACTTGAAAGAACAGATGGAACTCACCTAACCATAGATCAGAGAAAAACTCTAAAACAAAATATGGAAAAGGAGATTAAAAAGAGCATAGAACATCTAGTCCCAGCTCTGTTCGTGGTAAGAAATGAAGAAGAGACAATGCACAATATTTTGAGGCTTTCAAAAGAGCTCAAATCCGAAAAAGACTTGCCCCACATGATAATCACATTTGATCAACATTCCCAAGAAAATTTAATCTTTACAGTTGTGCTCTTAAGGGTTAAAGGTGGGGGGACACTCCCTTTGCAAGAACTTTTTAAAAATACAAACACCTATATGCGTTTTATTCCCGACCGTGTCCAAATTGTCAGTTATCTAGATAATAGACACCCGATTGAAGCAAACGTCTTTCGTATGCAGATCACAAAACTTCCAGCCTTTCTGCGTATGGATCTTTCGGTAAATATTCACCTCGCTAGACAAGAGATTGTCTCATTCATCACCACTGTCGTGGGAGAAGTTCGTGATTATAATGGGGGGATGATGCTAAAACAAAAAGAACTACTCTCCCAATTTAGGCATCTCTTCAAAAATATTTCCTCACAAAAACAGGAACTGCTAGAAAAATTCTTCTTCTCTTTGAGCCCGATCGAGGCACAGGCGACAATTTCACTAAACTCTATTCGCCTTTTTTTCCAAACATTTTTAAAAACTGTTGAATGTGATTTTTACAGACAAAATCATTATGTTGCCGAATTCGAAAACCAACAAGATATTACCATCGTGATTATTCGTGCTGACGATCCTCAATATCGTACACTTGTAGAAAGCGCCTTAAATCAGATAAAAATTCACGAACGTAATTTAATCTCCTCCTCGCTAAATTATGAAGGGGATTGTTACTTAAATTATTTATACGACCAAAGTGACCTAAAAGAACGGAAGCGCTTCAGAGAAATGATTATGCAAACTCTCAACAAATGGCAAACGGATAGAGATAGAATGCAGACTTTAAAACTCCCATGCTTCGGAGCCATATCCCTAGACCCACGTATCGGAGGAGACCAAGAATCCTCCCTTCTTGTCAAACTCCTCTTCGATGGCTTGATGCGTATTGGGAGTAATGGGAAACCAGAATGTTCTCTCGCACAAAGTTATTCAATATCAAAAGACAAAAAACAGTATGTCTTTACAATACGGGAGTCCTGTTGGTCTGATGGTTCACGTGTCGTGGCGCATGACTTCGAATATGCCTGGAAAAAGGCGTTATCTCCCAATTTTCTAACTCCATTCGCCTATGTGTTCTATCCCATAAAAAATGCTAGAATGGCCAAAGCGGGGGACGTTTCCATAAACAAGGTGGGTATTCGCTCCTTGGACGCACGCACTTTAGTCGTAGATTTAGAACACCCCGCTCCCTACTTTATCGAACTCACTGCAAATACCCTCTACTCTCCAGTAAGCCATAGAATCGATAAAATCGACCCTAACTGGGCGATACAAAAAAACGAAGACTTTGTTTGCAATGGCCCATTTCGTCAGTGTGGCCATGGCAGCCATTTTGCCTTTGATTTTGTCAAAAATGAAAAATATTGGAATTCACAAAACATAAAAATAGATCGCATTTTGTTTGCCCAGGTTAAAGGAAAATCTGCCCTCAAAATGTTTCAAAATGGTCAACTAGACTGCCTCAGCTTGAATCTATTGCCACATGAAATTGTTAGAAAAGAGATCAGCACAACCAAAAGGACAGACATATTGTACTACTCATGCTCTACCCTGTGGCAATGTTTCAATCTCAACAATTTTCCATTTAATAACTACAAAATACGCCTTGCTTTTTCCATGGCTATTGACCGTGAGCAAATCATCAAAAAAATTCCCTCTCTACAAAACCGACAGCCCGCTTATACACCTCTTCCCAAACAACTCACTCAACATATGCATTCAAAATACTTAATCAAGGAAAATGTAGTGTTGGCAAGAGAGCTTTTTCACAGGGGATTGAAAGAATTAAAAATATGCGCAGATGATCTTCCAACCATACACATTTCCACTATAGTTCAACGTAGAGATGTAGCGACTACCCTTAAAGAGCAGTGGGAAAACATTTTGAACATAAAATGTGAAGTGGAAATTTCTTCTTGGCAAGAGCATTTTAAAAAAATGACGTCAAAAACATATCAAATTGGCGAAATAGTTTGGACCTCATGGATTGAAGATCCCATCTATACCCTTCAATCCTTTAAATATTTAAGGGAAAATGTAAATTTCACAGGCTGGGAAAACAAAAAATTCAAGAGGCTGCTTAATCTATCCGATCAGACCATCGACCAAAAGCTCAGGAGAAGGTATCTATCTGACGCAGAAGAAATGTTGATTCGCAAAGCTGCAGTGATACCCATCTATTACGTCATGAAAGGATACCTCAAGCACCAGGACCTTATTTTAAACCCTCATGGGTCAAATAGCAATATTGATTTTTCTCAAGCTTATTTCCGACATTCCACACCTATGCCTCATCGTAAGCGTCAACGGAAGCCGTCTTGACAGCAGTTAGAAAGTGTCAAATGCTTCTCTGCCTCTGGCCCACTGATCGGCATGAGTCTTTTCGTGACATCTTCGAGGTATTCTTGAGAGTTTCCTGTGCAGGCTCTACATGTTTGTATAAGAAAGAAGAAGATAGCTGCGCTTATCCCCCTTCTTAAATTCCCAAAAAGAGCCAATTATTTCTTCCTAGGGCAAGGGATCTGTGAGACTAAGATTGTCTTTTGCAACTCCCCACTACTCACTCCTTTCTACCTAGCACAAAAGCTCAGGTATACTCTCAGGCCACATACCTTATATGTGCTCTTACCGTCATCCATCCTAATGTTTATTCCCAAATGCTCTAGAACAAGCCCTTGCTGTTTTACGCTTTTTGCTGATAGACTGGGAATAAGGTTAATATATCAAGCTTGGGAAGTTATGGCAAAGAGGTCTTCTAAAGAAAGGGTGGAAGAGGTCTGGAAATTATTCGATGAGATATCATGTACTTATGATCTCCTGAACCATCTGCTATCACTTGGCTCTGACATCTACTGGCGAAGGAAGATGGTCGCACATTTACCAAAAGGCGCAAACATCCGCCTGCTAGATTTAGCGACCGGGACGGGTGATCAGCTGATTACCATTGTAAAGAAAGCCCGTCAGGTTCAAGCGGCATTAGGGATCGACCTCTCTACTAAGATGATTCGCCTAGGACAAAAGAAAATCATAGACAAACCCTATTCACATCAGGTCACACTTATGGAGGGGGATGCCACAGATATCTCCCTTGAAAATGAGACGGTAGATTGTGTAACCATGTCCTTTGGAATTAGAAATGTAGAAAAAACTCAGCGATGCCTAGAAGAGTGCTATCGCGTCTTAACGCCTGGTGGAAAACTTCTATTTCTAGAGTTTTCTATTCCTAAAAATCGGCTCATAAAAAATATATATCTCCCCTATTTAAGATATATTGTGCCGTGCATTGCAGGGTGGATCTCTCGAAAAAAGTCTGCCTATCACTATCTTCACAAAACGATAGAGACCTTCCCATCACGTGAAGAGTTCTGTCAATGCATTAAAAGAGCGGGCTTTAATAGCGTTAAGTATAGACCCCTCACATTTGGTGTTGCAACTCTTTATACTGGAGAAAAGCACATATGAGTTGTGGCTCTATTCCACAGCTTATTCACACCCTCCTACGGCTTCCTTTCCGTCCGAAAGTATGCAGGATAGATGGAGTGGAGTTGCCTCTAATGCGGGCAGAAACACCCATCAAAATGGATGGCCACCTCGAGTGGCTCAGTGCCCAGACTATTTTCCCAAAAATTTACTGGGAAAATCCTCAAGAAAAAACGAGGGTGACAGCCATCGGACAGGTCTTTGAATTAAACGATATTCCAATAATTGAAGGAAACCTGCGCCTATTCGGTGGAAATAATTTCATGTCACAGAAACATGGAGGATGGAAGAATTTTCCCTTGAGAAAATATATCCTCCCCCTAGTCGAAGTGGAAGATAGAGGGGGGTGCTCCGTTTTGCGCGTCAACCGTCTATCCGAGCACACCACTACCTTCGACATACAATACAGAGCATCCCTTTCAATACATTTACAACCAATAAGTCGCCTAGATGATCCAACCTACCCTGTTTGGCACCATCATCTAAAAGAAATTTTAGACCTGATCTCACACAACGTCTGTAGCAAAGTGGTCCTGAGCCGACGTACAGCTTTTGAATTTGAACGCCCCCCCAATCCCTACGCTGTTTTAAGACATCTGAAAAGAGGTTCACCTTCAACTCCACTCTTCTCTTTTCAATTCGAAAAGGGGGAAGCTTTCATTGGAGCCTCACCAGAAACCCTATATAAGCGGGAAGATAGAGAGATAAAGAGCATAGCTATGGCTGGAACGCGCCCTCGGGGCAATAGCATCGCAGAGGATATTCGACTCTTTCAAGAGCTTCTCAGTGATAAAAAGGAACGCCACGAACTCAACATTGTAAAAAACCACATATACCACACACTATCACCCCTGTGCCACTCACTCTACATTGAAAATCATGGACCTATCCGGACGGCCACTGTACAACACCCATGCTACCTCCTTAAGGGATCACTGAAAAACGCAATTTCAGACCGCGACCTCATTCAAATGCTCCATCCTACTCCCGCAATTGGAGGTTCTCCCAAAGAAAAAGCTATCGAGGAGATCGCAAAGAGGGAAAATTTTGATCGAGGATGGTATGCGGCGCCAGTGGGATGGATCACCGAGAGACACTCCCATCATGTCGTTGCAATCCGCAGCGCACTCATCCAAAAAAGCAGAATGCTACTTTTTGCCGGCGCGGGAATTGTCAGAGGATCTTCTCCCTCAAGCGAATGGAGCGAACTCGAACAAAAGATACGCCACTATTTTTGGTGGAAGAGAGGTAGAATAAGGAGATGACGATGACGGACGACACTCCCCTCCTCAATACGATTTGGGCCGAACTCATGATAAACGAGCTTGCTCACCATGGGGTGGGTCTATTCTGTATCGCTCCCGGATCCTACTCCACGCCACTCACCGTCGCGGCAGCGCAAAATCCACTAATAAATACACACGCACATTATGACGAGCGCGGCATAGGTTTCTATGCCTTAGGATATTCCAAAGCTAGCAAGTGCCCAGTGGCTCTCATCGTTACATCGGGCACCGCCGTCGCGAACCTCCTTCCCGCCGTGATGGAATCCCACCATGACTATATCCCACTCATATTGATCACCGCAGATCGCCCTCCAGAGCTGAGAAATTCTGGTGCAGATCAAACTACAGACCAGGTAAAGCTCTTTGAAAATTTTGTGCGCTGGCAGGTCGATATGCCCTGCCCAAGCGCCAAGATCACCAAAAAATATATCGGCTCAACCATTGCTAAAGCTATTTCCAACGCTACCTCCTCTCCAGCCGGCCCCGTCCATATCAACTGCATGCTGCGCAAGCCATTTCTGCCCGATGTGGTCACCACAGCAGAGCAATTCAACAGACCTATCCCTCAAACTACTTTCATATTGGGGCAAAGCACCTTGAAATCGGATGATATTAAATGGATCGCTCACACTCTTTCTCAATACGAAAGAGGAGTCATCTTGGCAAGCAATATGCTCTCTAAACATCAGACAGAACCCCTTTATGCCCTCTCAAATCACCTCCAATGGCCCATCTTCCCAGACATCCTCTCTCCTATGCGTTCTGCCGGCACAAAACCTGGAGTGGTGCCCTATTATGACATAATCCTCAAGACTTCCGATGCCAAAAATGACACACTCTCTCCAGAAGCAATTCTACAATTTGGCGATCGGTTTGTATCGGAAAATCTCTCCCACTGGATCACCTCAAACACACCAAAAATGCATTGTCATGTAACCTCCCACATTCACCATAAAAATCATACCCACTCCATCACCCACCATGTTGCATGTAACATAGACCACTTCATAAAATGTTTTGCACATCATCTCCCAAAGCGCCCTTCTTCAAAGTGGTTTCAAATGTGGTACAAACTAAACGAGAAAACCGCACACGCCCTCACACTCTTTTTCGAGGAGGAGCAGGAGCTTAGTGAACCTCTACTCTTCCACCATCTATCCTCTGCCCTAACACACTCTACAGGGCTTTTCCTCTCGAACAGCATGCCTGTGCGCAATGCGGAGGCCTTCTTTGCTCCTAGAACATGGACAGGCCCCATTTTTTGCAATCGCGGACTCTCCGGAATCGACGGGAACATCGCCTCATCCTGCGGCGTTACACGTGGATTGAACAGGCCAATATTGGCCATTTTAGGTGATTTAGCCTTTCTCCACGACATTAATTCCCTATCCCAAATCCAAGATCTCCCCGTTAAATTATTGGTAATAAACAACAATGGCGGCAGCATCTTCTCCCTCCTACCCATCTCCCGTAAGGAAGAGCTATGCTCCAGATTTTTTACAATGCCACACGGAATGGATCTTAAATATGCCGCTACCCTCTTTGGATTAGGTTATACACGCCCTCAGACCCTCAAAACCTTGAAAGATGTATTAGACCATCCCTCATATAACTTTGTCGAGATTCAAACATCACCAAAGCAAAATGTAGAAATAAATC
>Ga0066187_1000265_pt1 | contig 19538 bp, 10 predicted proteins | sample WorMetexBAHAMAS1_FD_58706 | JGI IMG/M metagenome (GOLD analysis project Ga0066187, IMG submission 58706) | Marine gutless worms symbiont microbial communities from Max Planck institute for Marine Microbiology, Germany - Inanidrilus exumae... | ecosystem: Host-associated > Annelida > Digestive...
TCGAAATTGAAAGACTGGATTAACTTTGGCATTTACTGGAAAAAGTTACTTTCGCATTCTAGGCCTTGGCCTTGGGTCTGTGGCCTTGGCCTTGCATGTCTCTGGCCTTGGCTTACTGTCCTAGGCTTGGCCTTGGCCTTCACACCTCTGGTCTTGTTAACATCCGTGAGTGTAACGCTTTGTTCACGATAACGGAAATTATAATTAAGTTTTAACTGAACTAAAACAATAAGTTGGAATTGTAATAGGTCGAAGTGAAGCGAGTAAGCGACTTGGAGTTAAAACAAACGAAACTGCAATTGCAGGCTTCGAGAATTTGCAAGTATCTCGACATTTTGTTCTGCCTACCATCAGAAGCAACGAATAGACCTGTTTGTGGCCGATACCATCTGTAACACATATATGGAAATAGTTTTTCTATACTGTTACGGTGATAAACCCGCAAAATAAGATAGTTAACGCGTGCTTAAAGAGTCGTGAAAAGTTCCATATTTCAGTGTTCCCTCCCAGCAACAGCTGTCGTCGCCAGCCAGAGCTAGCGCCGCTCTAGGTAAATGGCGAGAAAGGACACTAGTGGCCCCTGACTAGAGGAACTTGAAAGAAGGACTTACATTGTTCCCACTAAGAATAAGAGCCCCGCTAGCACAGTCCTCCATCTACGATCAGCTGTTCTTCATCTATGAGCAGTTATCTCTCCTCTTGTTTCCGCTAATATATCGCCCGACAGAGCTCACAATCCATCGTGAGGAATCCGGCCCTGCACAGCGTTGAAGAGCCGGACGGCCTGCGAGTAATCGGTACTGTCGAGGTCCCCACGCACGAAAAGAGATGATGATGCTGCGCTATTCAACAGCACGAGCCCGCGGCACGTCACAGTACTATCATTCCACTGCCGAAGCAATGTTCTAAATGTAGGATGTTAGCAGATCAGCTACAGCCATTATCTTACCAACGCCAGTAGTGTTTTTGTACTTGTTTTAGCAGCATAACTAGAACAGTAGTTACCTATCATTATCACTTGTTCTTTTTCATTCACATTTAATTCCATTTTTGTTAAGTTTGTTTGATCCGCTGCGCTTGCCGGTTGCAATCGCAATTGTAGGCAGGCTAACGTCATGTACAATGACTGCTCGTGATGGAAGTTTCATTACGTTACTGGAAAAACAGAAAAGAAGTGTAGCAAAAATTGTTACAGCGTCAAATACCAATATTATTAACGTTGTAAACAGCAGTTGCGTATTCCGAGTGCATTCGCTTCCCATTCAAGTTTTCATCGACGCTGTGCGCGCCAAAAGATTATAGCAGTTTGACGCAATAATTTATCTGCCGCACCAAAATATCACTGTGAGCTTCGCCCCGGATCGGCCGCTGCTAATACACGGGCCGAGAAAGTAATTTGTCGGCAACAGTCGCCATCGCGGGACGGTGATCTCGAAGAAGACGTAATGGCGAGCCTGCTGCCAATCGATAAAAGCCTTTATCATCACTTGCCCGCGGGCGAAACTATAGGCCTACCGGGACGGCGGAACTCGTAACAGCCTAGTTTTAATAACCTTTTCTACGTCTACGCGGTTCGTATGCAGGCCGGTTGTGTAGGTCCCCGGTGAACGTCTTAGAAAATTGCTTGCCATTGGCAAAAGAACACTTGGCCCTACAGGCGTACTGTTCTGCAGTATTACGGTAAGACGAAGAGAAGAGATTCCGATACTGCGAGTGACCTGACCTACCGCATGTACAATTACCTAAGTCCGCCACAGCATGGCGGGGGTGATGTTTTGACCGCGTGTGTCTGTTTGTTTGTTAGCAGGATAACTCAAAAAATTATGGTTGGATTTTCATGAAATTTGGGGAATAGGCAGACAATGGACCGGAGACGAATAATTGATTAAATTTGGGAAGGGATCCGGAACACAGTCCGGATATTTTTATTTAGTCGTATTTATCTATAGTCCAGTAGTCGATTGATGTGGAAAAAATGAAAGCGAAGTTGGAAAACCAATTATGGCGCAGTGCGAGAAAATCGGGGCAGATATAACTGCTGCTCGCCGGTAACGACACTGTGCCGAACTGCCGATGTCAGTGTGGCGTGGCGGAGGTATACACTCAACCGTGTGCCGTCTAGTTCAGCATAATGGTTATGAAGTGGGAGGGTAGAGCAAGCTGGAAGACGAACGTAAACTGTGTACATTTTTGGCTGTGGCGGTTCCACATGAGGAGGTGGACGTTAAGGTTTGTTCACACCGGATGCGGTGCGTCGCAGTGCGGCGCGTTGCGTTGCGGTTCCATGCGGCGCTGCGCGGCACCGCAATGCAACGCATCCAGTGTGAACCTTTAGACACCATATAAAACATGACTGCGAGCCCCTCACTTTAACCAATGCTTCGGCGTAAAGACTGTTGGTAACCAGTGGACCTATTAAGACGCGTCTCGTATACAGCGTCCATGTATATTCCAATATACGTTGCTTTTCTGAAAAGACCAGAAGCTCTGCTACTGCAGAGGGACCGCACGACGCGCTGTGTTAGTGAATTTATGCTATGTTTCACGAGGTGTGGGAGTTAGAAAGGTTTCGAACAGCAAGGTCATGCAAGGACATTGGCAATGGTGCCATTCGATAGGCCACATACGATTTCCTATTAGTGTTCCATCGGAACTATGTCTCTATCTTGCACCGTTGATGAGATTTTGTCACTTGTTTCCTAGAATTCAAGAAGGCCACGTGACACATCACACATCCCTTTCGGGGGTAATATAATGATGCGTGCAATCAGCGTACGAAATTCGAAGTGCCTATAGCTAATTCACGAATTCCAAAGATGATTGGGACAAAATTTAAAACAGAAAACAACGAAAAAACGGGTCACGTAACCCTGACCACGTCCATTATGAGTCTGTCATCGAAAGCCAAACACTTGATATAATTGATATAATTCTACCTGCATAACAAATTGGCGACTGTTGCTTCAGCTGTTCCGGAGATGATTGAAAAATGGGTCACGGGACACTGATTAATGATTACGCCCCTTTAGGGGTGGTTTGTCATCCTTAGCCTGGGACTTTATATAGCCTACTTATGTACAAAATTTGATCACTGTAGTCTCAGCCGTTCCAGAGATATGGTTGGTGCCCATCAATATTTAAATGGTTCACGTGACATGACCACGCCCATCTCAAGGATGATTCGTTCAAGGGCTAGACAAGTGGGGGGAGGGGGCATTTGTCTTTGATTGCCCCCACCTTCAGGTTGGGGACAATTACCCCCTATACCCCCGGTTGCGCAGTCTATGCCTGAGGCAAACCAACAAACCCAAAAACAAACAGAGACGAACTCATACATCTCTAGGTGGCTGGATTATGATTTCACGGTTGACGTAACTGCGAATGTGGCGACCTTGCTATGTTGTCTTATGGATAGTTCGCTGTCTAGTAGGACACCAAGGTATTGGGCAACAGCGGAACATCTTGATAGAGATAATTACAACGAAGTATTTGTTGATATGGGTGGTGTGATGGCGCCACGGACTGTGCGCCAGACTTGCGATCAAGAGGCCACTGATGGTTTGATTACCGGTGTGGGCACCGCTGCGCGCAACAACTCTGGGTAAGTTATTCACATTCTTATGCCGCCGTCACCAAGTAGCTTAATGTGGTACCGATCAATAGGCGATAACACTGTACTGCTGAGAAGGTAAGAGGTAACCGAGGGTCTGATATAATGATATCGCACTGACTGTCCGTGACAGATTTACCATCTATGGGCTCAGGGACTAGGGAGGGGGACTGGCACCCCGCATATACGGCGCATACGATCCACTAGGATTACAGCACCCTTTATCTTTAAATACAGTGTGAGAAAGAACAGACATTGGACGTACCGGCGATGCTCTGAAGCAGCCCGGACACGGTGAAGATGCTCTTGCCGAAGATGGACTGGATACAGACGCTGGCCAGAGCGCTGAAGTCGGTGAACGTCATCAGGACGGCGGCGGCAGTGAGTAGTATTAGAGCCGACTTCCACGCATCCGGAAACTCGTCATCAGGCATGTCGAACCCGGAGACGAACGTCGAGCACTTGTCCGACGTTCCGCCAGTCAGTGCGCCCAGAACGTCGACGACTTCCGGTCTGCGGTGGCCCGTGCACTCGTTGAAGACGCCGATCGAGACGGTGCCGACGGGGTGGGACCGGTTGGCGGTCGACGGGAAGTCGGGTCGGCGCCGAGGGACGGGCGGGAAGACGAGCCAATACGGCGTCAACAAGGCGGCGACGATCAGCGTGCTGGCGATCAGCGTCAGCGCCGTCCACGTCGACGAGCTGGTGGACACGATGACGTAGCACAGGCTGGCCGACACCGGCTGACGCGCTTCCGACATGATGTCACACAAGTTACTATACAACTCCGCCGTCGACGCCACTTCCGGTTTGGTCTTCGTTGAAGAACTCGACTCCATCGCCGAGACAGAAAATACGTGTGCGACACAGACAAATCGGAAAAAGCGTTACTTCTGTCGGATTTTATTTCAAGCTGTTACCCGGGCACTGTACATCTTTTGCCGGTTGGCAGTTTTTCGCGTCAGGGCAGCTTTTTTCGTCCGTTTCCACGACGGTCAGTCACTTCGATAATTATAGGCAGCAGAGAGAAGCCGATAGCGCTACGCTAAAACGATAGCCCTCAAGATAGACGGATTGATGACCAACTTCCTCAATGGTTGCCATAAATACTTGTAGAAAATCGGTTAATGCTAAAAAGCAACTTGGTCGATCACGAGCGACATAACGGTCCACGCTGACTATAGCGTCTACGACGTCGAGGATGACGAATAACTTTCATCTCGATCTCGTTGTCCGCATTACCGACGACGTAAGCGACCGTGGTTCCAACTACACCTTGATCAAAAAGGGTAGCAAACTCTGAGAGGATGCAGACATACATCGACCATGAAGGTCAATTCGAGTGAACACTGAGAAACACTCGTGCAAATCCGACTCTTGCGCAAGAGCACCATTCGCTGTCGGTCGTTCACGGAAGGCAGCGTGCAGAAACGGCTAGCAGCTAACTCGAGGCAATGAAGATCGTAACGTCACAGACCACCGCTGAGAGACCACACACGGAGAATTGACCGCAGTGGCTGACTGCTGCACCGAATCGCATCGTCATTGAACGTCAGCCTCAATAATAGCAGGGTGCGCCGTACGCCCGCCGGTAATTTCTATACGCACCGAGACTACCGCTGCGTGTCGAAAACGCACGTCGGCTCCGCGCACTGGCGTCGGAACGATTATAGTCAACCGTAATAACGGTTCGGCTATCCTATAGGTCACACGTGTGCGTCTGTCTGACATTTGTGTACCGTAAAAATTGTAGCTAAATGCATACATACACTGATCGAACTGGTTTTTGCAGGGACGCGACCAGAGTATACTGTTGGGGGGGGGGGCTGTAGCCCCGAGTCATGGCGAACGAGGTAGCGCAAGCCATATAGTGGGGGTCTGAGGGTTATGCGGTGCCCTAAGTGGTGTCCAGGGGCAAAGCACCTGGTCGACGGCAAAGCCGCCCTGAAGCCGAAAGCAATTTGAGAACTAAGTATAGCCATACTGCACTCTGGAATTGACGATTTATAGTTATATACCTATGCCGCTAATGCAGAAATACATACAACGTGGTCCAAAAACGGACTGTTCTTGAGAGTTGATAACTTAGAGACGGTTAATGGTAGAAAGGCATGTGATATGTCACAAGTTTTCAAATTTTTCTAGAAATAAGTATAAAACCTGCATGTTGGAGAATTTAAGTATTTTTTGCCAAATTTGCATAAATCTTCACAACACCTGAAATTATGCTGAATTTTACCAGAACTTATGGATCTGGTCCAATTTTTGACTCAATCACACAGTGAATGTAACAAAAACGATCATTAGCACACACATTTAGTCTATACGAAATTTAACATAGGCACTCATCGCCTTGATAACTATTATCAGTTTGTGAGAAGCTGATCATATAAATACGTTTAGTTTTAAATGGTTATATATTTTCAAGTAATGTCATGTGTCCAAGCTTGTCCATGCTTCTCATGTGATGCTTGCATTTGTCAAGCACAAATAAATGTTTACTTACTTACGTGATCGATCGCACAGTTCAATGTATTCTGGCTTAGCTGAGCCCAACAATCAATTAGCACGTTTCAGCTGATCAGTGTCTGAAATTTTGTGAAGACACACCATCTGCTGCAATGCTCCCACACCGAATAATCCACATAATTCAGATCCGGACTATTTGGCGACCAGGTTTTCAGTTCAATGACACTGGAGCACAGGTAGGCGAACGTGTACGCCTAGAATAAACGGTGTGCTGGAGTTCACTGAACAGAAAAACTGGCTGCCAAAGTCTGGATCTAAATACTGTGGATTATTCGAGGACTACAAGAACTACGAACTGCCAAGAGTCGCTTCGTGTTAAGAACTGGTTCGAGTTCAACCTGCAACTTCTTGACCACAATCCAATGCTTTAGCTATTACACCACTACACCACACCAATAGGCCCCCAGAAGTAATCAACCCTTCTATGGTGCACAATCTACCTATTTCCCAAATTTCACGAAAATCCACCCACAGCTTCTTGAGTTATCCTGTTCACAGAGAGACTGATATATACGGGTCAAAACACTACACTGCCAACCTGTGACATAAGTAGAGATGACAACACACACAATACCAAACAGAGGCTATTATGCAAGACAGCAAACCATGCTGTATAAACTATATACAAAAAAAATATTTGTAACGCACGCGTAGTCAGCCGAGGCTGAATCTGAGACGCGGGTAGTCGCCAGGGGGAACATTGTGAGGCGAGCTTAACATGTCTAACAAAATGCACAGAAATAGTAGTAGGTCTTGAGATTCTCCTCTTTGTTTATCCGACCGACATCAAATTTGGTGAAGACGCACGCAGGCATAATTTGGCGAATAAACGTGTTCATAATCATTGATTAACATTATTGTTTTAGATATGCTAGTTTCCTTCCCCTTCGAGAATGATGACACTTAATGTGTTGCAGTCAGGTGCTAAATATGTACGAAATATGTTTTTGCCCCTCATTTTTATTAGGGGCACTTGCAAGAAATTGGCATAACAGCGTTTCCTTTGGGGCTAAATCTATGTCATCTGCAAAGGCTTTGAGCATGTCAGTTTTAGTTTATTTCATTAATTTTTTTATTGAAATTCATGATATTAGTTGCTACGCAGCTGACGTCTAGCAAGTGATCCCTTCCTCAGGATTCAAGTTAGCGGATAAAGAAAGGAAGACGTCCAGTGTGTACTTTATTTCCCAGTAAGGCGTCTGTATTTTTGCAACAGTCATGCATAGGATCAAGATCACTACCACTTAACCCAGGTTGTCCTGGAAAAACACCATTAGATTGCACGTTTGTGACTGATATTAACAGTTAAGTTAGTTAGTTGGGAGTTTAACATTCATTTTCAGCATAAATATTGCTATATGAGAGACGACAGGTCAGCGATGGTGTCAGGCCCTGTCTGTATGCATTGCGTGGATTCATAATATGTGCTGCTGCCAGCTATTGTAATGGTGAATACATTCAGCACTTATGCTGAATTGGTTTAGTAGGGCTAAGTAGGCTGTATCGAATACCTACAGCATTCATATCACTCTGCGAGAAGTTGGCTGCAAGGCCAATAATTGTCCACCTAATTATGTTTGTAGCCCTACCCAGTGAAGGAAGGCCAGTGTTGGACTGATATTAACAAACAATACTCAACTGTGTCACGACGCAAATACCCGTTTCCGACAAAGAACGGACACGCTTTAACAAAATTCAAAACTAGTTAACTAACACATGTATAAGCAAACACATATGTGCCTCAAATAGTGGAGAAAAACAGTTCCTGGACACAGTACACAAGACGAACAACAACAGCCTAGAGACAATGAGTATCATCAAAGGCAGCTTGGTAGCAGCTTCACTTTCACCGTCGATCAGATCTGTAAACCTTTGCTGAGCAGGAATGCATCAGGCTTCGGATCACGGCCCAGGAAGCTGCGCAACATCTCGTCCGCATCCTGAAGAATCACAGTTAATTAATCTGACTAATTACTGACAAAAATATGGGAATGGAATAGGTAACACCACTGACGAGAGCACTAGCATATTCACACCGATCAGAATGCAATAACTGCCATTAGCAACGGCATGTGAATAGTGAAAATTTACTCCAACAAAAATTCTCCTGTTCTTAGTTGGGGGTGCCGGCTAACACAGGTTGACTTGCATAATAGTTGTTGTTGTAATGACGTAAGTACAAAAGGTTGCTCACTGGGAAACGCGGGCTAGACCAGTTTGACAAAATCCGAAAGCAGTAAATAGCAGTATTATCCACACAGTTATTATTCCACGTATAAGTAACTACATGCTGTTTGAGACATGTGCTACCATCAAACAGTTCTTAACACACAAATGGTAGTGGCTAATGCCAATTATTGAACAAAAAATGACGACAGGCTTGTAATACTTACTAACATTAACAAGCTAACAAAGCAGCCATCTGCGCAATAAGCCCACTAGTACTGCCAATAGTCCTGGTTCTTCAGTTTCCAAGTTCCCCAAAAGTGAATCCTTGCCATTTGTGTACATCTGATAACCACGTCACCAATTCACCTTGCCAGCAGGGACGAACAACTAAGCATGCCACTGAATTTAGTGTATAAGAAATTTTTTATATATTCACTGTTATCTCAGATGACAGAACACAAAAAGTAAAGTTGGCTGATTGTGCAAAACGACTGAATATTCTGTCTGAAGTGAGAGATAATAATATTCGTAGCATATGGATCAATGCAGGCCACAGGTGGTAGCTTTTTAGCATGTTTTCTCATAGCAGGTGCCTCCCTTAATTGAAAAGGCACCATGTAGATTTACATTTTGTCAGACTGATTTAACTCAATTATCAATCAATTCACAAACCCCGAGGTATGCTATGGAGAGGCAACAGAATGCTACAAACAACCTGAAAATCTTAAACAAGATCGGGCCGAGACATAACTGTAATTTGCTACTGTTCATGTGTTAAATGAAACTGGTCACATACAAGCAGATAAGAGTCACACATTCAATAGTCAACTCATCATTTTCACATACCACTGATCCACCGGGCTGTAGGATCTTTTGTCGGTAGTCGAGGCCAACCTGTGGGTTCATGATTCCATCTGACTTGAACCTCGAACGAAACATATCTGCACTGAACACTTCGCTCCACTGCAACAAACAAAAGTCATCTTATATCACCACATAACAGAAACATATTAGCACACTTAGACATTATTACAAAATATTACTAGAAAGTACTCAAAAAATTCAAATCTCTGTAATAAAAATAGAATAGGACACAAAAACTGACAGCCAGCATTGTCTACTACAGCAGAAAACTAAAAAATAAGGCAAAAAAACAAAACAAAGAAAAGCCACTACGAACAAGAAACCTGCAAAATCCAGTTCTTTGGACATATTTGTCATAAGTATCAATGAATGTAACGATACAAATGAATAAAAAAAGAGAAGCGATGAATGACACACAAAATGTACTGGTCTCACCAGATAACCGTAGTACTGTGCATCATAGCCGCCTGCAAGATGCCCAAAAGATGCTGGCATATTGGTGCCACGTGTTGACGATATACCAAGCACCTTTTCCGACAGACTTAGATACTTCTCAGCCGTATCACACTGCAAACATTCCACACCTGCAGTATATGGATAGAAACCAGAAAGCACTTAGATACAAATGTATTTCCTGTGTCATTTGCAAAAATAGATTATTGTAATGTTTGCTGCTCTTAGCACTCTTACTGCCTACAGTGATCGAAATCCAATGGTGGTTTTTGGGGCAAATCTCCCACTTACTTTACTTCTATTAGTCTAGTTTCATACTCTGCTGACTTGTACATTGTCTGCAATATGTTGTTTCCAGCTTAACAGACAATAGTGAATGAATTAATGCAATTTAACAGGTGCAAGTTTTATTATATTTGGCCCAACACTAAAACATTGGCAGAATACAACTCTGAATATCCAAGTTACCTCTGAACATAATGAGTGTGCTATCACTCTGTTAATTTGTTCAAAATAATTGTCGATATTGCAGATGCTGATTTGAATAGGCCTACAATTAATATCCAATAATGCATGATAATTTTATCAGTAGGCCTTATAAAATGGTCCGTCACATTTACATTTACCCCGGTTTACATACAGCATATCTATCACTCAGCAAACACAGGTTTCATGAATTTTAACATATTTAGGCACCAATCACAAATTACTCACTTCATTTGCTGCTGTACCCCCAAATATAGCAAGTGGAGTGTGTGCCCCACTCTCAAAATGGTGGTGCCAACCCTGCTTACTGACCAATTTTTACAACAAATGGGCAAACATCAAAGTCACAAGGCGAAAATACCTGCATGACTGTGTGCTATGAGTGCTTATAAATCACTAGACAATATCACACTAACTCACTGTCTCTTATACTGCCACTTGTCCCCTACAGATCCCCCCATCAGGTGAACAAAAGCCAATCTGGCCTGACCCAGCCAACACTACTGTAATAATAACTGGATACTGAAAATGCAACAGTTGTACATTTCGATATAATTTTGCCTAAAACCAGCCTGATCCACAAAACTGACCAATAATGGGCGTTTTAACATCAAACACGCAGGCAATTGCGGTCGCACTATTTAAAAAAAAATACTTGTCATTGTTACTGCCATTATAGACATAATACTTTATATTCATCTAGTTACGAGGCCAGGGCAAACATGTAAAAGATAATCAACCACAAACCATTTCTTCTGGTTTTACCGAGTATTGTCAATTGCCATTTAAAGAGGCTACTGGAGTAGGTCTTTCCTTACAGGCAAATGCTCATGCACAAAATCCATACAATATTGCTGTTCACAAGCCCTTCAAGGTTGTGTCAATGTGGGAAGGAAGGTGCCCCATGGAGATGAGGAACTGTGAATTCCAGCAAGTTCTTATAATCTCCAAGAATTTAGCATAAAGACGCTGATGTTCTTTCCTCCACCATGGGCAAAACAAAAATAGATAAAACTAGAAGGGCGTTCAGTAGAGTGCATACCTTCCCCACCGACTTCGACCTTCAAAATTTAATCAACTCGTCCCCTGTGGCCAAGGGTATGACTGACAAAGTCTGGTGACAACTGGACTTAAATTGGTGCCAGGAAGTTGTTCACAAACATATATACCTATATACCTATAATATATATCTACTAACGCCAGCAAAAACATAATCTCCCATCACCTTCAAGAAGATAGACTTTGACCCTTCAGTATCGACGTGGACGCCTTTGCCACCTCGATGACCTGCTGTATAACCTTGACCTTAAACCTCCAAAATCTAAAAAGTCACCTGTATGGGCCGGTGGTTATTCCCTGTATGTTTCAGTGAAATTGCTTAAGCCATTCATGAAATATTGTGGTAACAAAATCTGCCCGGATGAATGGACGAATGCGGCGGAAGGACAGCCCAAAAATATAATGCCTACAGGTGGTGGAGGCATAACAAAAAATAACAATAGTCACTGCATGGGAAATTTAAGAATGTTTCCTCTTCTACGCCACAGTGAGGATAGACTGAGGATGTAATATATTCTACCAATAAATGCTTAGCAAGACACCGTATAAATCAGCTAAGGTCCATCAAACAAACACAGAGTAAACTGTCAATGCACACAATTCACAAACTCCAACGTATTATACCCCTTCACAGGTATGGATGCTCTGATCAAAAGTTGCCAGCAGAATCTGTCGTAGGTTAAACACGCCAGCGTTGGCTTTACGAGAGGCGAGCAGGGACTTCAGCAAGTCGTCCGGTATTAGACCTCCATCCTGGTAGTGTGCCGACATGCGCCGCAGTGACGTCTCCTCCCAACACCAGTTTTCCAGCATCTGGGACGGCGCTTCCACGAAATCTCGCTCCACAGCCGTTCCACTGGCAGACACATAACAATCTGTCACAGTCTATGAAATAAAGGGTAGCACAAAAAACTGAGCCATTTGTTGTAAGTCAAAAGGTACCAAATATTTCACAAGGTAGCGTAGTAACACACTTAAGGTGTGGTGGGGTCGTTAACGTGAACTGTCACAAATCAGAGTATAGTGACGCACTGCAGCCAATGGCTCAGTTTTACTGCACCAATGTGTATTAATATTCATAGGCTGGAAAAGTAGGCAAGATTCTAACAGGTCCTGATGTCACAGCACAAGCAGCGCTGTTTCATTCAACTACAGTAAAACTAAATGTTTGAAGGAATGTTAAATTATCACATACCAAGTTATGATGGCTGGTAGAAATTCAGCATTTACAATGGTTTAATCACCGATTCACTGAATGGTAGTAATTCAGCATTTGAGGCTATTAATTTTTTGGCCAGCATTGTATGCACGCAGTACAGATATGCATCCTACATATGTCGCACGTAGCATGGTCTGTGTGTCTGTCTGTGTGTTGGTCACACGGGTGAGCTGTGCAAAAACGGCTTAACCGATCAAGATGTCATTTGGGGGACTGACTCCCGTGAGCCCAAGAAGCCATGTATTAAATGGGGTCAAGATCTGACAAATCCACTTGCAGCCGTGAGGGATGACAAGACGGTGATGCTAAATTACTTTATACACTTGTTTTAATGAACAACACAAACAACTATGCTGTTGTCACATGATCATCATATAAGCCAACAGCCCAGCACAGTCACATGATGACAGCTAAGTTGGCAGTGCCGTGCACTGTGCTGTTGGGACGTTTCCAGCCTAGAATATCAATTTTTCGTTGACAGCAGGCTTACAAAAATAAAGCTGAGAGGAATGTGACGTCACTACTGGCTGCGACAATGCTTACAATGATCTGCGTAATACAATATTAGCAAAAAGCGTGTGCTTCCACACTCTTACAGACCTGAAGAGTGCAAATTTTGTCTCAGCACACAGCTGATGCATGACATGTCCAAACTCATGGAAATACGTTTCTACCTGACAACACAATCAACTTCTTCCATTTATATTTCAGTCAACACTGACCTGTACACTATGCATCAGTATCAAACCGCGTTTTCTTCAAAATCAATTACTCATTAAACTGCCGTCCAAATCGTAACTTTTAATTAATTGACTGCTGTACTAAGTAATATAGCAACAGTTAATCCATTAATTTTCACAAAAAAACACTGCTCTAGAAAACACATCTGTACGTGGGAAAAAGTGCAAAGAAAAATTAGAAGCAGAAAAACATTTTTTGACATTTTCGGCATCTTTTTAAAGTAACCGACATGATTATTTGCAACTTTTTAGGTCGACTCTTCGACAGACTCAACCTAATAAAGCAGGTTTTAAATGTCTGTCAGTCTGTTCGTACGTACGTCCGCCCACAAAAAGTTTCTGCGATTTCAATGAAATTTGGCATGTAGGTATGCAGTATGACCCGATCCAAGGTCGGGTCAAGGTCATGAGCCCTTCAAAGTTGGAAATCCGGTCATTTTCGAAAGCTACCTCCTCCGCCATTTACAATGCCAGGATTGCCAGTTGGCAACTTACCACTGATTCTTAACCCTTTGCCGCCGAATGGGGTCATCAGCGACGCGATTAGGGTTGCTGGCGACCAGATTCGGCGGTTAATTTTACTAAGTCCGGGGTGGAATTTTGCAGTTTTCCGGAAACATATTCAAACATAATCCGGTGGGAAAAGGTTAAACTAGGGCACAATATCTAAATTGGATCAAGCCGGATTTTTGATATTTGGCCTAGTTATTGCATCAAGTGACTTTGAAGCTGGTGTCTGTGTGTTGCGAAGAGTCGACCGTCAGTCCAGTATGGGGGTTATTTATGTATATATGTGTTCATTCTGTGGAGAACAGCACCCTGATATTAATACTTGATATATTCTGCTTTTCCTTTATTCTCACGAGGTCACCAAAATTCAGCCCTAATCGCTATAGACAAGACTAGTGCTGGTAGCATCTCCTTTAATTCATGGCTACGATGCTACCACATCGTCTATAATACACGTATATCAACCACAACAAACTGCAAATTACATAACAAGAAAGATGTCAACAAACAAAGTTGAAGACAGAGAGACTGTTAACATTCAAGCATACCTCATCATGCGTCAGCAAAGATGGTTGATCTGCAGTTGGCTTAGTGAAGTTAGCAACCATAGCGGCAACAGCAACTTGACGGCTACCATCAGCCAACACACAGCCAGGCTACAAATGCAAGACAATCATCTGCATCATTGCAATCACAACAAATACGCTGCTGATGATGATGGGGTTTTCTGAAAAATAAAAGCATTAAAATTACGTACAAATATTTTCTATTCTACTGCACAAATTCAAGTTTGCAGTACTAAGCCAGAAATACAGACAACAACACATTTTTCGGCATATCTTTACGTTTCTGAGTTTTGCACTTTTCCACTATTTTCCCAGTTATTGCAACTGAAGTCACGATGCAAATATCTTTAGTGCACAGACTGAGATTGATACCTGAAGGCCAAAGCAGGCAGCATGGCCGTATTTTCCTTCCCGTGGAAAGAGATCCAGGTAGAAGTAGCCGATAAGCTTTTTACTCGCCTTGTCCATCACCTTGTACTGTAATACAACAGTAAGTGAGGATGACTGAGTGCAAGCAAAATACCTCACTGTTCATATTTTGATATAAAATGTCCGGATTCATTGCCCGGAAAATACTTGCATAAGTCCTTCAACAAATTTCAGGCATCATCTAGTTAGCCTTCTCTGCTGCTAGGAACTCTCAAAAGCGTGCCACAATTTTTTTTTATCCAACTACAGTGCTATCCCAGTACAATTGGCATAAGGGCGGAAGTCACCTGGTGGACCATAAACAGATGAGACTAATAGGTGATTTTTCCATGCCTCGAGTTCTTTCAGTGCTTGATACTGTCAGATGGGTGACAGAAGGGCCTCTGGCCTAGAAAAATCTGTCACAATTATTCCCATCTGTTTCCTTTTGGAACGAGTGATGAAAGAGAATCAAGGGGACAACTGACTAAGCTAAGTTCTCGACAGAGTTTGTGTACGTTTCGTCCAGTCTCGTTAGTGCTTTGACGCTGTTCACTGAGTGACTGAAAAGGCAGCAGTTAAATCCAAACGTTTGCCACTAAAAGACTTCACCTAACGTGCAGTAACTTCAGAATATTGTGCCAGAAAATAAAACAAAAAATGGAAGTAGTCATAGTAGTATGATGCTACATTAAACATTTATTTTTCCCCTTTACTTATGTCAGTAAATTAAATAGATCAATTTCACCTTTGCACAATATCAACTAACACGCCACAGTACAGAAAAAAACTACAGATTGTTATTAGTGTCGAAATCATTCTCGGTACTGATAGTAAATCGGTACTGATCTAGCATACATGGAATCAGTAATAGTTCAGAATTCCAGATCGGCACTGATTCTCTTCTAGCACTTAAGCATTAAAACTACACATAATGGAAAGAAATACTGCACACCTTTTGTATGCAGTCAGCTATCTATGATCTTCCCACACCTTGCTTCACTTACTGCTGCCTCCTGGGTTGGATGGACGGAAAGTTTGCAGTCAATAACATATTTCTTTAATCACACAAAGTTTTAAAACGATTTTACATTTATCATCCGATTCAAGCATAAAAGGCATGTAAATTCTTGGCTCTATTTAATATGTTTCTTTATATGACTGGCCATTTTTGCATGTGCATGATCTGCAAGAAAACTTAGTATTTTCCATTTGAATTCTTGGCTCATTTTTCAGCGTCTTATACGGGGATGTAAAACCAGCTGACCAGCAAGACGTCTTCATGCCACACTTGAGCACCGGAAATCAACTCAAACTGAAGCGACAGCAGCTCCTATAGCAACACACATCAGAAACACACACACTGTTTTAACTGCCATATGCCAGATAAAGCAGAGTTAGTCCTTAGATATTCCTTCTCCAGTTCCCCTTCTCCAATATTAATCTCACGACAATAATTCTAGAAAACACATAGAGAGTTCAAACCATTGCAGCATTACTCATCAACATTAACAATGCACTATAACAACACTAACTATATTCATGAGTAGATTATACTAGCTACTCAATGAATGTTCAGCCACATGACAATACAGTGGCAGGTATCATACCTGATATATGCCAAGAAGGCCGGCCGTGACAGTGTCAAGAGGGAAATACTCTTTAAGAACATTCTGATCGACAGCGTACATCCGCTCCTCGACGCGAGTCATATAGTACCGCATATCCCACATGTTGATCTTGTTGTCAAACTCAAAGCCATACTTCACACTCTGTACAGCAACACACAATCAGCAACAATTGATTGAGTTAAGATTTTACATCTCACCTGACTCAAAATAAGTAATTTCGAGATGTTCTTCCCAGCCAATCTCTTGGCTAAGTACTCAAAACAAAATCTAACATAATAAAAGCGAACATGCATCCATAACTAAATATATAACAACATAAAATAAAGACAAAAAAACTAAAGCCAGGTCTGTTCGCCATTCACAACCTCTGGAAACTAGAAACAGATTGGGCATATTCTCAAAGGAGTAAATAAGTAAGGAAGAAAGTAAGAAGATAAGTTAAGTAAGTAAACATACAAACAATTTATATAGTACAATACCATCTTGTGACAGACAGACAGACATACACAGTGCCATAACATAGCGTGGTGCAGTAATAAATTATCACTGTATAACAAACAAAATATAAAGCCAGCCAATGGACATACATCTTCCTTCTTGTACTGGAGGAAAATGTCCATCTCTTGTTGCTTCAGCGCCTGCAGACGCTTCTCAAGATCACACAGGAACGTGCAGACCTTCTCGGGAGTCTTAGCCATACGCATGTCCAGCACGAATGCCGAGTGTGTCGGAAAGTCCAACAGCTCAGCTTTCTATGCAAAGACAAACAAACACGGTTGTGACAGTTGCTGCTGTTGTAACAGAAACGAATTTGGGGACTATCCTATGGCTTTTGACTAAAAATCTAAGAACATAAACCATAATTAAAATTTGTTATTAATACAAAAGTTACTGCTAAACAAGTCTCAGCTGTCGCAGTTGAACCCATGTGATGCGCTGTGTCATGCCCATAATGTCATAAACAAAGGTGGACACTCAGTGTGATAAACTGGTAACAGTCAAACTAAGTTGAAGACACTTGCTACAATTGTCAAGCCACAGCAAAAAAGCAGAAAAATCAGCTAAGTTCAGAGTATGGATCAAGGTTCCACAAGGTAGCACCATTATTTTTAAGATACCCAAAGTGTTGCCATCGATCACCAACAAAATTGGGGCCGACAAATATGGCCGCAGATCTCATCTATTTTTAACAACAATCAACAAAGCATTATGGGATTTGTTTCAGTTGACTCTTAGCAATCACAGATCGCGAAGTGTGTTTACGTAATAAGCATATATGGACATTCGCATAATATTATAGAAATGAACATCCGGGCAACTGGTTTGTTTACATCACATAGCAACAACAGTGTCAACAACGGGCATAAATTTACATAACTTTAATCGATTTAACATCTTAAGTTCCCTCCAAAACAATTTACATGACCAGTTATTAGTTGTATGCATGTCGAAAATTTACAATAAGGATAATATAACACGGTATCATCTTCAGAGGCATAAACTAGCTAGAGTTTAGAATGAAAGACCTTAAGCCATTATTAGTAGCCTGCAATATAACTATCTATACATTTAGTGGCGGCCATATTCGTTGGCCCCCCGTATTCGCTGGCTACACGTTTGTCAGTGAGTGCTGGTCCTGTGGATATTGCACGCAACACTTGATCAGCAATTATGCAAAGGGATGCATTCAACTGCTTAGACACATACTTTCTCGGGAGTTCGCAGCTCAATTTTCAGAACTTTCTCACAACCTACAGGGTCTTGAAAATCAAATGCTGAAGTTTGGGACTTTGCAGGCCAGTGATAATCCCCAATCATATTACTAACATTGTGTACTATGCAGTCATGATCGCCATAATCAAAGGCTAACCAACTCATGTGTCGGCATGAACTTCCAACTTTTCCCTAATTTCCCCATCATCACTTGTCAAAGCCAAATGTCTTTATTGTCATAATTATTATTGTTCAAACAGGTTTGAAGTTTACCCTCATACTTAAAAGACAAAATTACAGTATGTACCAAATCATCAGCATGAAACAAGATAAAATCACCCATGTACCTTCTGTCGCAGTGTAATAAGTTCTTCTAAAATAGCTGTGTTCTCTTTAAGACACCTACGTAACATCCACAGAATGTACTCAGATAATGCAGTCAGTCTGTGAGCTGTTCTACAAAAATCAGAGGAACAGCAATATACACATAACTTAGGCAAAGACAGTAATGTCAGCCAATATATAAAAAGCAACTTCATCAACATGTGAAAAATTATACCTATATAAAGGCAGCTAAGACAAAAGTGTTAGCTTATAATTTTCACATCCTCACACAAAAAAATGCATGCACATCACTTTCAACTGCCAAGCAGTGTGAACCTTTAAAAAACTGATCTGCAGAATAATAACGATAAAGCACCGTGAATTGAAGGCTATTTCCATTGTTTTCCGTGTATTGGGACTGTGCACAAACTTCATGCATGGGAAGTAGTGAGGATATTTCAACGAAACTTTTACTTTTCCATCATCTGTCTACACAACACAATGACAAATACTAAGCATAAACAGCAGATTTTTTCTGTCAATTAATTTCTTACACACAGAGACTAAGTTAATACTCAGGTATAATAAATAAAGTGCTCCTGCAACATTGTATAATGTTAAGCGTCGCTATAATAAGTTCATGTTTAATAAATACCATCACAGAAAGACTCTCAAGTCAGCAATTTCCAAAAATGTGACACATACATGATGTAATATTTAAACTTGAATTCAATGATGTACATCAGTGTCTTTTAATAGCATTATTGCTCCAATGCTTCAGACATGAAATTGGAATATATATATTATTAAACAGCAAATAATGGCATATTTTCCTGAACCATATCATCGGATGTAGCTACTTTCAAGCTCTTCGGTCACCCAGCCTCCTACTGAATTAGCTTCAGTCAGCATGCAATGAACGCCCTTTCAGCAATCCAGTAGTAAATAAATAACACATGAGGTCAGGCTACTGATTAGGGTTAGTGCTCTGTGTTTCATTCAGTGCTTTGACAATGGTGGTTTGATGGCAGGAAGGACATCCCGCCCATAGTAAACCCCATTCTAATCAGCCCCAGAGATTCTCTTCAGTGCAGGTGGAAGAGAAGAAACCAAGAGGAACCGGTTGACCTATGTTCACCTACCTGGAATGATTAAGGTTTTACGTCCCACCTGACACAAAATAGGTCATTTCAGAGTCATTCTTCCCAGCCAATCTCTTGGCTTAGTACTGAAAAACGAAAACAAACACAACAAAAG
>Ga0066187_1000266_pt1 | contig 19504 bp, 18 predicted proteins | sample WorMetexBAHAMAS1_FD_58706 | JGI IMG/M metagenome (GOLD analysis project Ga0066187, IMG submission 58706) | Marine gutless worms symbiont microbial communities from Max Planck institute for Marine Microbiology, Germany - Inanidrilus exumae... | ecosystem: Host-associated > Annelida > Digestive...
CCCTTCGAGACGGGCCTTCGGCCCTCCTCACCCTTCGAGACGGGCCTTCGGCCCTCCTCAGGGTGAGGCGCGGTTGTCGGAACACCTCATCCTGAGGAAGCCGCGCAGCGGCTGTCTCGAAGGATGAGAGTGCGGATATCGAGCGACCGCTCAGGCGGCGGCCGCCAGGGCGTCGTCAATGCCGGCAATCGCTGCGGCGAATCCGACGCGCGCCGCTTCCGCGCGAACCGCCTCGACCTGCCGCACGGCGTCTTTCGTGGGTGCGCCGGCCTCCCGCGCCTGTCCCAGTGCCGCCAGCGCCTCGGCCCGCGCAATGAACAGGTTGCCCAGCGGCACCGGCTCGGCGGCCGTGTAGGTTCGCAGGCCTTCGGCATAACGCAGCGCACCGTCCCAGTCGCCGGACGACAGGCTGGCGTCGATGGCATCGCGGTAGAACCAGAAATGATTGTGCGAGACGGTGCCCGGCAGCAGGCGTTCGCCTTCGGCCAGCGCGGTGGCGCGGGCTTCGGCGCCCTCTGCGAAGAGGGCCTTCGCCGATTGGATCATCGGACCGGAATAGGGCGATTCGGCCGCGAGGTCCCGCTGCTCCGCCACAGCAAGCAGAACGCGTGCGCCGGCAACGTCGCCGCGCGCGGCCGCGATCTTGGCCTGAAAGACCAGCAGGATGGGGACGAACCGGACGCTGCCAATCCGTTCCGCAAGCGCGATCGCGGCCTCGGCCTGGGCGGCGGACTCCACCAGCGCCCCCATTTCCAGGAGCACATCGGCATCGATCCTCCGGGCCAGCATTTCGGCGCGTTGCTGACCCGCCCGATTCGCCTCTTCGGCCGCCTCGGCGCAATCCCGGTGCGCTCCGTCCAGATCGTTCAGATACCGTTTGCCGTGGCCCAGCATGGAAAGGTTAGCCAGCGCGACGCGGCGAAAGCCGTGCTGCCGGCAGAGGTCGATGCAGCGCTGGAAATACCGGTTTGACGTGACCATGCGCGACTGGGCGTACATGGCGTCGCCCATCCCGCCCAGCGCCCGCGCTTCCTCACGGGGCAATCCGGCCTGCTTTGCAATGTTCATCGCTTGTGCGTGTTCGCGCTCGCAGTCGGCGTACTGGCCCTGGGCGAACCGGATGTTGCCCCGCATGACATGGGTCTGTGCAAGTTCGCGTTCGAGCTCTGCGCGTTCGGCGATCGACCGGGCGTCCTCCAGCGTGGCGAGGGCCGCCTCGTTCCGTCCCTGCAGGCGCTGGATGCCGGCGATCCCGAGTTGCGCGGCGCAGCGGGATTCGTCGTCGACGGCCAGCGCCGCGGCTGCCTCATAGGCTTCGGCTGCCTCGCCGCTGCGGCCCAGGGCTTCCAGCACGCGGGCCTTGTCCAGGCTCAGGTCCGTCGTGTCCGCGTCCGTTGCGGCGATGGCGAGGCCGCGATGAACCAGCTCCAGCGCGGCCTCGAACCGATAGGCGGTGGCCATTTCATCGGCGGCTTTGTGGTACGCAGCCGCGGCGGCGGGCGATCCGGCCCGGTCGAGATGCTGGGCGTGTGCGGCGGCGTTCCGTTCCGCAAACCAGTCGGCGGCACGCTGGTGAAGCGCGGCGCGGGTCTGTCCCAGCAGCGATCCGTAGACCCCCTCCCGGATCAGGCCGTGGGTGAAGGCGAACATCGGTCCGTCGGACCGGATCAGGCCGGCCGACAGCAGAAGCGCCGGCGCATAATCCCGGCGGCCGGTGATGTGCCGGACCGCGTCCAGCTGAAACTGCGTCCCCAGCGCGGACGCGCTCTGGAGCGCGGTCTTGTCGGCCTCGGGCAGCCTGTCCATGCGGGCGAGCACGAGGCTCTGGAGCGTGGGCGGCAGGGCGGCCGCGTCTTCGCCCGGGGCTTCGCGCAACAGCTGTTCCAGGAACAGCGGGTTGCCGCCGGCCCGTTCGAGGCATGTGTCGAGCCATTCCTGGCCGACGTCGTCGGCCCAGCTGATCGCCAGCCTCTCGGCCTCTTCCTCGCCGAGCGCCGCCACGTCGAGGATCGCGAGCGGCATGTCGGCGGCAAGCCCCGGCCAGCCGCCGGTCTCGCCGGCCGAGTCGTGCCGCGCAGCGAACAGAAACAGGACGGGCGCGGCACCGGCGGCGCCAACCAGAACCTCGATGTCGCCACGGGCCGACGGGCCCAGGTTCTGGGCGTCGTCCAGCACACACAGCAGCGGCGTCCTCGCCGCCAGGCGCATGAGTTCGCGCAGGGTTTCATGCCGACCCGTTTGCCGGGTTTCAGCATCCATGACGTCGAACACCGCCTGCTCGTCCGGCGACGGCTCCCATCCCAGGAGTTCGCGCAGATACAGGCGCCGGCCCGGCGCCAGGTCAAGCGCATCCGCGGCGGCCGACAGGCCGGCGTCGTCGGGCCGGCCGGCCGTCGGCAGGTCCAGCAATGCCGCTGTCAGTTCGGCGACGGCGTTCTTGCCCATTTCGACGCCGAAATCCTGGGCCTGGCCCATTATCACCCGGATGTCCTCTTCTTCCGCCTGGGCGCTGGCCTCGGCGAGCAGGCGGGATTTGCCGATTCCGGGTTCGCCGCGCACAAACACGATCCGTGCGCGCGACTCTGAGCCGCAGCGTTCAAGATTTTCGGCAATGATAGACAATTCGTCCTGTCTTCCAACGAACGGCACGCCGCCGACGGTTCCGGTTGCATGGGTTTCCACCGCTCGCCACACGGCAACCGGCCGGTCGAACCCCTTCACGTCGACCTCTCCGACCGCGTCACTGCGAATCTGCGCGCACACCGCCAGATGAACGTTGTCCGATATCAGGGTCTCGCGGGCCTTGGCCATGTCGACCAGGCGGGCGGCCAGATTCACCGAGCGACCCAGCACCGTGTATTCCTGGCGGGCGTCCCGGCCGAGCCGGCCCGCAACAACGTCGCCGCTGGCGATCCCCACATGGGCGGTCAGGGGTTCATCCGCTTGGGCGACCAGGCCTTCCAGGGCGCCGTGAATATCGAAGGCCGCGCGGACCGCCCGTACCGGATCGTCGGGATGGGCCACCGGCGCCCCGAACAAAGCCATCACCGCGTCGCCGATATGTTTGTCCACGGTTCCGCCATAGGCCTCGATGATCGTATCGACCCGGGCGAAGTAAACCTCCAGGAGGGCGTGCAGGTCCTCCGCGTCCAGCGCCGTCGAAAGCCGCGTAAAATCCGTCAAGTCGGCGAACAGGATGGTGACCTGGCGGCGCTCGCCCGGTGCGACCGGCAGTTTGTCCGGATCGTCCGAGACAGCGGACAGGGCCGCGCCGCAGTGCGGACAGAAGCGGTAGTCGTCGGGATAGCGCGTCTGACAGGCGTCGCAAAACACGGCCGCGTGCCCCTCGGTTGCCGGTTCTCGTAGAATGCGCGGCCGGCGGCGTGCCGCCAAGCCCGGAAACGGCGCCTAGCGGGATTGTTCCTGGCCCGAGGGCAGGGATTCTTCGCGATTCAGGACGTAGGCCGCAATGTCGGCATTGACGATTTCGGCGTCCAGGTCGCGCATCAGCATATGGTAGCCGTTGGGATAGAGAGCGAAGCGCCATTGGCCGTCGCTCGGCAGTTTGGCGACCATGGTCTTCCAGGAACGCGCCGGGATGAGCTGTTCGTTCTCGCCATAGAGCAACAGGACCGGGCCATCCAGACCGGCGGCGGCGCCCGCCGCGGCATCCATCAGGTTGGTCAGGCCGTAAAGCGAGTCCACCCGCGTGCGTTTGATGAACAGCGGGTCGCGGCCCAGCCCGCGCAGCATCTCTGTATTGTCCGACGCGCGAATCCCCATGTTCCGGCCGGACACTTCCAGCCAGGGAAAGGCGAACGTGCCGACGGCGAGCCCGGTACGCTGGTACCAGGGCATGGTGGCGCGGCTCCAGACCGCCGGCGCCGACAGCACCGCGCTGTCCGCGGCCGGCGGATCGGGACCCGTGAGCGCGACCATGATGACCGACGCCCCCATGCTTTCGCCCAGCAGGACCAGCGGCACCTCCCGGTGGCGGGCGCCGATCAGGGCGGCCGCCGTGCGCAGGTCTTCGACCATGGTGTCGATCCCGGCCCAGATGCCCCGGTGCGGCCCCATGCCGAACCCCCGCTGGTCGAAGGCGTAGGTTTTGATGCCGGATTGGGCCCAGATTTGAGCGGGTTCATGAAAGGCGTTCGAGTAGTCGTTGAAGCCGTGCAGCGCCAGGATCACCGCCGTGGGCGGCCCTGCCGGCGACCACTGCCGCAGGGGCAGCCGGACACCGTCGGCCATGACCAGCATGCGGTTCTCGATCGCCGGTTCCCGGGTCGCCGGCCCCATGCTTTCGACCCGGGGACCGCAGGCCGCCACCAGCAGAAACGCCGCGACGGCAAAAACCCGGATGGCAAGCGATCGTGCGTTGGTCATCGGACCTTAGACGGTGGTGCCGGGGTCGCGCCGCGTCAACTGCAGGAAGATGTCCTCCAGGTCCGTTTCTTCCGTCGTCAGGTCGACGATGGTCAGACCGGCGGCGCCCACTGCCTGGATGATCTCGCCGGCGCTGGTGTTGCTGGGCTGGTAGCTGACCGTGAGATGGTTGGGGCCGTGGAGGTCCACATGCAAAGCGCCAAGCGGCGCCGGCACGGCGTCGAGCTGCTGTTCCACCTTGATCGACATGCACTTGTTGTCCAGGCGCGCCAGCAGTTTAGGCGTTTCGTCGCAGGCGACGACCCGTCCGTGGTTGATGATGGCGATCTTGTCGCAGAGCTCTTCGGCCTCCTCCAGGTAATGCGTCGTCAGAAGCACGGTGGTGCCGCGGCGGTTGAGCTCGATCACGTAGTCCCACAGTTTCTGCCGCAACTCGATGTCGACACCCGCGGTCGGCTCGTCCAGCACCAGGACCGGCGGCTGATGCACCATGGCCTTGGCCACCAATAGCCGCCGGCGCATGCCGCCCGACAGCGACCGGGCATAGGCCTCTGCCTTGTCCGCCAGGCCGAGCGCGGCCAGCACGTCCTCGGTCTGCCTTTCGGAAACCGGCACGCCGTAAAGCCCGGCCTGCAGGTTCAGAAGCTCGCGCGGCGAAAAAAACGGATCGATGTTCAGCTCCTGGGGCACGACGCCGATGGCAGCGCGGGCGTTGCGCGGGTCGCTGTCGATGTCCAATCCCCAAACGAAGGCCTTGCCAGCCGTCTTGATCACCAGACCGGCCAGAATATTGATCAGCGTCGATTTGCCCGCTCCGTTCGGGCCCAGCAGGCCGAACAGCGATCCACGCGGAATCGCCAGGTCCACATTGTCCAGCGCCAGCATCTCCGGGTTCTTGCCCGAGGCGCGGTAGACCTTGGTCAGGCCTCTGACCTCGACGGCATGCTCGGGGGCGGCGTCGCGTTCGCTGATCGCTGACATGATCGGGGTGGAACCCTATACAGTGCGTGTATTCGCCGTTGAAGTCGCGGCGGCATTGCGTATCATCCGGCCGACCGGATGGTCAACGACCCGCGGGCAACGACGCCCGCGCCCGCAACCGAACGGAGAGCTGGATCGTTCATGTCGACGGAACCGCCAGAAATCATCGAAGTCAGCACGCGGCAGGTGTCCTGCGACGGGGGCGGAGGCGCACTCGGCCACCCGTTGGTCTATCTCAACATGGGTGAACGGACCGAGATCGACTGTCCCTATTGCGGCCGCCGGTTCATACTGCGGCAACCGGCGGTGGAGAGCGCCGCGCACTGATCGCTCTTCGGCCGAAAATGGCCGATTCCCGTCGTCCTTCCTCCGAAAAGAGACCGTTTGCGCCGGATCTGGGCGTGAGTGGGCGAAATCGGGCCCTCGTCGGCCCCTATCCCCAACGTGACTCAACAAATGGCCGCGCCGGGGCTAGAATTCCCGCAGGCCCCGATGTGACGGGAGGCGTATCGGGCGGTGCCTCGTGACGTTGACCTGCAGCCCCGGGATGGGGCGGCTGACAAATAAGAAAGGGGCGGGGGCATGGCTAAGAGACGAACTATCACGATGCGACTGGCGTCCGCCGCGGCGGTCGCGCTTGCGTTGTCGGCCTGCAACGTCCATTCGCTCTACGGTCCCGGCAAGACGCTCGAGGACGAAATCAAGGCCGGCAACTGGCAGGGCGCGGCGGAGATCTACGCGGCGGAAGAGGCCTACTTCAAAGAAAAGGGCGAGGCGTTCGCGCCACAACTGGCGGCCATCGCGGCGGGTCTGAACGCCGAGCTGGAACCCCCGATGGACCGGGCCATCGCACAGATCGACGCGGTCGACTGGCCACTGCCTCGGGAAGAGTGGAACCAGGTCAAGGGCCTGCTGAAAACGGGCGACAATCTGCTCAAGGCCTATGACAGCTACCCGGTGCTGCAGGCGCCGGAGCTGCGATCCAACAGGGTGACCCAGCTGTCGACGGCGATGGTCCTGCTCAACGGCAAGATGAAAGAGAGCGCGGCCGAGGCCTTCGTCGCCTACGACCATTTCGCCGGCCAGTCCTTTTTCGACGCGTATCCGCTGAACATGCAACCGTCGCGTTTCATGACCGCCCACTACGAGACCATCAAGAGCGAGGTCGACCAGGCGAACACGCTGGAGCTGGGCCGGTTCCTGAACAGCTATCGCATGGGCAAAGTCCTGCAGGGCGAGGTGGGGTCGCATGTGCGGGAGACCTATATCGACGCCCTGACCATGGAACGGACCGGCGGACGGCCGGCCAGCCTGGCGGACTCCTGGGAAGTGCTGAGCGAGGCGAAGGAAAAGGGCATCGACGTCAAACGGATCGCCCGCGATCGCTTCGCGGTTATGGAGGTCCCGAGCCGTCCCCGGATCGGGGAATCGGGGATCGGGTTCCCGATCCGCATGGATTCGGACCTGGCGTTCGGCGTTCACAAGGTGGGCCTGGAGAAATCGCTTTCCGACGAGGCGGCGAGCAAGGCGGACTATCTTATCGTGGTGGATCTGGCCGCGTCCGAAGCCGAGATGAATCAGACGCAACGAAGCAAGGTCGCGTCGCGCTATTACACCCATTCGATCTACAGCATCAACCCGGCCTACACGGCCGCCCAGACCGAACTCCAGTCCGCCCAGTTCAACCTGCAGCAGGCGATGATGAATCAGCAGCAGGCAATGAGCAACACCAACTACGGCAACAGCCGGGAGGCGGCGTTGGCGGGCGTCTTCGCGACAGTGCTGAATTCGGCCGTGTCCGCGTCGGCCGTGTCGGATGCCGAGGAACGTGTGGCCCAGGCGCAGGCGAAACTGAACGAAACGCCCTCACAGCTGGAACACAAACAATACGCGCCTTACGAATTCACGCGCCTGACCAACGAGGCGACCAAGACCTATGCCGTGAACTACTTCGTCGTCGATCGGCGGACGAACGGCTACGTCAAGGGCACGCTGCATCTGAAGGACGCGATGACGTTTCAGGTTCTGGACGGGGTGCGACAGACCGATCCCGAGTTGGAGAAGCACCAGAAGGGCACGACCGACAAAGCGACGATGCAATCGTGGCTGAAGTCGGAGTCGGTCGTGAAAGTGTCGGACATCGTTAACGACTACAAGCTCCGCAAGAAATCGGCCGAGGACCTGCCGGCCCTTGCATTGGTGCAGCGCGATATGTTCGACCAGCGCAACGCCATGATGGCGCGGCTGAAGACCAAGAAGCCGACGGCGCCCCAGATGGTTGCGGTGGTGGAAAAGACGGTCAAAACCACCAAGCTCGGTTTCGGGCGCGAGGCGGTCTACAAATTCCCGGCGGGCGAGAAGCAGCCCAACGGCTACGCCGTGGTCATCGGCGTGAAGAGTTATGAGAATGCGGATGTGCCCGACGTGGATTACGCGCACAACGATGCCGACGCCATCCGCCAGTACCTGATCAAGACGCGTGGCTTTTCCAAGGACAACGTGGTGGTGTTGTCCGATCCGGGTCAATCGAAACTGTCGTCCTATTTCGGGACGGAGACAAACCCCGAGGGACGGCTGTTCGACATCGTCAAACGCGAAAAGCTGGAAGAGGTGTTCGTCTACTTTTCCGGCCACGGCGTCCCCACCGCGGACGGCACCGGCGTCCTGATGCCGAGCGACGCGGATCCGCTGAAGCCCGGCCTCACCGGCTACAAGCTGGAGACGCTGGTGCGCAACCTGAACAAGCTGGAGGGGGTCCAGGTGACGCTGGCGGTCGACAGCTGTTTTTCCGGGGTGTCTCACGGCGGCACGCTGGTGAAGGCGGCCTCGCCGGTATTCCTGGCCGCACGGCCCGAAAAGGCGGGGCTCAAGAACGGCGTGGTCTTCACCGCGGCGGACGGGCGGGAGATCGCTTCCTGGGACGAACGCATGCGGCTTGGCCTGTTCACCCGTCACCTGCTGGAGGCGCTGCTGGGCCGGGCCGACAGCGTGGCCGGCAACGATAATGGCAAGGTCGAGGTGTTCGAGGTCGAGAGCTACCTGAAGACCTATGTGGGCCGGGAAGCCAACCGACTCTATTCGCGGCAGCAGACGCCCCAGACCGTCGGTAACCCGTCAGCCGTAGTGGCCGAGCAGACCGATCCGGACTTCGAAAAGCTGGAGAACATCCTCGCGCTTTCCGAATAGGCGCGGCCGGCCGAAGGTCCTCGGAAACGGGCCGGTCACCGTCCCAATCTGTTGTGGCGCGTGTCCGCATGGGGCATGCTCGGATCTCAACAGGCCGAGGCCGGGGAAAGCGTAGCGTGAGCAAGAAAAAGGCCGACCAGCCGCAGCACGTCTATCTGGTCGACGGTTCGGGGTACATCTTCCGGGCCTACCATGCGTTGCCGCCGATGAACCGTCCCGACGGCACGCCGACCAATGCGGTGTTCGGTTTCACCAACATGATCCTGAAGCTGACCGAGGACAGTGACGCCGACTGCCTCGCCGTCATCTTCGATGCCGGCAAGACGAGCTTCCGCAACGAGATCTATGACGAATACAAGGCCAACCGTCCGGACCCGCCGGAGGAGCTGATCCCGCAATTTCCGCTGATCCGCGAAGCGACCAGGGCCTTCAACCTGCCCTGCATCGAAATGGTGAACTACGAGGCCGACGATCTGATCGCGACCTACACGCGGCTCGCCCGGGCAGCCGGTGCCGACGTGACCATCGTCTCCAGCGACAAGGACCTGATGCAGCTCGTGGGACCGGGCGTCTGGATGCTGGATCCCATGAAAAACCGCAGCATCGGCGTGGACGAGGTGCACGAGAAATTCGGCGTCGGGCCGGACAAGGTGGTGGACGTCCAGGCGCTGGCCGGCGACTCCGTCGACAACGTACCCGGCGTGCCGGGAATCGGCGTGAAGACGGCGGCCCAGCTGATCAACGAATACGGCGACCTGGAAACTTTGTTGGAACGCGCCGAGGAGATCAAACAGCCGAAGCGGCGGGAGTCGCTGATCGAATTCGCCGACCAAGCACGCGTCAGCCGCCGGCTGGTCGAATTGAACGACGACGTGCCGGTCGAGCACAAGCTGGAGGAATTCGTCCGGCGCGCGCCGGATCTGGACGTCCTGCTGTCTTTCCTGAAAGAACAGGCCTTTCGCCGGCTCACGGCCCGGTTCGAGGCCGAATCCGGCGGTGGCGAAACGCCGGGTCTGGAAGCGCCGCCCAAGGAGGTTTCCTACGAGCTGGTGCAGGACAAGAATAGCCTGCAGAGCTGGGTCGACGCGGCGATTGCCCAGGGTTACGTCGCCGTGGATACCGAAACCACGTCCTTGGATTCGCAGTTGGCCGACCTGGTCGGCATTTCGCTAGCGCTGGCGCCGGGCCGGGCCTGCTATATCCCGCTGGCCCACAGGAACCCGGCCGCCCAGGGGGCGCTCGATCTGGGCGACGGCGGCGACGAGGCCGGCGATGCGCCCGAGCAGGTGCCGCTGGACGAGGCGCTCGCGGTGTTGCGGCCCATGCTCGAACATCCGGGCGTGCTCAAGATCGGGCAGAACATCAAATACGATCTCGGGATCTTCGCCCGCTACGATGTGGACGTGGCGCCGGTCGACGACACCATGCTGCTGAGCTTCGTGCTGGACGGCGGCCGACACGGGCACGGCATGGACCAGCTGGCCTCGCTGCATCTGGACCATCAGACGATCAAATACAGCAGCGTCGCGGGAACCGGCAAATCCCAGGTCACCTTCGATCTGGTGCCGCTGGACAAGGCCCGCGACTACGCCGCGGAAGACGCGGACATTACCCTGCGTCTGCACCAGGTGCTCAAGCCGCGCCTGGTCGGCGAGCATATGTGCACGGTCTACGAGACGATCGAGCGCCCGCTGGTCCCCGTCGTCGCCGCCATGGAACGCACGGGCATCCTGGTGGACCCGGAACAGCTCAAGGCGCTCAGCGACGATTTCAGCCGGCGCATCGCCGATGACGAGAGCGAGATCCACGATCTGGCCGGCGAGGCATTCAACATCGGCTCGCCCAAGCAGCTGGGCGAGATCCTGTTCGACCGGCTGGGCCTGCCCGGCGGCAAGAAGACCAAGACCGGCGGTTACTCCACCGATTCCGGCGTGCTCGAACCACTGGCCGACAGCCACGAAATCGTTTCCAAGGTGCTGTCCTGGCGCCAGCTCTCCAAGCTCAAGAGCACCTACACGGACGCTTTGCTGGAACAGATCAACCCGCGGACCAAGCGGGTGCACACCTCCTACATGATGGCCGGCGCCCAGACCGGGCGCCTGGCCTCGACCGATCCCAACCTGCAGAACATCCCGATCCGGACGGAAGAGGGACGAAAGATCCGCGAGGCGTTCATCGCGCCACCCGGACACACTTTGATCAGCCTGGACTACAGCCAGATCGAGCTGCGTCTGGTGGCCGAGATGGCAGGGCTGGAGTCCCTGCGGCAGGCGTTTCTGGACGGCCAGGACATTCACGCCATGACCGCATCGCAGGTCTTCGACGTCCCGATGGCGGAGATGACGCCGGAGACGCGGCGGCGCGCGAAAGCGATCAACTTCGGAATCATCTACGGCATTTCCGCCTTCGGTTTGAGCCGGCAGCTCGGCTGCAGCCAGGGCGAGGCGAAGGCCTTCATCGACGCCTATTTCGAACGCTTCCCGGGCATCCGCGACTATATGGACGCGATGAAAGAGCAGGCGAAGGCCACCGGCTTCGTGGAGACGCTCTTCGGGCGCAAGGTCCACCTGTCCGGAATCAACGACCGAAATCCGGCCAAGCGCGGCTACGCCGAACGGCAGGCCATCAATGCGCCGCTGCAGGGATCAGCGGCGGACATCATCAAGCGCGCAATGATCCGCGTCCCGCCGGCGCTCGCCGGCGCTCAGTTGCCGGCCAAGATGCTGCTCCAGGTCCATGACGAACTGCTGTTCGAGGTGCCCGACGACTGGGTCGACCGGACGGTGGAGGTGGTGCGCGAGGTGATGGAGAACGCAACCATGCCTGTCCGTTCGCTCAGCGTGCCGCTTGTGGTGGACGCCGGCAGTGGCGAAAATTGGGACAAGGCGCACTAGGGACGGAAAACGGAATGTCGATGCGACGGCATCACGACATGGGCGGATTGCCGGCGGGGCCGATCGACGTGTCGGAGCACAACCATGCGCCGTGGGAAAAACGCACCAACGCGCTTCTGCGACTGCTGGCGGACAAGAAACGGCAACTGGTCGGCGTCGACGAGCTGAGGCGCGGCATCGAGGAAATCGGTCCCGGCGCCTATGACGAGCTGTCCTATTATCAGCGCTGGATCACCTCGATCACCAATGTGCTTCTGGAAAAGGGCGTGATCACGGTCGACGAGCTCGGCCGCAAGCTGGCGGAGGTCGAGGCGGCGTTCGAGGCGACCAAGGCCGACCGGTCCGGAGGCGGGTCGTGACGGCCCCGCGGTTCGCGGTTGGCGAGACGGTGAAGGTGCGCCGCGCCTACCCGCCGGGCCACGTGCGCACGCCCTACTACATTCGCGGCCTGACCGGGGAAGTCGAGCGGATCTGCGGGCTGTTCCGGAATCCGGAACAGCTGGCCTACGGCAACCGGACGTCGGAGCCGCTGCCGCTCTACCGGGTCCGGTTTCGGCAGGCCGACCTTTGGCCGGACTATGCCGGTGTGTCCACCGACACCGTCGAGGTCGAGGTTTTCGAACATTGGCTGGAGCGCCCGTCGTGAGTACCGACCACGATCACGGGCATCCCCACCGCCATCCGCCGCAGCCGGACATCGAGGACATGCCGGCGACCTATCACCAGTTCCTGGCCCAGGCGGTCGGCGATCTCCTGATCGAGAAAGGCATTATCACCGCCGACGAGCTGCGCGGCATGATCGAGTTCGTGGACACGCGGGAGCCGGCCATCGGCGCCCGTCTGGTGGCGCACGCCTGGGCCGATCCGGACTTCAAGGCGCGCCTGCTGGCGGACAGCAAGGAGGCGGCGGCAGCGATCGGTATCGATACCGGCCCCATCCCGATCATCGTGGTGGAAAACACCGACCGCGTTCACAACGTCATCGTCTGCACGCTCTGTTCCTGCTACCCGACCTTTCTGATCGGCTTGCCGCCCGACTGGTACAAGGCGCGGGCCTATCGTTCCCGTTGCGTACGCGAGCCCCGTGCGGTGCTGCGTGAATTCGGAACCGAGATCCCGGAGTCCAAAGAGGTGCGCGTCCATGACAGCACTGCGGATATGCGCTACCTGGTGCTGCCGCAGCGGCCCGACGGCACCGACGGTCTGGACGAAGAGGCGCTGGCCGGCCTGGTGACACGGGATTGCATGATCGGCGTGACCCTGCCGCGGGCGCCGGCAGGCTGATCCGCGCCCGACGGCGCAAGACGACGCCAAGGGTAAACGGTGTCTTAAGCAAGATCTGGCTTGATCGGGGCTGCAGGAGCGAAACTCGATCATGCCGAATGTCAGACAGAGCCTGCGGCTTTTGTGTTTGGCCGTCCTCCTCTTGGCGGCTGCGGGCTGCTACATGCCGGATCGATTCCAGGCGGGTATGCAGATCCGCAATGACGGACGTTTCGCTTTTTCCTACGAAGGCCAGCTTACCGCCCTCTATCTTCTGCAACGGCTCGGCCGCGGCGACTTCGATGACGATCCGGAAGAGTTCAGGCGCTACGTGGCGATCTACGAGCGGGACCTGCGGCGCGACAGCGGCTTCGAGGAAGTCAGCCATCTGCGCCAGGCCACCTTCCGGACACGGTATGCGCACAACGGCAATCTGCGCCGTGACCGGACATTCAATTTCGTTCGGTTCAATTCCCGTTTCTTCGGGGTAAAGAGCTTTGAGGATGGCCGGGTCGAAATCAGCGGCGACCGGCTGAACCGCGCCTATATGGACGAACTGATCCGGGGTGGTTTCGACACCCGCGGCGTCTTCAGGCTCTGGACCGACGCCAAGGTGCTGGAACACAACGCCGACGCGGTCGAGGGAACCGGGCTGGTCATGTATACCTGGAACATCCAGACCATGCGGGACAAGCTGCCGCGCGTGGTGATGGCTCTTCGCTAGGCCCGTTTTCGCGCCCCGCGCGCCTGCTTGACCAGACGGACCAGCGCTGCCCGAGCGCCGTCCGCATCCGCGACGACAGTGTCGAACGGAACACGTGCAACCTCCCCGCCCCGCCTGAGGTCGGCGCCTTCGGGATCGACACCGGTCATGCGCCATCCGGCCCCTGCCCTGCCCAGCAGAACGTTGGCATAAAGCGCGACGGCGTCGTTGTGGTCAGTGTTCATGTGCGACACCACATCGGGTTCGCGGGCCGACAGGGCATTGTCCGGATCCAGTTGCAGGGTGTAGTCCGACGCATCGATCCAGTGGATCCGGCCGAACCCCGCCACCATGTGCGCCCTTTCTACGATGACGCGATAGAAATTGAAGTCGCCGAAGTCCGCATAGAGCGATGCGCTCGGGTGTCGGGCCAGGAAACGGGCCCGGAGGCGCGCGTCGTCGGTCTTGGCAATCCGGCCCTGCAGCGTGACCCGGGCGCCGGTGAGAGGATCTGCGTGTCCTGCCGTGCCGTCATACAGCAAAGAGACGCGGGCCTCTTCGCCCGAATTCTTGGTGTGGTCTGCGAGATCGGAGAGCAGAAGCACCGGCTGCCCGGCATGGTCGCACGCGGTGAGCACCAGCGAGACGTAGGGGGCACCGTCGGTGCCGCGCAGAATGGTGCCCAGGCCGGCGCGGTCCTGTTCCCTGACAAGGGTGCGCGCGATATCGCCGGGAGAGGACATGCGGTGGCGTCCGGTCAGATCTGCTTGTCGAGATAGGCCCTGATCACCACCGCCATCTGGTCGGGCTCGGTCCCGTAGGGAAAGATGGTCACGACCTTGCCGTCGGTTCCCACCAGGTAGACGAAAGTGGAGTGGTCCATGAGGTACTCGGTCGATGAGTCGTCCTCGGCCTTGGCGTAATAGACCCGGAACTGTTTGGCCGCCTCGGCGATCTGATCCGCCGAACCCGTGAGCCCCACGAAGCGCGGATCGAAATGGCTCACATAATCGGCAACGGCGTCCACGGTGTCGCGGTCCGGATCGACGGTGATGAAGACCGGAGTCACCTTGGCCGCGTCGCGGCCAAGGTCGGCGAGCGCCAGCGTCATGTTCTGCAGTTCCGTGGGGCAGAAATCCGGGCAATAGGTGTAGCCGAAATAGATCAGCAGATAGCTGTCGTTGAAATCGGCATCGGTCACCGTCCGGCCGGTATGGTCGACCAGCTCATAAGGACCGCCCAGATCGATGTTGGGTGTGTAGGCCGTGACCCTGCCGTCGGCGCCCGTCGGACCCCGGTCGATCTGGTACCAGGCAATCATGGCGGCGACTGCAATGGCGGCTAGCGCGCCCACCAGGGCAGTGAGAACCGGTAAGGAAGGTAAACGCTGCATAAGGCGTCGTTTTTCCCAACTTCAAGAATCGCCTTTATGTAGAGGGACGAATCCTGGCTTATAGGAGACAAATCGACGCATGATCCCCATTTGAGGAGGGCGCGCGGTGGGCCGCGCCCGCCAAAACGCCGCCAAGCCGCCCCAATCCTGCCATAAGTGACGGCAATTGTGGCCGGCTTCGGGCGGCTGGTATCATGGCTCAAAAAGGAAACTCTGCGTCCATGCGTAGCACTATCGCGTTGGTCGATGACGACCGCAACATACTGACCTCCGTCTCCATGGCACTGGAATCGGAAGGCTTTAAGGTCCGCACCTACACGGATGGCGAGCAGGCGTTGGCGGGCCTGCAGCAATCTCCGGTCGACCTGGCGATCCTGGACATCAAGATGCCGCGCATGGACGGGATGGAACTGTTGCAGAAGCTTCGCCAGAAGAGCGCGCTGCCCGTGATCTTCCTGACCTCGAAAGATGACGAGGTCGACGAGTTGCTGGGTCTGCGCATGGGCGCCGACGATTATATCAGGAAGCCCTTCTCCCAGCGGCTTCTGATCGAGCGGATCCGTGTGCTGCTGCGCCGGGCGGCCCTGTCGACCGAAGGCGGTTCGGGCAGCGGCGAGGACGTCATGGTGCGCGGGGACCTGGTCCTGGATTCGGATCGGCACGCCTGTACCTGGAAGGGCGGGCCGGTCCAGTTGACGGTAACGGAGTTCCTGATTCTCAAATCGCTGGCGTCGCGGCCGGGACACGTGAAGAATCGGGATCAGTTGATGGATGCGGCTTATGGCGAAAGCATTTACGTCGATGACCGCACGATTGATAGCCATATCAAGCGGTTACGCAAAAAATTCCGTCAGGTCGACAAAGAGTTCGGCCAGATCGAGACCCTCTACGGCGTGGGCTACCGATACGCCGACGGCTGAGACGGTGGCACGCGATGGGGGAATCACAGGCGATGCGCCCAAGCGGGGGCGCAGACGGCTTCTGTCGCCCCTGACCCGGCGCATCCTGGCGGTCAATGTCATTGCGCTTCTGATCCCGATTGTGGGGCTGCTCTATCTCGGCCCCTACCGCGAAGGCCTGATCGATGCCGAGCTGGAAGCGCTGCGGCGCCAGGGCATGATCTTTTCCGGCGCGCTCGGCGAGGGCGCTATCGAAACCCTCAACAGCGGCCGGCAGATCCTCAACCCCACCATTTCGCGGAACATCGTGCGGCGGCTGGCGAGCCCCAACTCGCGGGCCCGTCTCTTCCTGGCCGACGGCCGGATGTCGGCGGACAGCCGGCTGCTGGGCCAGCTCGGGGGCGAGGTGAAGATGGAAGAACTCATGCCGCCCGAGAACGGCATGGACCGCGCTCTGGATCCGTTCCTCAACGCGCTGGACGGCTTCGCAAAGTTGCTGGCCAAGGAAATCCCGGAATTCTACCGCGAGAACCCGATCCAGTATGCGTCGGACTATCCCGAGGTCGAGAGCGCGTTGATCGGCGAGATCGCAGGCCGCGTGCGCAAGTCCCGGGACGACGGCCTCGTTCTGTCGGTGGCGCTGCCGGTCCAGCGCTATCGTCAGGTGATCGGCGCGCTCATGTTGTCGAAGGACGGCGCCGAAATCGAGGCGGCCATGCGCGGCGTGCGCCTGAACGTCCTGATGATCTTTGCCTTGGCGCTGATCTTCACCGTCCTGCTGTCGCTTTACCTTGCCGGCACGATTGCCCGTCCGGTGCGTCGACTGGCCGAGGCGGCCGACCGCGTGCGGACCACGATCGGGCGCGTCGACGAACAAATCCCCGATCTCACCAAACGGGGCGACGAAATCGGCGAATTGTCCGGCGTGCTGAAGGACATGACCGACGCGCTGCGGCAACGTCTGGTGGCCATCGAGAGCTTCGCTGCCGATGTCAGCCACGAAATCAAGAACCCGTTGACCAGCCTGCGCAGCGCGGTCGAAACCGCCAGCCGGGTCCAGGACCCTGATCAGCAGCAGAAGCTGATGTCGATCATCCTTGAGGATGTGCAGCGGCTCGACCGGTTGATCACCGACATTTCCGACGCGTCGCGACTGGATGCGGAGCTCAGCCGTGCGGAGATGGAACCGGTGGACCTGGCGATGATGCTGTCGGCACTGGTGGAAATGCAGCAGGCGACGGAGGACCCGGCCGGCGCCGCGCGGGTCGATGTTGAGATCTCCGGCGAGGGTCCGTTCGTGGTGCCGGGAATCGAAGGGCGCCTTGTCCAGGTATTCCGGAACCTCATCGGCAACGCCCGCAGCTTCAGCCCGCCCGGCGGGGCGATCTCGCTGAGAGCCTTACGCGACGCCGATACGGTCGTGGTGCTCGTGGAGGACGAGGGGCCGGGCGTTCCGCCGGCAAAACTCGATGCCATTTTCGACCGTTTCTATTCCGAGCGCCCCTCAGTGGAGAAATTCGGCACCCATTCGGGTCTCGGCCTCTCGATATCCAAACAGATCATCGAAGCCCATGGCGGCACGATCCACGCCGAAAACCGCCAGACTCCCGATGGCGGGATCAGCGGTGCCCGCTTGGTTGTGCGGCTGCCGGTCCAGTGAGGTCGGCCGGGACCGGCGCGGCAACAGGTTGCCGGCATCCCCCCGCGTTCGATTGACAGCAAGCGGCGCGCGGCGCAGTTTACGGCCATGGCGACAATCCATGCCACCACGGTCGCTCTCGATGGGCGCGGCGTCCTGATCTGCGGTGGCGCTGGCTGCGGCAAATCCGATCTGGGTCTGCGTCTGATCGAGGCCGGCGCCGTTCTGGTGTCCGACGATTACACCGAAGTCGGTCCGGTCGGCGACAATCTGGTCGCACAGGCGCCGGAAACCATCCAGGGCAAGATGGAGGTTCGCGGTCTGGGAATCGTCGACATGGAGTTCGCGCCGAGCGCGCCGGTCTGTCTGCGGGTCGAACTGGTGGGTCGCGATAGGGTCGAGCGCCTTCCCGATCCCGGCGTTGTCGTCATCGAGGGGATCGAAATCCCCGAAATCAGGATCTGCGGATTCGACGCGTCTGCCGCGGCCAAGGTCCGGCTTGCCGTTTCGTCGGTTCGGCCGGGAGGTATGGCGTGACCAGCCCCACCAACAGGATCGTCCTCGTCACCGGCATGTCCGGCGCCGGCCGGTCGACGGCCCTGAAGAACCTGGAAGACATCGGTTACGAGGCGGTCGACAACCTGCCCCTGTCGCTGCTGTCGCGGCTGGTCAAGGGCACCAACAGCGGGACGCGCCCGCTGGCGGTCGGTGTCGACATCCGCAGCCGCGACTTCGCGGTGGAGCTGTTTATGCAGGAACTCGACCGCCTGACCAGCGAAGAGGGGCTGAGCGTTTCGACGCTGTTTCTGGATTGCGACGAAGACACGCTGATCCGACGTTATACCGAAACTCGCCGGCGCCATCCGCTGGCCGCCGACCGGCCGGTCGCCGACGGTGTCCGGCTGGAGCGGCGCCTGCTGCGCACCTTGCGCGAACGCGCGGATGTGCTGATCGATACAACGGCGCTCAGCATCTGGGACCTGAAGCAAAGACTGATCGACACGTTCGGCGCCGACCAGACGCCGGGACTGTCCGTCCTGGTAACCAGCTTTTCCTACCGACATGGCCTGCCGCGCGAGGCCGATCTGGTTTTCGATGTTCGGTTTTTGCGCAACCCGCATTACGACGCAGCGTTGAAGCCGTTGACCGGACAGGATCCGAAGGTGGGTGCCTACATCGAGGCCGATCCGGACAGCGAAGCCTTTCTGGAGCGCTTGCTCGCCCTGTTGCAGGTCGCGCTGCCGCGCTATGAGCAGGAAGGTAAGAGCTACCTCAATATCGCCGTCGGCTGCACCGGTGGCCGGCACCGTTCGGTTTATATCGCCGAACGGCTGACGCGATGGCTGGAAGAGGTCGGCCGGCCGGCGCATCTGCATCACCGGGAGCTGCACCGGGAGTCGGAGACCGAGGACACTAAAGAGATGCCCCAGAGCGACAGGACCAAGAAAAAATCATGATCGGACTAGTACTGGTGACGCACGGCGCGCTTGCCGCCGAGTTCATTGCCGCGCTGGAACATGTCGTCGGCCCGCAGGAACAGATCACGGCCATCTGCATCGGCCCGGACGACGATATGGAGCAGCGGCGTCAGGATATCCTGGAAGCGGTGGAAGCGGTGGATGGCGGCCGTGGTGTCGTGGTTTTGACCGATATGTTCGGCGGCACGCCATCGAATTTGGCGATTTCGATCATGGAGGCGGCCAAGGTCGAGGTGATCGCCGGTCTGAACCTGCCGATGCTGATCAAGCTGGCCAGCGTGCGCAAACAGGAAGAGCTGAGCGGCGCCGTCGCCGCGGCGCAAGAGGCGGGGCGAAAATACATCAACGTCGCGTCGAGTCTGCTGTCCGGCCAACAAAGCGCGGGCTAATGCTCGTCCGCGAGGTGACGATCTGCAACCGTCGCGGTCTGCATGCGCGGGCGGCTTCGAAGTTCGTGCGCCTCGCCGAGACATTCGATGCGGAGATCATGGTTGCAAAGGACGGCGTCGAGGTGAGCGGAACGTCGATCATGGGCCTGATGATGCTGGCGGCTGCGCCGGGATCCAGCATCAGCCTGTCCGTGACGGGCGGCGATGCCGAAGCGGCCCTGGAGGCGCTGGTCCAACTGGTTGCGGACGGTTTCCATGAAGACCGCTAAGGCCACGAAACGCAGCCGGGCGCG
>Ga0066187_1000267_pt1 | contig 19455 bp, 20 predicted proteins | sample WorMetexBAHAMAS1_FD_58706 | JGI IMG/M metagenome (GOLD analysis project Ga0066187, IMG submission 58706) | Marine gutless worms symbiont microbial communities from Max Planck institute for Marine Microbiology, Germany - Inanidrilus exumae... | ecosystem: Host-associated > Annelida > Digestive...
GACCCCTATTTGCCTCCCTGTTCAACTTGAGCCGCTTCGGCGGCTCAATTTTCTTTGACCTCATCAAACTGTTTTTGGGGCCAATTTTCTTTGACCCAGGCAGGTCAGATCGGTACATTTCCGACCGCTAGCGCAAGTTGCGCAGGGAAGGCTGACAGGGGACTGACGCGTCAAGACGTCAGACACCGTAAGCGAAGGGCCGCCACGTTCCGTTTGATCCGGACGGCGGCTCTTTTTGTGACTGTTTGCAGCGGCCGGGGATCGGAACTCCGACATTGTGGGAGACGTGGCGCGCCTTGTAAGGTGCCGCCGACCACAATTGAGGATTCAGGAACCTGACAGCATGACCGACCCGGATTTCCTCGGTTTCTCGACACTTTCACTTCATGCCGGACAACAGCCCGACCCGGTTACCGGCGCCCGGGCCGCGCCGATCTATCAGACCACCTCATACGTCTTCGAGGACACGGACCATGCAGCGGCCCTGTTCAACCTCGAGCGGGCCGGGCATATCTACTCGCGGATCTCCAATCCGACCGTGGCGGTGCTGGAAGAGAGGATGGCTGCGCTGGACGGCGGGGTCGGCGCTCTGTGCACCGCCAGCGGTCATGCCGCCTTGCATCTCGCGGTAACGACCCTGATGGGACAGGGCGGTCATATCGTTGCTTCACGCGCGTTATATGGCGGGTCGATCAACCTGTTTACTCACACGCTGCCGCGATTCGGCATTACCACGACGTTCGTGGATCCGCGCGATCCCGCAGCGTTCCAGGCGGCGATTCGCCCCGAAACCCGCATGGTATTCGCCGAGATTCTCGGAAATCCTGGCTTGGAAGTCCTGGATATCGAGGCGATCGCCGAAATCGCCCACAAAGCCGGGATCCCGCTGGTGATCGACGGCACGTTCAACACGCCTTATCTGTGCCGGCCGTTCGAATTCGGCGCCGACATCGTGCTGCATTCGGCCACCAAGTGGCTCGGCGGGCACGGCGTAGCCATGGGCGGCGTGCTGGTCGATGCGGGTCGGCTTGACTGGGCGGCGACGGACAAATTCCCGACACTGACGCAGCCCTATGCCGGTTACCACGGAATCGTCTTCGCGGAGGAGTACGGCCCCGCGGCCTTCATCATGCGCGCGCGGGCCGAAGGGTTGCGGGACTTCGGGCCGGCCATGAGCCCCGCCAACGCCTTTTACATTCTGCTTGGGCTGGAGACGCTACCCATTCGCATGCGCCAGCATGTCGCCAATGCCAAGGTTGTGGCGGATTTCCTGGCCGGCCATGAAGCGGTCGAATGGGTGAGCTATCCCGGTCTGCCCAGCCATCCAGATCACGTGCTGGCTCAGCGCTATTTGCCTGAAGGACCGGGCTCGATGCTGTCGTTCGGGATCAAGGGTGGCCGCGCGGCCGGCGCCAAGTTCATCGAGACGGTCGAGGTATTCTCTCACCTCGCCAATGTGGGCGACGCCAAGTCCCTGGTTTTGCACCCCGCAACGACGACCCACCAACAGATGTCGCCGGAGCAACTCGAAGAGGCGGGGATCGGCGAGGATCTGATCCGCATCTCGGTCGGACTGGAAGATACCGACGACCTGATTCGCGATCTCGAGCGTGGGCTCAGGGCCGCGCGCAAAGCGGCAGCAGCATGAGGATCACCGTCCACAGCGAGCCGGTCTTCGTCCAGACCGGCGGTCAGCCCTTCGATGTTAACAAACCTGCGCTGGTATTTCTGCACGGGGCAGGAATGGATCACACCGTCTGGGGGCAGCAGACCCGCTATTTCGCCCACCGTGGCTACGCTGTGCTCGCTGTCGATCTGCCCGGTCACGGCCGCAGCGGCGGGACGGCCATTCCGACGATTGGCGATCTGGCCGACTGGCTGGCGTCGTTCATCGATGCGCTGGAACTGCCGTCCGTGAACCTGATCGGCCATTCCATGGGCGCGCTGATGGCGTTGGAAGCGGCGGCCCGTCATGCCGGAAAGACGTCCGCCGTCGCTCTTCTGGGCGTGGCAACGCGGATGCCGGTGCATCGCGACCTGTTGGCGGCCGCTGCCGACAACAAACCGCTTGCCGCCGCCCTGATCGCCTCGTGGGGCCATGGCGGGCGGGCGCACCGTGGCGGCAACATCGCCAGCGGCATCTGGCTTATTCGCAACGCGATCCGTCTGATCGAACGGTCCCGGCCGGGCATCCTGGCCACCGATTTGAAAGCCTGCGACGTTTATGAGGGTGCGCTGGAGTCGGCGGGAAAAATCAAATGCCCGGTCCTGATGCTGCTGGGCGCCACCGATCGCATGACTCCACTGAAGGTGGCTCTGCCGCTGGGCGAGGCGATTACCGGGTCTCGCACGGTCATTCTGCCGAATTGCGGTCATATGATGATGGTGGAGGAGCCGGCCCAGACGCTGTCGGCGCTCAAGACGTTTCTGGCGTCGGCGAGGATCGACGCGTGAGCGACGAACCGAGATCGGATCGTGACAGCTTTGCCCATTTCCTGGCGATTCCTACACGCTGGATGGACAACGATGTCTACGGCCACGTCAACAACGTGGTCTACTATTCCTATTTCGACACGGTCGTGAACAAACATCTCGTGGACGAGGCCGAACTTGATCCGGAAACCACGCCTGTTGTCGGGCTGGTTGTCGAAACGCGTTGCCAGTTCAAGAAGGAACTCGCCTTTCCCGAGGTGATCGACGCGGGCATGCGGGTAAAGCGCCTGGGGCGTTCCAGCATTGTCTACGAAATCGGGCTGTTCAAACAGGGCGACGAGGAAGCCGCGGCATTTGGGCACTTCGTGCATGTCTATGTGGACCGGGAATCCCGACAGACTGTGCCGGTTCCGGAGCGGGTCAGGCGTGCCGTCGCCTCTCTGGTGGAGGCTGCCGCGTTCGAGTCCCAGGGATAACGCTGAAAGCGTCCGCCATCATGTCCAGAGCCGCAGCAGGCGCGTTTCTGCTGTTGGCCGTCTGTCTCGGCGCCGGGTCCGTCGCGGCCGGTGCACTGGACCAGGCGCGAAAGGCGGCTTTTTTTGCCGCCCGGGGCGATCACCCGGCGGCGGTCCGGTTGTTGTCGGCGGCGATCGACTCCGGCGAGCTCTCCGGTTGGAACCTGTCGTTGGCCTATACCCGCCGGGGCGATGCGCAGGCCGCACTTGGGGCGCAGCGCCAGGCGCTCGCCGATTATGACCGCGCAATCGACCTTGCGCCGCAGAACCGCGACGCGCTGATCAATCGCGGCCTGACTCATTTCGAACTCGGTAATCATCCCGCGGCGATTGAGGACTACGACCAGGTACTGCTGTCGCTGCCAGATGACTTTGCGGTGCGTTACAACCGGGCGCTGGCGCTTGCCGCGATCGGCCGCTACCGGGCTGCCCTGGTGGACCTGCATGTTGCGCTGGCAAATGCGCCAGGCTTCGCCGCCGGCTACAGCGACCGCGGCGTGGTCCTATGGCGCCTGGGCCGGCGCGACGAGGCGCTTGCCGATCTTTCCCGGGCCCTTACGCTCGATCCCGGTCTCGCGCCGGCCTACTTCAACCGGGCGATGATCCATGAAGAGGGTGGTGATCTGGAGGCGGCGCTACGCGATGTGGACGCGGCTTTGGGTCGGGCGCCGGACGATGCACAGTATCAAATTACCCGGGCCAGACTGCTGTGGCGGCTGGGTGCGCATGAGCGGGCGCGGGCGCAGGCGCAGGATGCCGTTTTGCGGGAACCGGAACTCTGTCCCGACGCATGGCGCCAGGTACTGCCGGTGGACCTGGGCGCTGACCTATGCCGGTAGGGCTCACCCCAGGGTTATGGGAACAAAACCCGGCTGCCCCTCGATTCGGTCGAGCCAGGCCCTGATCGCAGCATAGGGCGCCAGGTCGAACCCGCCCTGACCTGCGACGTGGGTGTAGGCGAACAGGCTGATGTCGGCGATGCTGTACCGGTCGCCGGCCAGGAAATCTTGCTCGGCAAGGCGGTCCTCCATCACCTGGAGGGCCGCGTAACCGTCCTGGTATTTCCTCGCCAACTGATCCTCGGCGCCGTCCGGCATGTTCTCGTACTGGATCCAGGATCGCACCACCGCGATCGCCGGCTCGTGGCTGTACTGCTCGAAGAACATCCACTTCAGCGCCTCTGCCTGCGTGCGGGGCTCGCCGGGCCAGTACGGCGTTCCCTGCGCCAGGAAATAGAGTATGGCGTTGGATTCGGCCAGGTGATCTCCATCCTCGAGCCGCAGCGTCGGGATCTTGCCGATGGGGTTGATGGACAGATATTCCGGCGTCCTCGTCGCTCCACCCAGGGTGTCCACTTCCACCCGCTCGAACGGAAGGCCCAGCTGGTGCAGCAACAGCCGGGCCTTGTATCCGTTACCGGAGCTCAGCTTGTCGTAGAGCCGGAGCATCGGCGGTCCTCAGGCGCGCCAGAACGGCTTGGCGGCCTCGCGATAGGCGTCGGCCTGGCTCAGGCCGAGATCCCGGAGCATGTGACCGGGCAGGGCCTCCAGCTGGCGCCGCTGAACCCAACGATCGTGCCACCGACCCAGTGTGGCCAGCATCGCCAAAAAGCGCTGCCCGATACGCGGTTGACCGGTCACACCGGCCAGTCCGGTTCCGAAAGCCGCGAGAGCGGCCTGTTCCTTGGTGCTTCCAATCATCGGCTTTCTCCTGGTTGGTTCCCGAGCGGAACGCTGTGTCTGGTCAGAAGATGGCCGCGGCAGACTGTTCAATCAAACGAATAGTTCTTATGTGATGCATTAGCTGAGCTAATGTGTCTCCGGAGGACCCCTGACGATGACGGCAAGCCTGGAAATAGACCTGCTGCGGACCTTCGTGGCATTTGCGGACACCGGCAGCTTCACCGGCGCGGCGCGCCTGGTCCACAGAACCCAGTCTGCGGTCAGCATGCAGATGCGACGGCTCGAGGACATCGTGGGCAAGCCTGTATTCGAGCGGGACGGTCGTCAGATGGTGCTGACGGCCGATGGCAAAACCCTGTTGGGCTACGCCCGCCGCCTGCTCGCGCTGCACGAAGAGGCAATCACCCGGTTTGCCGAACCCGACCTGGCCGGGACGGTTCGTGTGGGGACGCCGGACGACTATGCGGATTCGCTGCTGCCGGTCCTATTTTCGCGGTTCGCGGAAGCCTATCCCCGGGTGCATCTGGAGATTCGCTGCGAGCAGAGCCCACAACTCTTGTCGGCGCTAGAGGAGGGCCGGCTGGATCTGGCGCTGATCTCCCGCGACCCTGGCTCAACGGAAGGCGTCGTGGTGCGCAGCGAACCGCTGGTTTGGGCCACGTCACCGAACCACGTTGTGCACGAGCAGGATCCCGTGCCGCTTGCCTTGTTCCTGCAGGACTGCAAGTTCCACCAGTGGGCGCTAAAGGCCCTGGATGCGGCGGGTCGGTCCTACAGGATTGCCTATACCAGCCCGAGCCTCTCGGCCCTGCACGCGGCGGTATCCGCGGGTCTGGCGGTCACCGCGATCGCCCAGAGCTCGATGACGCCGGAAATGCAGCGCCTGGGGGAGAGGGACGGTTTCCCACCCTTGCCCATGGTGGATATTGCCCTGGTACGCGGCAAGCAGGCCCACAGCGGCGCCGGTTTACGGCTGGCCGACCACATCATCGACAGCTTCCGTCAGGAACTGGCGGCCTGAGCGCGCCGGGTGGCCAAAAGCAAAGGGCGTGGACCCGATGGTCCACGCCCCGCAACCATGCCGCCGGTTCAGTTCGGCAGCTACTGTCCGGCCGTTAGGCGGCCTTCTGTGTCAGCTTCTTCTGGCCGTCGGTCGAGATCGCGATCCGACGGGGCTTCAGCGCCTCCGGCACCTCGCGCACCAGGTCGATGTGCAACAGCCCGTTCTCGAGGGCCGCGCCCGTCACCTGGATGTGGTCGGCGAGGTTGAAACGCCGCTCGAATGCCCGCGTGGCGATCCCGCGATGGAGGTAGGCCTTGGCCTTTTCCTCATCCTTGCCGACATTGCCGGACACGGTCAGCACATTCTCTTTAACCTCGACGGCGATATCCTCCTCACCGAAACCGGCTACGGCCATGGTGACGCGGTAGGCGTCGTCGCCGGTCTTTTCGATGTTGTAGGGCGGATAGGACGGCGCCGTTTCGCTGGACACCTGGTCAAGCATCCGGGCCATACGGTCGAAGCCAACGGTCGTGCTGAAAAGCGGGGAGAGATCAAACGTACGCATAACGCGACTCCTTCATTGCTAAGCAAGTCGTTGTGGTGGGTCCGCCGTTTCGGCCGAACCCGGTTGGGTGCCTTCTTGGTGGGTGACCCTCATCGAGGCATCTCCCTCAGGCAATCCTGATATGGGTAGGGTGCGCCGCGATTCAAGAGGCCCTGAGGGCCCAGATTTCCGGCGTTTTGGACCGTTTTCCCGGACGCCGCTTCCCTCGGTGCAGCGGCATCCGCGTATGACAAGGGCGCCCCCGAGGGCGCCCAAACGCATGGCCGTCTCGAACCGGGCCTAGGACTTGATGAAGCCCCCGAAGCGCTTCTGGTAACGGGCCAACTGGCCACCTTCCAGCAGCTTCTGTGGGCCGCCGGTCCAGGCCGGATGGGTCTTGGGATCGATTTCCAGCTTCATCGTCGCGCCGGGCTCGCCCCAGGTCGAGCGTGTCGTGTAGGTGGTGCCGTCCGTCATCTGGACGGTGATCTCATGGTAGTCGGGGTGAATATCGGGCTTCATCGGATCTTCCTCGTTCGCACGCGCGGGCGCTTATAGACGGGCGCCCACCGCATTGCAAGCCCCCACTCAGCGTTGATCCAGTTTGAGCTCAATCCGGCGGTTACGACGGAAGCCGATTTCGTCCTCGCGCGGGTCCAGCGGCTGGAATTCCGCGAAGCCCGCGGCGGCAAGCCGGCCGGCAGGAATGCCCTGGCTGTTGAGGAACTTGACGACGGAGATCGCGCGCGCGGTCGACAGCTCCCAGTTCGACGGGAACCGGTCTGTAGAGATGGGGTTCCTGTCGGTGTGGCCGTCTACGCGCAGTACCCAGTTGATGTCGCTCGGGATGCCTTCGGCCAGCTCCAGCAGCGTGGCCGCCAGCTGGGCCATCTGCTCCTTGCCGGCGTCTTCCAGGTCTGCCGAACCCGACTGGAACAGCACTTCCGACTGGAACACGAAACGGTCGCCGACGACCTGGATATCCCGGCGATCGCCCAGGATTTCGCGCAGCTTGCCAAAGAAGTCCGACCGATAGCGGGCGAGCTCCTGGACCTTGCTGGCCAGCGCCGTGTTGAGACGCTGACCCAGCGCCTCGATCTGCGCCTTCTGTTCGCGGTCGCGTTCTTCCGAGGCGTCGAGCGTCGCGTTGAGGATTTCCAGCTGTTCGCGCAGGGCCGCGACCGCTCGGTTGAGGCGCGCGGTCTCGCCGCGGGCGAGCAGCAGCGCCTCGATCTTCTGGTCCAGCTCCTCTTTGGTCAGCGCCAGCTGCTCCCGGCTCTTGTCCAGGTCCCGCTGCCGACGATCGAGCAAGGTTTTGCTGGATTCCAGATCGCTGCCGCGCGATGCGAGCAGCGCCTCGGTCTCATCAAGATCCTTCTGCCGGTCGGCCAGGATGGCCCGGATTTCCGCGATCTCGCTGTCGCGTAACGCCAGCTTTGCTTCGCTGGAGGCCAGGGCCTGGTCAGTCTCTGCCAGCTTGGACTCGGTCTCGCCCAGCAGCGCCCGGGCTTCGTCCAGAAGAGCGCCGCGGGCTTCGAAATCCAGTTTGACGTTTTTGAGTTCGTCCACCAGCTCGGTCTTGAGCGCTTCCAGCGCGGCGACGTCGTTCGACAGCTGCGCCAGCTCGGCCACCTGCATTTCGATGGTTTCTTTATCCGCCTCGATGACCTTGTAGGCTTCTTCGACCTGCAGCGAGAGCGCATCGCGCGTCTGCAGCAGATCCTCTCGTTCGGTTGCCAACCGGTCGCGCTCCGCCGACAGGGTGTCCGCTTTTTCCTGTGCGTCGGCCAGGCGCGTCGTCAGGCTGTCCCGCAGTGTCCTGAGCCCTCTGAGCTCGGTTGCCAGCTCGTCGCGCTGCGACAGAGAGGCGCGCAGCTCCGATGACAGCTGCGCGATGTTCTCGCGCATGTCGGTGTTTGTCGTGCGCTCAAGCGTGAGCAGCTCCGATAACTCGGACACCTGGTTGTTCAACCGCTGCAGGGCGTCGTCGCGGCCGGACAGGGCCTCGTTCAGAAATATCTGAGACAGGAAAAAGATCATCAGCAGGAAGATGATGACCATCAAAAGCGTGGCCAGGGCGTCGACAAAGCCCGGCCAGATATCCATCGATTGACGCTCGCGCCGCGCCAGGGCCATCGGACTGGTGCCTCCTTAGCCGGCCTTGGTCTTTGTATCCAGCGACGCTGCCAGGGTCCGGGCCAACAGCCGGATTTCCGCGCGCAGCTCCTGCATGGTTTCCGCCCGTCCGCTGGACAGCTCCTCAAGCATGCGCGCTAGATAGGTTTCGATATTTCGGATGTGCGCCCGCGTCTGGTCGTCCGCGGCGCCGGCCATCTGTCCCTCGGCCAGTCGCTTGAGGGCGGGCTGCATCTCGATCTGGCTTTCCGCCAGCTTGAGCAGCAGGTTCTGTTCGGTCTTCATGGTGTCGGACAGCGCGTCGATCTTCGACGTGAGATCCGACATCTGGTCCTTGGCGATCGTACGCGAATCTTCGGTCCGCACCATCGCTCGCTGGAGATTGTCAAGGCTGTCCGCGGTCTGTTCCAGTAGCGCCTGAATGTAGGCAGGAACCGATTCCGCGCCGTCGCCGACGGGACCGCCGCCGCCCGACAGCCGCGTCAGCCCGGAAAGCCATTCCTCAAGGTCGTTGTAGAAACGGTTTTGCGCTTGGCCGGCCTGCAGGCCCAGGAAACCGAGCACCAGCGATCCGGCCAGACCGAAAAGCGAGGACGAGAAGGCCGTGCCCATGCCCGCCAGCGGCGACTGCAGCCCATCCTTGAGATCTTCGAACGCGGCGGCGAGATTGCTGCCGCCCACCTCCAACTCGCCGATTACCAGGCCAACCGCCGTGACCGTTTCCAGAAGGCCCCAGAACGTTCCCAACAGCCCGAGAAACACCAGCAGCCCGACCATGTAGCGGCTGATCTCGCGGCTCTCGTCCAGTCGGCTGGCAATGCCGTCCAGCAGCGTCTGCATGGCGGCCGTCGACAGGCTCAGGCGGGCGGAGCGGTCCGCCCGCTCGCCCAACATGGTCGCCGCCGGGGCCAGCAGCCTTGGCTTGATCGACATGGAACCGATGGCGCCGCCCTGGCTACGCTTGAAGCTCTCCACCCAGGCGACCTCGATGCCAAGCATCACGACCGTCCGGAATGTGTAGGCGACCCCCACCAGCAGGGCGAACAGGATGACACCGTTCAGCGCAACGTTCGCCATGAAGGCGTCCCGCAAGGGCCCGAAAAGGACAGCGCACAGGCCGATCAGCAGCACCAGGAAAACCGCCATGCGAACCAAAAAGGCGGTCGGCTTGGTCATGCCGTCGGTCCCCCGATATTTGAACGTTGGTGTTTGGCCTGGACGGCCTCGGACAACCTGCTCCTACCCACCGCCGGGCACCAGGAGGTCGACACGATCAGGCGGCCCTTCGTCTTCTTTGTTTCCAAGCGCGCGAACGTCCATGCGGGTACTGCGCACGCCCTTCTTCATCAAATGGGTTCGAACCGAAAGCGCGCGGAACAGAGACAGCCGGCGCGCCTGGCTGGCGGATTCAACCTGCGTCCGCGCAACGCCGACAAGCTGGATGCGCAGGTTTGGGTCATTCTTGAGCCGGTCCGCCAGTCGGTCCAGGGCGGGGATGGCGGCGTCAGGCAGGTCGCTCGAACCCGGCGGGAACGTGACGATTACCGAACCGCCTTGTTCGATCGCCTGTCCCGGCACTGCGGCGACCTGTGTTGGTGCCTTGGCGGCTGGTTTGGCGGCGGGTTCGACCGCGGTGGTCGCTTTCGGTCGCGCGGCCGTCTGAGACGGTTTTCTTGGCGCGGCTGCCGTCGTGGCCGGTTTGGCGGTCGCCGCCGGCTTGACCGCAGCCGTCTTCGGCGCCGGCTTAGAGATTTTGCTGGACGCCGCTGGTTTGTCAGCCGCCTTCGTCTCGGTCTTGGCTGTCGTGGGCGGCGGGGGCGGCGGCGGCGCGGGCCGCTTTGCGACGGTCTGCTGTGGCTTTGGCTCTTGTTTCCTTACCTGTGGGGCAGGGGCCGGCTTTGCCGGTTGTGTAGTCCGTGCCGTCTGAGCCGGTTTGGCCGGTTGTGTGGTCCGCGCGGTCTGAGCCGGCTTGGGTGCCGCCGGTGCAGGTTTTGCCGCTGGCGCGGGTTTCGCCGGTGGTTGCGCGGCTATTGCCGGTTTTGGCGGCGGTGCCGCCGGTTTGCGCGGCGCCGTGCTTGCCGTTCCGGTCCGTCTGGGCGGTGCCTCAATTTGCGACTTCGGCGGTGCTGCGGGGGCGGGTCTGGCGGCCCTTCGGGTTGCGGGCGCCGTCTCTTGCGGCACCGGTACGTTCAGACCGGACCGCGGCGCCGCTGTTGGCGGGGCCTGCAATGCCGCCTGCGGCTCGCGCGGCGTCCCGTTGCCGACCGACGACCGGGGCGCGGCCCCCGGCGGTTGCAGCGTCAGGGGCGCGACCGTGCCGGGCCTCAGCAATTGTGGCAGCGACGGCGGCGGTCCCAGTTTGTCAAGAACGGAAAGGTCAACGGTGACACTGTCGCCGCTGACCGCGGCGCCTTGATAGTAAGGCGTTTGCGCGGCGCTTTCGGACGCGACAAGAAATGCACCCGCAAAAGCAAGGCACAAGATGGGTCGGACGCGTTGGATCATGTGAACGAGACGGTGGCCCGTAATGACGTCCTGGTCCGGCATTGACCTCTCGTTTTCGGAATCGGCTTCTCAGCCGCGTAAGTGGCTCGCAACATATCCTACCGGATTCTCGGCGACAACTGTTTGTAGCCGCCAACTTGTTTGCTGGAACTTAAAGAAAGCTTACCGGAACACTAAGAAACCGGACCGATCAGATCGACGAACGATCGGTGAATACGCTCGTTCGACGCGAGAATGTCGTCGGTGTCGAGGTCGTATTTCTTGCCGCGCAGGTCGGTCACCAGTCCGCCGGCTTCGCGCACAAGCAACAGCCCTGCGGCCACGTCCCAGGGATTGAGTCCCCGTTCCCAGAAGCCCTCGTACCGGCCGGCGGCCACGTAGGCGAGGTCGAGCGCAGCGGCGCCCCAGCGTCGGATGCCGGCGCTGGCGGCCATAACTTTCTCGGCCTGACGGAGAAACCGTTTGTTGCCTTCTTCCTCCAGGCGTCCCAGGAACGGAATGCCGGTGGCAAAGACCGACTCGGAGAGCCGGGCCCGGTTAGACACGCGAATGCGCCGGTTTCGAAGAAACGCCCCCATGCCCTTCTGGGCCAGAAACATCTCGTCCTTCACGGGATCGTAGATGAGCCCGGCGACGATCTCGCCGTCCTGCTCCAGAGCGATTGAAATCGCCCAGTGCGGCATGCCGTGCAGGAAGTTGGTGGTGCCGTCCAAGGGATCGACGATCCATCGATGCGATTTGTCGGTTCCCTCGTGGCTGCCGGTCTCCTCCATCAGGAAACCGTAGTCGGGTCGTGCGCCCAGCAATTCCTCTCGCAGAATGCGCTCGGATTTGTGATCCGCGTTGGAAACGAAATCGCCGGGGCCTTTCTTGCTCACCTGCAGTTGCTCGACTTCCCCGAAGTCGCGTACGAGACCGCGGGCTGCCTTCTCGGCCGCGCGGGTCATCACGTTGATAATGGGAGTGTTCAGCGCCATTGGGGGAACCGTCCGATTGGTGGGCCGGGCCTCAGGCCTTTGCCCGCTCCACATAGGAGCCATCGGCGGTGTTGACCACCACGCGCGTGCCGGACTCGATGTGTGGCGGGACGAGCGTTCGTACACCGTTTTCCAGAACCGCCGGCTTGTAGGAGCTCGAAGCCGTCTGCCCCTTGACGACGGCATCCGCTTCCGTGATTTCGAGAATCACCGTTTCGGGCAGGTTCACGCCGATCGGTTCCTCCTCGTAGAACTCGATCTCCACGATCATTCCGTCCTGCAGGAACCTGACCGCTTCCTCGCCGATGAGGTCGCCGTTCACCATCACCTGCTCGTAGGTCTCTTGGTCCATGAACGTGTAGTCGTCGCCGTCGGAAAACAGAAACTGGTAACGTTTTTGGTCGAGCCTGACGCGTTCGACGGTCTCCGAGGATCGGAAACGTTCATTGAGCTTTGTTCCGTGCCGGATGTCCCGCAATTCGACCTGCAGAAAAGCGCCGCCTTTGCCGGGTTTGACATGCTGCGTCTTGACTGCCCGCCAGAGCTGTCCCTTGTGCTCGATAATGTTACCCGGCCGAATGGCGTTGCCGTCGATCTTCATGTTTCTTGGCCTGCCTGTCTTTTTTGGTGCAGCGGGCGCAGGGTATAGACGGGCCCACGCGGTGATGCAACGCTTTGGGCGTCCTTAGCCCAGTGCGGCGGCAAATTCCCGGATTGCTGTCTCCGGGCCGTCGGGATGGTTCCAGACGCTGCCCGTGACGGCCAGGAAATCCGCGCCGGCCGTGATCAGCGGGCCGCAATTGCGCGGCGTAATGCCGCCGATGGCAACGCACGGTATTTCCATCATCGCCGCCCACCATGCCAGCACATCGATATCGGCGGCGGTTTTCGGGTCCTTGGTCGTGGTCGGGAAGAAGGCGCCGAAAGCGACGTAGTCCGCCCCCCGTTCGGCGGCCACAATCGCCAGATGGCGGGAGTTGTGGCAGGTGACGCCGACGATCCTATCCTGTCCCACCCGCCGTCGGGCCTCTTCATAAGAAACATCTTCCTGCCCGATATGAACGCCGTCACAGCCGGTCTCGACGGCCAGATCGGGTCGATCGTTCATCACGAAAGCGACGTCGCGGGACTGTGCGACCGGCGCGAGGCGCTCCGCGGCCCGCCTGACCGTGTCGTCGTCCACGTCCTTGAGGCGCAGCTGTACGCAGGCCGTTTCGCCGGCGTCCAGCGCCTTGGCGAGGATCTCTGCAAAACTGTCGGGCTCCAGGACTGGCGGCGTGATCAGGTAGAGCTGACAGGTGTTGTCCGGCTCACTGGCCATCTTCGTTGTCGTTCGTTCTTCCGGTTGTCGGCACGCCGGGCGTGCCCCGTGCGTCCGCCCCGAGGGATGGACGGCGCTTTCTTTTCTGGCTGTTGTCTGAGAACAGGAGATACAGGACGGAAATCGTGACGGCAATGTCACAAGGACGTCATTGGGTTGCGGCATAAAGGTGAGGGGCATATAACGCACATGGATTGAATTACCGGAGCGTAATTATGGCACAGGTTGTATCCTCCCTCGCCGTGCCCGACGCAGAACCGAAGAACACAGTCCTCAGCGAGATCCTGGCCGAGAACCGTGTCGCGGGCGCGGAGCTTCGTGACGGCAACGTCAACCAACTGTCGGTGGCGATCATCGGACTGGACCGGCTTGGCGCGCCGGCGCCGCGGTTGCCCGGCTTCGCCTCTGCCTATCGTCGAAATCGCGTGTTGCTGCCGCCACCCGTGAGTCCAGGGCGAATCACGCGCGAAAACTGGCGGGGGTACCTAAGCGACCGTGATATGGAGCATGCGTATCGGTCCTTTTTCGAGGCCGAACTCGTGCGCCTGGGCCGGGATGCGCTTTTGCGCGAGTACCTGCCCGACCTCATGGAGGGTGTCGCGGCCAGCGGTTTCCAGCCCATTGTCCGGCTAGCCTACGCACTGGAGCAGGACGACGATCCCGAGGTCGTGGTCGCGCTTGCCTATTGGGCCACCACGTTTCTGCCCCTGGGACATGCGCACTTCGAGGCGCCGGGCCGGGCGGATCCGCGCGCGGTGCTCGATCGCCTCCAGGCTTCGATGAATCGTGACGAACCGTCTCGTCACGGACACCGGGCGCTGGTGTCGCAACTGCATACCCTGGCCGAGGATGAGACCTTCGGTACGGTAATCCATTGGTTGCATGTGGACGACCGGACCATGCGCGGCATGGCCGAGGCCTGCCTGTGTCTGTTTGCGCAAAGCCGAGATCACGCCGCCCTGATGGCGCTTGCCGCCACGCGGTCGTTCAGGCTTCTGTTGCCTTGGTTGTTCGATCCGATTCCGGCAATTCGCTACCACTGGCAGGCGGTGTCGGCGACATATCTCGTCCTCGGGTCGCCTGAGATCACCGGCCTCGACGACCTCGAGGCACGCGTCACCTGGCCGGTGCCCGAATGGCGGCAGATTCGTGAAAAGGCGGTGGCGTCGGACGACGTCGACGCCGTTCTGGCGGTCCATGCCTGCCAGGACGAGTGTATGACCTACGGATTTGCGCTTTATCGTGCCGTCGCGGCCGCTTGCGCTGGGCAGGGCGGCTAAGACCGGGTACGGAGACCCGCCCGCGCCTCTCCCGTGGCGCCGGGTTGTCGTCAAGTGGCAAGAGCGCCTCACCGGCGGCTGGCATGGTAGCAAGGCCGTGTGGTTAAATCGTTGCCACATGGCGAACGCCGGACTGCCGGAAAGGGATCATGGCGCGCGGAAACAAAACCGAGGGCGATCGGTCGGGCCTGACCCGGCGCGAGTTTTTGGATGTAACGGCGGCCGGTGCCGTGGGGCTGGGCATGTCCGGGCTTGGTGGCGATGCAATCGCCGCGAAATCGCAGTCCGGGCAACTGGCGCAAGCCGCCAGCCCGTCGGGCGGCCCCTACAACATCCTGTTCATACTCACCGACCAGGAGCGCTATTTCGACCCATCAGAACTGCCGCCGGGTTTAACCCTTCCGGGTCGGGAGCGTCTTGAGCGCCGCGGTGTCACTTTCACCAATCACCAGATCAATTCGGCTGTCTGTACGTCCTCGCGATCGGTCATCTACACCGGCCACCATATCCAGCAGACCAGGATGTTCGACAATCTGGATTTTCCTTGGTCGAACGGCCTGGATCCGGAGATCGGCACCTTGGGCCAGATGCTGGGCGATGCCGGCTACTATGCCGCCTATATGGGCAAGTGGCACCTGTCCGCGGAGCTAGGCACGCACAACGAACTTGCCTTGCCCCAGGAGAAGCTGACTCGCGTCATCGAGACCTACGGATTCAGGGACTATGTCGGTATTGGCGACGTCATCGGCAAAACCCAGGGCGGCTACCTGAACGATCACATGATCGCGGCTCAGGCCCGGCGATGGCTGCGGTTTCACGGCCAGCCCATGAGCGCACAGGGCAAGCCCTGGTTCAAGGCGGTGAATCTGGTCAATCCGCACGACGTCATGTTCTACAACACGGACGCGCCGGGACAGAATATCCAGGACGCCCCGACGCCGCTGATGCATCTCGCGCGAGAACCGGATGTCCCATTCTACCGGAAGCAGTGGGACGTCGCCTTGCCCCGGAACCGGAATGAGCCTTTCGACAAGGATGGTCGGCCGCCGGCACACCAGGAGTACCAGCTGTCGCGCGGTGCGCTGGTTGGTAACTTTCCGAACGAAGATGCGCGCTGGCGCCGTTTGCTGAATTACTATTTCAATTGCATTCTCCACACCGACCGGGTGATCGAAGGACTTCTCAGGGAGTTGGATGCTCTGGGGTTGTCGGACAACACCATCATCGTCCTGACCTCGGATCACGGCGAACTGGGCGGCAGCCATGGGACCCACGGGAAGGGCGCCACCACCTACAAAGAGCAGAACCAGGTGCCGCTGATCATCGCGCACCCCGGTTTTCCCGATACTCATGGTCAACGCTGTGCGGCAGTGACGTCCCATATCGATCTTGCTCCGACCATCGTAAGCTGGACGGGCATCGATGCCGACAGACAGGCTGTCATCACGCGCGACCTGCACGGCAAGAACCTTACAGCGCTGTTGGAAAAGGGCGCGGCCGCGGGCGTCAACGACGTGCGGCCCGCTGCGCTCTACTGTTTCAATATGTTTGCCTACATCGACAGCCAGCTGCTGCGGAGAGTGCAGGCTTTTTTTGCCGAGGGCGGTACGCTGGAAACGCTCGGCGAGCAGGGGTTCCAGCCGGACTTTTCCAAGCGCGGCGCCATCCGCAGTGTTTTTGACGGACGGTACAAGTTCAGCCGCTATTTTTCACCGCGTCAGCACAATCAGCCCAAGACGCTCGAAGGCATTTTCGAGCTGAACGATGTGGAGTTGTTCGATCGGGAAACGGACCCTGACGAGATGCAGAACCTCGCCCTTGACCGCAAGAAGAACGGCGAGTTGCTGCTTGCCATGAACGACAAGATGAACGCCTTGATCGAGATGGAGGCCGGGACACCGGACGACGGTAGTTTCCTGCCGGAGGAGGATTCCGGTTCGTGGGCTGCCGTGCGATTCGATCCTTAAGCGGGAATGACCGAGTGCTCGTGCGGCACCTCAGGGCCGCCTGCGAAGCACCGTTGCGTCACACTGGGCGGCGATGTCGTCAATCTTCGCTGACGCGGGTCCGGTATAGACGATTGTCTTCCAGCCGGCCCTGAGCGCGGCCAGGGCGTCGCCCGGACGGTCGCCGCAATCCAGAACGGAGTCGATCTTCAGGTCGGGGTAGTCACGGGCCGCACACTCGACCAGCGCCATGAACCAGCCGGGCCCGCCCGAGGCGGCGGCGCCCGGTGCCGAGATCAGGGTAATGTCGCAGCCGCCGGCGCGCGCGTCTTCCAGCGCCGCGCGCGCCTCGGCTGCACCGTGGACGGTGACGGTCTGTCGCTTCCGCGTCAGCCCAGCGCCCCTACGACCACCGCCGTATCGGACATGCGCTCGGAGAAGCCCCACTCGTTGTCGTACCAGGACATGACGCGCACGAAGCGGCCTTCGATCACCTGCGTCTGAGTCAGGTCGAAAGTGGAACTGGCTGGATTGTGGTTGAAGTCGGTGGACACCAGCGGTTCGTCGTTGGTGGCCAGAACGCCCTTCAGCGGACCGGACGCGGCTTCCGAAATCGCCGCGTTGATTTCTTCCGGCGTCGTCTCGCGGCCGGCGTCGAATTTGAAATCGACCAGCGATACGTTGGGCGTTGGCACGCGAATGGCCGTGCCGTCCAGCTTGCCGGCGAGTTCCGGCAGCACAAGTCCGACCGCCTTTGCGGCGCCCGTGGAGGTCGGGATCATCGACTGCGCGGCCGCGCGGGCACGCCGCAAGTCCTTGTGCAGGGTGTCAAGCACCGGCTGGTCGCCCGTGTAGGAGTGGATCGTCGTCATGAACCCGCGCTCGATGCCGACGCTGTTGTTCAACACGTAAGCGACGGGCGCGAGGCAGTTCGTCGTGCAGGAGGCGTTGGAAATCACCGTCATGTTGTGGGTCAGCTTGTCGTGGTTGACGCCGTAGACCACGGTCAGATCGGCGCCTGCCGACGGCGCGGACACCAGGACCCGTTTGGCGCCGGCGTCCAGCAGGACAGACGCCTTTTCCTTGGCGGTGAACACCCCGGTGCATTCCATTGCAACATCAACGCCGAGATCGCCCCAGTTGAGATTTGAGGGATCGCGTTCCGCCGTGACCTTGATTTTGCCCTTGCCGATGTCGATCCAGTCTTCGCCAGCCGAGACCTCCCCCGAGAACCGCCCGTGGACGGAATCGTACTTGAGAAGGTGCGCGTTGGTTTCCACCGAACCGAGATCGTTGATTGCAACGAATTCCACGTCGTCGCGGCCGGCTTCGGCTGCCGCCCGAAGGACCAGCCGCCCAATTCGCCCGAACCCATTGATCGCCACACGGACCGTCATGATTTAACCCTCCGCCTCTGGAATGCCTGTTGATTGCCCACGAATAGGAATGAGATTGACTGCGCGTGTCTTACCGTCAAGTCGGGCACAGATTCAAGGGACGGTTCCGGTCAAAGCGGCCGTTGCCGGTAATAATAGTGAAAGGGCCACGGACCCGCCCGCACGGGCTCAGGGTAATTCGCTGACCCAGGCCGATATCTGCTGGACGACGACGTCGGTGGATTGGCGGGGTCCGATCCCGGCGCCGACGACTTCCATGCCGCCCAGGACCTCTCCCGTCGCAATATCCTCCAGCGTGACCGCCACATAGGTTTCCTTGCGCGGGTCGACCTGGCTGCTGAAATCCATCGGCGGGTCCAGCAGGTCTATCCGGATACGCAGGCCGTTCTTCTGGCCGGTGGCCGTCGATCCCTCCAATACCAGACGCCAGCGACCGGTTTTGCGAATGGCGGAGGCGGTCTGGCGTTCCAGATCACGCGCCTGCTGCGTCAATTCCCGTTTCGTCAGGGGCACCCTGACGATGACGGACTGGAAGGATCCGATCTCGCGGGTCGGTGCTCTGATTTCGCTGGTTTTCGTCTCCGCGGCGCAGGCCGCGAGCCCGAGCACCAGCACGATCAGACCAAATCGCAGGCCGCAGCGTCGCATGGCGTTCAAAGCCGGTCGCGGGCCGCCTCGGTGATGGCGGCGGCCGTGATGCCGAAATGCTCGTACAGCGCGCCACCCGGACCGGAAGCGCCGAACCCGCTCATGCCGACGAATGCGCCGTCTTCGCCGATCAGCGGCTCCCATCCCTGCCGGACCGCGGCCTCGGTCCCGACGCGTACGGTGCCCGGGCCCAGCACCGCCGACCGGTAGCCGGCGTCCTGGTCGGCAAAGAGCTCGAAACAGGGCACCGACACAACGGCGGTCGGGACCCCGTCGGCCTGCAAACTATCGCGCGCCTCCATGGCCAGCGACACCTCCGACCCGGTCGCGAGCAGCGTCACCTTTCTGGCGCCGCCGTCGGCTTCGGCCAGAACATAGGCGCCGCGGCCGCAAAGGTTTTCGTCGGTGTATTCCGTCCGCAGCGTCGGCAGTCCCTGCCGAGTCAAGGCGAGAACCGACGGCCCGTTCTCCGACTGCAGGGCCAAAGCCCAGCATTCGGCCGTCTCCACCACATCCGCCGGCCGGTAGACGTTGAGATTGGGGATCGCGCGCAACGCAGCCAGATGTTCAACCGGCTGATGCGTCGGCCCGTCTTCGCCCAGGCCGATCGAATCATGGGTCATCACATAGATCACTCGCTGACCCATTATTGCGGACAGACGGATTGCGGGGCGGCAATAGTCGGTAAAGACCAGGAAAGTGCCGCCATAGGGGATGAGGCCCTTGTGCAAGGCGATGCCGTTCATGGCGGCCGCCATGCCGTGTTCCCGGACGCCGTAATAAATGTAGGAGCCCGCGAAGTCGCCCGGCCGGACCGGATCCTGTGTCCCCGTCTTGGTCAGGTTCGAACCGGTCAGGTCGGCCGATCCCGCGGCCAGGTTGGGAATGTTCGGCACGAGGACATCGAGCACCATTTGCGAAGCCTTGCGGGTGGCGACCTTGGGTTGCTCGTCGGCCATGCGCGCCCGGAAACCGTTCAATTCGGCCAGCCAGCCATCCGGCAATGCCCCGCTGTGATCGCGCAGGAACGCCTGACGCTGCTCAGATGCGTCCAGCCTGGCCTGCCAC
>Ga0066187_1000268_pt1 | contig 19389 bp, 10 predicted proteins | sample WorMetexBAHAMAS1_FD_58706 | JGI IMG/M metagenome (GOLD analysis project Ga0066187, IMG submission 58706) | Marine gutless worms symbiont microbial communities from Max Planck institute for Marine Microbiology, Germany - Inanidrilus exumae... | ecosystem: Host-associated > Annelida > Digestive...
ATCCATCTTGAGGATCTGGAAGGGCTGCTGCGTCTGCAGCAACGGCGTGATGTCGCGCACCGGACGGATGTCGACCTGGCTGCCCGGCAAAAAGGCAACAGCGCCCGACAGGTCGACCGAGAAGCCGCCCTTGACGCGCCCATAGATCACACCGTATACGCGTTCACCCGCGTTGAAGGCGGCCTCGAGTTGCTGCCAGGCCTCTTCGCGCTTTGCCTTTTCACGGCTCAGCACTGGCTCGCCGAGCTTGTCCTCCATGCGCTCCACATAGACCTCGACAAGGTCGCCCACCTTGAGCGAACTGTCCTGGCCGGAGGAGGCAAATTCCTTGAGCGCGACACGGCCATCCGATTTCAGGCCCACATCGATCAGCGCAAAGTCGTTCTCGACCTCGACAACAGTGCCCTTGACGACAGTGCCTTCGAGCGACGGACGGTCCTCATGCGACAGCCAGGCATACATAGATTCCAAGCGGTACCAATCTGCAAGTTGCTGCAGTCTCTCCTTAAACGCCTCCGTATGCTCGGCGGCCTCGCGGCTCCCCTTAACTTCCGTAATTTTTATGCGGTAACTATCTGTTAGCTGCTGCAGTACCTCTCTAAATCCTTCTCTATACTTCGCACTATACGCCTCAACAAACTCGGCGGCCTTGCGGACCTCTTCTGATTTTCCACCCTGGTCCTCTTTGCGCTCGAAATAGACCCCAACTGAATCCCCGACCTTTGGCCGGTGCTCCTGGCTCTCCACCGCCATTTCTTCGAGCCGCACTTCGATCAGCAAAAATTGTCCACCGACCTGGGCCACGCGACCGAGCGCAAGCAGTGGTGGCAGTGGTGCCATCACGCTGCTGGATTCAGCCGACAATTCCATTGATTCATCCAGCGCGCGGGCTAAAGACCGACTAAGACGCTTCATTGCTGGCATGTCGCTCTCTTTACCTATGCCCTAAGAGTTGCGACCGAGAGGGAAATCGCACCGTCTTCCACCAACTCGAAGATCTCGACCGGCCAAACGAGATTTTCGGAGCCTTCCTTCACCGTCGGCTTTGGGTCGACGAGAAGAATTGCTGAAAGTGATTGCTTCCAACGGATCACGAACACCTCCTTTCCGCCATTGTTGTCAGACTGACCATGATGCTCCGCAACGATTCCCCTGAAGTCGGGATCCTCACTCTCCTTGGACCGCTTTTCAGTTAGAAGATCGAGGTCCAAGCGGGTCATCCGTTCCAGTTTTCTGAGGAATGCGACCAACCTGAACAGTTCTTCGAACTGCTTGGCATTCAGTCCGGCCTGTAAGCCTTCTAACTGTGCACCAAGCGAAGCAGCTTCGCTAACTTCCAACGGAATAGAGTAGTTATGCTTTTCCGTAAATTCCGTCAACGTGCCCCCTCACGATTTATGTTTTAGCACAAAGAAAGGCAACTACCTACAATCTAAGGTAGTAAGACTGGGAAAGAACTCTCGATTTCAGCCCCCGGCGATTGCATATTGGGTGATCGCCCTTTGGAATAGGAGAACGCTAATGTATCTCCCTTTCTCCGCCTTTCCAAACAGCGCATTGCCGCCCAGACATTCTGAAGGCCGAGCTGAACTGGCCACGATTTGCATGCCTGTATGGGGTACTCTCGACCTGCAATCGTCCATGGCACTCAGACTACTTGCTACCATGTCAGAGAAAGCACCATAGATGGCAGCTAGCTCGGGAGGAATACGATCTTCATACCAATCGAAGGGCACGCACTCTCTTACCGGTACCATTGAAATCACAGCGCCACCTCAGCAGGCTGGCTCGCAGTTCATGACGAACATTAGTGCAGTTGCCTCGGTTGTATTCCAAAGAGTTGTTGTCGCCCGTCTGCGGTGCTTGGACGCGCTCTATGGCTTACCCGAACTGGCATGACGTCGCTGCTTCTCGATCTCCTCTTCTGCAGTCAACCGAGCTAGAAGCTTGACAATTTCCAGAAGAGCAGCCTCTGCCTCCGGATCAATGTCGTCATCTGGTCCTACAGGAGGTCCCTCGTATCTAACGACATTTCCTCGTTGATCCAACCAAACGCGCGGTCCCTCGTCCATCGCTTGTCCCCCAATTGTGTTCCCTATTGAACCAAGATTGAGCTGGTTTTGTCGGCAGCTGAAAACACCCTAAGGGGCTAAATCACAAGCTAAGAAGCGAATTTAACCCCCCGTCAAATCTTCGACGTCTCTGGCTAGGCTGCTGATGTCACGTGTGTCGTGACTTGTCCAGTGCGGGCGGTTTAATAGACGCTGGCGTGCTGGAGGCAAGGGTACCAGGGGGCGCGGCCATACCCCAAAGCGCAGTCCGAAAAGCAGAAGCGCGGCCGCCGGCGGCCCCACCGTCGATAAGTTGCTGCTGAGTCTAGCCCGGGGGCGTGGGAGCTAGACCCCAGATGCGATGGCCGGCTCCGAGGAGCATGCTTCACGCGGAAGGGCGGACCGGCTCCAGCTAGAATGCTGGGGCTGGTCGTCCTATCCCAAACGCTCAGGACCCCTCCAAAGAGCATCTAGTAACAACAAACAAAAGCAAGAAGTTCGACCGGCAGTTCATTCAAGACTTCTCCGCAGGTCGTTTGTGTGCCTGACAATGGTGCAAATTACTCACTTGTCTTTCTGACACCAGCTTTACGACACCTATACTCCTGGTTGATAGACGTCGCGCTATTCAACCGTCGGACTCTTGGATGCACTTTGGCATCGCTAAGGGGCCAGCATAGATGACGGTAAGCGATGATTCACTAAGACCTCACGACGCGCGCGCGAGCCAGAAATCATTGCTTCCTCGCAGGATCCACTTTTGCTGCTGTTTTTTCCCGTCAAATCCCCCTCCGTTGGCCGTTGAGTTCCAGCAGGCATAATTCTGCGACACAGGTGTCCTTAGATGGCGGCTCCCACCCCTTCGCGTGTTAACAATACGGCCCTAAATGCGCCTAGAATCAGGGATGAACGTGGTGCAGCAGGCAGCTGTGGGGGTCATCCAAGCAGATGACGATGTACGCTAAGTACTTTTTCGGGTTCGAGCCTGAAAACCGACCACTCATCACGTTTTCCAAGGAAGGCGATCGGAATGCCCTGCTTCGCGAGGCAAGACCCGGCGAAGTGATCGTCTTTGTTGCCACGAGGGGCGCAGAGACACTGGAGCAAGAGCGCGGCATGCTCCTCGGGGCTGCAGAGATCGGAAACAAGAGCATAAGAAGCGAGGAGGTCATCAACCTGTCAATGGTGCCGACACATCACTTCGTTACTGGCCAGTATAGATGGCCAGTTGCGATCCCCATGCTCAGAGCTTGGCGATTTGAACCACCCCAGCCGGCGCGAGAAGTGCTGCGACATCCCCTTCGAGGAGACGCCCAAGTGCGCGCTGTACCACTCCCACCAGACGATGAGGCCGCAGTGCGCGCCCTCAACTGGGTAGAGATCGAACTACCTGCGAGCGAAGAAATCAGTCTGCAGCGTCAACGAAACAGGGTATTCGCTGCTCGGCAGACACGCCCAGGGCCGGTTGTCGGACCGGGAAGCCACACCGTCGATCGCCAGCAACCCGTCCGAGCCTGGACGTATGCGATGCGGTTCGGTGACTCGTCGATCTGGAAAATCGGACGCACTACCGACCTTGGTACCCGACTCGCGCAAGTGAATGATCACATCCCCGTCGAGCTACTTGGTCAGAGTTGGCAGGTTAGTCTGACGCATGAATGGCTTACCTCAGTGGAGGCTCAGGCAATGGAGCAGCGCGTGCTCAGTTACCTCTCGATGCATCGAACACAGGGCGAACGTGTGAAGTGCACCAAGGCAGAATTGGAGGAGGCCTGGAAAGCTTCCCTTCTTGAACTCAATGTCTAGAGAACGCTGCTGTTGCAACGTGCCATTTCAGCTATCATGAAGTCTGCTGATCTAACCTAAGAATGCCGCCATTCTTCCCAACGACGCTGTTGGGCCAAACGTATTCTCTCAATGCCGTCGAGTGTTCGCGGGCCAGTACTCAGGCCGCCGTGAAGCCGGCACCTACCATTGGCTAGCGCTTTCGCTTGGCATGGCTGGCCGTCATACTTGCGACGAGCGCCGCACACCTGCTTGCGTAGTGGCCGTCCTACCAACGCACAGCCTCAATTCACCGATCAAATCAACCTTACAGAACCCGGGACAGCGCTTACCCTAGAAGCCAGCTTTTGCAATGACGACTAGTGGCCGCCAGCAGAATCAAATAGTCTACAACGTAGCTCCACAACCGTGTTCCAGCCCCGCACAAATGTGCTCTACAAGTTTCGCGGATTACCAACCTTCCAGTTTGTCGTTCTCGCTAAATCTCGTGCACAGGCTAACTCGGCCTACACTGATAGGAACGCAGAATAAGACCATATGACAAAACTCACAGACCGCAACTTTGACATGTCTTGGAACAATACCTGTGAATAGACCAGAAATCTTCTCGCCAGATTGGGGGAGTGAAAGCAGGCAACTGTGGTCCGTAGTATTAGCCGCGCGAAATGGCAGCCTGCGAAGTAAGCTCTCTTCTTTATTGGCACAACTGGACATAGATCACTGCAATGCCGATCAGCTTCGGGTTGGTTTCTCTACTTCTCTACTCCTTGACGTCTTAGATGCCGGCGGACAAGCGTGGGTTAGCGATAGTCGTCTCTTCGTCTCGTGGCCAGATTGGAATGGTGACGTCGGTCGAGATGCCATTAAGCGCGCGATGCATTCAGCTCGAGATCTGCGCCCCCTTACGGAGCGCGAGATCGAACGCATTTTGCCTCTGTTCGCTGGAGATATCGATGGCGACACAGTGGCACGTGTGCTGGAACACGGCACCTTTAGACTTGTTTCGGTCGACAATTCACATCCGACTGGTATCCCCTACAAAAAAGCATTTGCGGCCGCGCTTCGCTATTGGTCGATGCCCTATCGAGGGCGCACTGGTCGAATGCGGCGGTTTGTCATGACTGCTCAACACCCAGATTTGGGGCGTCACCCAAAGATAGCAGGTATACTTGAATTGGGTGATGAAGCACCGTTTTGCCGGTGGCGCGACGATTTGCTCGGATTGAGCCCAAGCTCATTTAAGGACTGGCTGAGGGCGCAAAAGACAAGCTCCCGATTTAAAGAGATTGCCGGTGCATCAGCCGAACGACTGCGCTCTATTCGGTCATGTCTTCTGCCAACGAATGACGGAAGGAACTTGGCACGCCTCAGTGCCAAGAGCATTCTCGCAAGGCAGGAAGAGATAGAGCAAGCGGCTAGAGGCCGAAGTCTCGTAGCTGAGCACGAACTTGACGGACTGCGAGATAGGAAGCGCTTATCATATGGAGTTCGTCTCGCTCGCGGCGAGGCAGCGCTCCTTCGCTTGGCTCATCAAGGTCCTGAGTTGCTGTTGTCAAGCTGGGACGTCGAACTGGATCGTGATCTTGGAGCCGGCGTACGGGCCCTTCATGACATCCTCGTGCCTAGGCTACACCTGGAGGCAACGATTTGCGGGGCTGTGCCGCCATTCAGTGAAGCTCTTGGTGGCAAACTATTGATCTCGTTCTTCACGCACCCAGCCATTATCCAAGCTCCGCTACACGGCGAGCGTAAGTTGCTTGGTTGGAGCTTCGATCTCACAAAGTTGGATCGTCATTTACCCAACCATGGAATGCTCTGCCTTACAACAAAAGGCCTCTACCAAGGTCATGCTCCCATGTACAATCGGAGTGCTGCACCAGGTCAGAGTTCCGCAATTCGGATGCGTCATCTTGGAAATACGGGCGGGCATACAACAACCCTCCTTAGCAATAGAACCGCCAAATTCGCTTGGCGGTTTTTGGATGCAATTGAAAGCGTGGACCAACGCGTTTCTACTGTGTATGGGTCCGGTGGCTCAAAACGTCATCGCGCAATTGAGTCGGCCGCAGTGCTTGTCGGTATTTCCAAGAGTCTCACAATGGCGGGAATTCAGCGCCCGGTCTATGGAATGGAGTTCGTGCATAACGCCATTGAGGTCTGTTGGCTGGGGTCAGAACCAAATTGGCGCGTAGAGCATTATGATGACGAGGATGCTTTTTGCACGGCAGCGACAGCATTTTGGCGTGATCGGTGGTTGCAGCGCGCAGCTGCCAGGATCCATGAGTTTGCGATCGCGCCATCGTTTGGGGGTGAATTGAATCAACAATTAAATCATGCCGGTAAACACCGCGAACTCGTTGACACCTGATCTCCGTAACTTCCTGCGCAGTTCGGCAACCAATGTTGAGTGGATGTCGGACGAACTGCGACAAGCCCTGTCGCAGGAGACAGGCCTCGAGAAGGTCGTAAAGGAAGCAGTTTCTAGAGGTCGCACCGTAGTAATCGCTGGAACCGCCGGTAGCGGGAAAACACACCTTCTAAAGGCGTCTGGAGCGCGGGATGGATATCGTGTCATCCCGGATCTCGCCGGACATCCGCAGAATGAATGGCCCGCTTTGTTGGCAATCGGCACGAAAGCCATCATTGCAGGGAACGAAGGTGCCTTTCTGTTGGGGAAGCAGAATGGAATCGAGGCGTTCGAGGAAGTGGTGTCCTTGCTTCATAGCATTCAACGGGGTGTAGCCTGCAACGGCACCGAACCGGTAGTCATTGATGCAGCAGCATTCGACCCGTGCGGCCAACACGTGGTTGCTGACATGCTCGGCAACTCACTGCTTTCAGAATACGTCCAGTCAACTGAAGACCCCCAAAGGGTGGCAGCATGGCAAATGCTGGCCGATCCTGCCGTGCGCGAGCGCGTTGCTACGCTGGTCGAAGTAGCATCTGCAGAGACGGAGACCGATGGCTTCACATTTCGGCAACTCTGGCAGTTTGTTGCTGATCTCGCTGATGGAGGTGAAGGCCAAAAAGGGCTTTGGTTCTGGCGTGTGTTCTATGGCGATTCCCAGGTGTCTAGGCGTATCTGCGATGTCTTCTCTCCAAGTCTGCTGGCGTTACCACATACTGGAAACCATCTCTGGTATAGCGACCTTATTCGGGCATCAACTGACTTCCTGGACTGTTGCCAGGATATCCTCGAAGAGACAATCCGCCCGCCCGGAAGCGTCAGGAATGGCGAATTGTCCGAGGAGAAGTTTGAGATCTTGCGTATCTTGAGTGGGTTCGGTCTTCAAGAATCGCCGATCCAAGGGCTGTTGAAACAAAGCAACGAGTTGTGGACTGCGATTAGAGATGAACAGGATTGCGAACGACTACTGGAGTGTATCAACAATTATATGACATACGGCGTCGCCGCAGGCGGCAGCGATCTCCAACTTTGGATTCAACACGACACGGAGCGGCGCCAACAAAAGCCGCCAATACAATTGTCGATGGGCGTATCTGACGTCTCCGAATTTGAGATTCGTCGCAACCGAGTGGTAGCGAACGCCCCGCGCGGTACACCAGACATGTTCGGAGGTCGATATCTCCTGACTCATCTGAAGTCCGGGGCGGTAATGGCAATCACCAAGGACTTTGTTGAGGGTCTTCTTCGTGGCCGATCGCATCGCACCATTGACCGCCGTAGCGTCGAATACGATTGGCGGCTGCTTAGGTTCTTCAGCCAAGTGGCCGCGGAGGATGCTCAGCACAACAAGTTGCGGGCGGCGTTCTTTGATTTCCAAGCCAGAACTGCGAGTTTCTGCAGTTGGCAATCGATCGGTAGCAGGCTGAAGAGAATTGCAGACGGGTAATGGCTAGTAGTCCCATCGCTACTGAAATTCTCCGACTGGGGAATCCTTGGATGGTGGGCGGCAATGTAAATCGCATTGCGCCTCTTTATGTGTTGCATAACCTCATTGCACCAGACTTCGAGAGCCATCCTGACCAAGGTGCACTGCGAGACCTGGCGATAAATGCGGAGATTGCTGCTAGATCCGCCCTTCGTGAGCGTATTCCAACCCAGGAATCATCGCGCTCTGAACTCTCTCGAACAAGTTATGGTGTATTCGCTCCTGACAGACGAATCTTTCACAACAAAAAAACAGGCGGTGCGTATGCCGACCAGGGTGCACCGTTCCCAGTCGTTGGTGGATTGGCAACGCGTACCGCAAGCGACGACGGGCTAGGCAGGCGGCTGCGTGAGCTAATCGAATGCAAACAAACTGATTGGCAGGACAGGCTACGACTATTATTCCTACCAGAAGCCTCACAGGATCCAGTGACTGGCTTTGCGACGCTCCTCTTAGGTGGCACGCCGGGTTCTGCTCGTGACGATGCGCCGGAGGCGTCCGACCACGCTCCGCAGAATCCGCTTGACGAAGCGTGCGCAAATTTCATCGACAACCTGATAGTCCCGCAGAAAGACGCTCGACGTATTGGAGTTGTTCGCGACCTAGCGATTGGTGCGTTTTTGATGTCAATTGTGCGGTTGGTTGCTGGACCGGTGGTCGAGAGTGGCAAGCATATTCCGCTTGTCTTTGTCTTTGGTGGAATCCCTCCGGGCAACACACATGATGCCCTAGTACATGCCGCATACAGGTCATTTGACGCCTGGATTTCAGCTTCCTGGCGAGCGACAGCCGAGGGTATGGCTCGACGCATTAGCGCAACTCCTACCTTGAGTGACGCAGATATGCATGGTCGGCGAGGTCAATCGCTGAAGATACTCTTGGCCGAAAGCCTTGGACAGAAAACATCCGATATTGATGGAATTATTGCCAGTATGACTCAGGATAGTTCCCATGCGGTCCAGGATGAAGCACTTTGGTGCAGGCAGTTGATGGCATCAAAGACTGTTAGCTTTCCGCCATCACAGTTGTCCCGGCGAATTAGAAACCTAGGATCCAAAGTCGGCTTTGCAGGTCCGGATCGGGGGCGGGCCAATCCCAGGCTGCTTATGGATACACCGTTGCTAGGCGTAATATCGAAAGGTGTAGTCGGCCAAGACACAATGGAGTTTAGAGAGTTTGTGACTCAATTAACCACGCGCTTCGGACTGGTTGTGGGCCCAGGAGTTGAGGAAGAGGTTGTCGATCGTATCGATCTGGCAGGATCCGACGGATACAACGCCTTTGAGATCTTAGCGAACAATCAAGAAATATTTCGCGAGCGGCTACTACGTACCGGATTGGCACGTTCCTACTCCGATTCGCACACCGAAGTATTGGGCTTCAATGTCAGCTAGATCAGATCTCATAGATGTTATTCGGGAGACAACCGATACATCTCTCAAAGCGTTGTCTGATCGGTTGTTGCGCGTCGAGTTTCCGCGGGACTGGCCGGTTGCCGAGGCATTGCAGCGACTCGACGCAGAGTTACCAGTCCGAATTCTGGTTAGGCGGCCATATTCTATAGAGGACTTTGAGGGTTTCGATTGTTCCACCGATCCAGGCGTTGCGACCGCCTGGAGAAACGAAGTACCACGCGACTATGGAATACTCGTCCTCGGTGGAACATCTGGAAATCTCGATGCCGGCCTAAAAGACATTCGTAGTGTAGCAAAGTCTAAGGTTGTTGATGCGTGGTTGGACAAGACCTGTGGTCGTCTATCGGGTAAAGGCGACCTTGGGAAGCAAGAAGTTCGAAGGCTTCTTCGCTGTCTGTTCGATGAGTTAGCCAATGGTGCTGTCGCGGCGTCAACTTTGGCAGAATACCTCGACACTATCGAATCCAAACCGTCCGTTAGCACAATCTGTCGCTCTCTATGGCATGTGGGACTGATGTGCGATGACAAAGTCCTTGATACAGGGCGCGCTGAGCATCGACTTCGCCAAAACCGAGACTTGGTTGAGCAGATCCAGGGACTTGATGATCCGGTTATAGACCAGCGTCTCTCCAAAGCTGCAATGGATCCTGACCCGGCCAAAGTAGAACTCGCTCGACACGCAATCCAGTTTCGGCAGGACGGCAAGCGGTCACATTTGCAGCATATGGATCTAGAAAAGATCGAGGAGTTGCTACGACTTCCTACTCCAGACCCAAAATCGACAAGCCTAGATTTGACCAATGTACTGAACTTGCATGCCACCAACACTGAAGCAGTAAAGCAATGCCTAAAAGAATTATTTGACAGCTGGGATACTGGAAATATTTCCGATAGCATTGAAGCTACAATAGAAATAAATGATGAACAAATCGCCGTTTCGATAATCCTAGACCCCAAGCCACGACTGTCAAACGACCAGCAAGATCAGGACGACGCGGGCAGCGGCCTTGATTTCACATGGAGTGGCTCGGGAAACGAAGACTTTATACTAGCTGCACAAAGTAGCTCTCTTAAACCGGAAGGAATAAGCCCAGATCAATACTTCTTAGACGCCCACGGCAATATTCCAGATGAAGATGCTGTGCACACCTATCTCGAAGCCCGAAGTGAACTGCATCGTTACGAGCCCTGGCTCGAGAATGACGCATTCGCTCTTCTTTTGTTGAATGAAGAAGCTCGCGAAAGGGTATCAGATTATCTCGACGCTTGGGCAGCGATGGCGATCCATGCAGCCAAACTTGACGATCGAAGGCAATACCAAGAATTTGTCCAAGTTGTCGAGACGGTACAAGGTCCAAGTGAAGAGGATGGAGCACCACCTTGGATCACACTAGGAACTCTTCACCCCTACAGGCTTGACCCTTTCAGGCGAACTGCCGAGGAGGTTCTCAAGCGAATCCGTACAGATCATTTTGTTGATCAACTGGGCGACGCCGCTAATTGGATGCTAGATCGCAGTTATCCATCTTACCCTCAGATTTACCGTGGCAACTCAGCTCTCTATCTTGCCTCGACAAAAGGATTGGTCACATTCGAGAGTAATTCTAGCAGCTATATGCCGCTAGCACATGATGGTAGTGGATTGGACCGTATATTGAGGGCAATTGAGGGTTTCTCACCATGGCTACATGGCGGAATGAGTCTTTTGGTGGTGGACCCCCCATTGGGCGGGGGTGTTCAAAAGGCACTCGAAAAGGCGCGACGGCGCCATTCGAGCATAAGCACAAGCAGTCCTCACATTTACCATCAAGCAACTGGTGTCGAAGCAGACCCGCTAGAGAAATTCAACGGTGATTTGCGGTATCTCTCACCGACGCCCGACCTGAGCGATGTAAGCCAGTTTCCGCCCACCAATGTAGTATTGCGCTTTGTACCAGGCCCGTCAGGATCCGGGGAGAAGGCAAGTCAGAATTGGGCAGCCACACGAGGCTGTCATCTCGCATTAGCAATCGATGAAAAGTCGACCGAAAACCCATTCCGGAGCAAAACAGTTCCTCAGATTAAGATCGACCCGAGATTGGGAAACACAATCGTTTTGGCTGCTCAAAGGATCTACCAAAAACTACTGGGTGGTCAGTCTCCAAAGTTTGCAGCTATTCGCCCAATGTTAGGGACTGATGAAGCTTCAGTTCTGACCCAACTGGCAGAAACGACGGATTGGGTGGTGTTCGCTGCACCCGGACCACTAGGTCTAATTTCGCCTGGAACAATAAATACAAACCTCAAGTTTGTTGGACGCAGCAACATGGGAGCATATGGGCTGTATGTTTATGCAACCGATGAATTGTTTGCCGTCAGGCGATTCTTTGATCGGCATTTTCAGAAGACCCCCGTTGCACAGATTCCAGCTGATGTAATGGTCGGACAGCTTGTTGAGAAAGCACAGTTTTCTGGACGAGCGGTTTTGTTTTCTGCACTTGGTCGTGTCGATGCTGAAGTAGCAACGCTCGTCGCGTTAGAGATTGCACAGGAGGATGCCGAAGTTGACGACTGGGATTTCATACTTTCTTTGGATGAACTAGCTTGGACTCGGGCCTGGCTAGGTGATGGACAGCGCGCGGATTTTGTTCTTGTGCGAATAAGATCAAATGGATCTGTGCTTTTTCGTGTCGTTGAGAGCAAGAGCAAAGAGGGTGGCAAGGCAATACCGCTGGATAAACAAAATGAACCGTACAAAGAAGCACTTGAGCAAGTTGAATCATCACTTGAAGCGCTATCTCAAATAGCGAATGCAGAAGACCCAACGCTTGACGAGGACTTACGCTTCTCAAGCCTGATTGAACAACTTATGGCGTCGGTGCTTGCACGAACTAGCGACACAAAGCAAGGGCCGGCCGGCGGTGTGCCACGAAAAGAACTGTTCAATGCAATCAATGCGCTGTCTCGGAGGGACACTCGTGTCGTGTTCGAAGGCTACGCAGTCCTCACCCAAAGCGGCGTTCGAGAACCACGTAGAGAAATCATAGTCGCACAAGATAGGCGGTTGATCTGGGCTGGCGCCCCGGAAGTAGAGCGTGTTTTTGACGCATCAGTTGGCACCGTCTCACGAACGGCAGATCAGGACTCAGGGCAAACCAACGACGCTCCACCTGCGGTAGTGTCCGCGCGCCAATCTAACGAAAGTTCAACTGATGAAGGGTCTGATGAGAGAAATGGATCAGCACAACTCTTAAGACCTGAGGGGAAAGAAGAACATGATCCCGCAACGGGTCCTCTCGAAGACGCCAGCGCGTTGCTTGCAAGAGACTTTATCGCAGCGGCCAGGATTCATCGGATTCCCATTGCAGACGATGATCCAGTCTACATACAGCACGGTCCGTCGCTCTTGGCGGTTGGTATTCGATTGAGAGAGGGAGCCACTCTGCAGCCACTGCGATTGAGGCTTGCTGATATCGCTCGCGATATTGGGATTGGCGATCGTGCCAGCCAGGTTGAGGTAGACAACGATGCGGAGCCTCGGACTGTTCGGGTCTTGCTGCCTCGCAGTGTTCGAGAGTTCCCGTCGCTTCCAAACCTGCCGGAGAACCCAAAGTTAGAGGAAGGCTATCTTCCTGTTTACATAGGCCGAGCGATGGACGGTTCGGACTATCTTTCAACCGTTGAAAGCTGGCCACACATGCTAGTCGCAGGAACGACAGGTAGCGGCAAGACAACCTTCGTCAGAACCATTTTGCATCAGCTTTCAGGGTATGGACCTGAGGCTTTGCAGACAATAGTCGTGGATGGGAAAGGCGACACAGATTATCTGGGGCTAATGGGCGAAGCGATGTTCCCTGCAGATTGGCCCGGGGTTCAGCTCGGTCACGAAAAGTCTGTGGATGTCCTAAGGTGGGCCGTAGAACAGATGGCGGAGCGCCAGGAAAAGATCCACGAAATTGCAAGACGTTCTGCTTCCCCACAGGGTGTCAAAGTGACGGACCTGTACAAAACAGCAATTGAAAGGGGCGAGGCACCCGAAATTGCTCCGTTAGTCATCGTGGTTGATGAATTTGCCGACATTATGCTTGCCGGTAAGAAGAGATCAGATGAATTTGAAGAACTTGTCCAGAGGGTCTCTCAAGTTGGCCGATCAAGGTTGATCCATCTCGTGCTTGCCACTCAACGGCCAGACAAAGAGACAATCCGCGGAGCCATTAAAGCAAACCTAAATGCGCGTGTAGTTTTCAGGCTTCCTACGCAAGCGGATTCGATGACTGTTATGGGCCGCGCGGGTGCAGAGAAACTGATGCTAAAGGGCGATATGCTGTTTCAGCAGGGCACCGGGTTACCGCTTCGATTGCAGGGCTTCTCACTTTAGATTTCGATAGATCTCTGCGCGCTTCTTGCACGCAACACTGCTCTGCCTGCCGAGCCAGAAACGCGTCTTAATTTAGGTCGATAGGCACACTGCGGAATTGACAATTCAACGAGTATAACAAAGCCCACCGTCGGCTAGTATTTTGATCCCATCTAGCCTAGGTAGGGTGACTCAACCTTGATATCCTCTTGTAAATTGAGGCCGCATACTGGGAGCGGTCGTTACCAAAATGTAGCCGTCGGTGACAGTTTGGGCACACGGCTACAGCGTTGTCGATTGTATCCGGTCCCCCATCGGCCAAACGATGCATGTGATGCGTTTCAAGGTACGGTGTGTTGTTGGTGCCTTCAAATGGGGCCTTCTCTCCGCATGCCTCACAAGAACCTTGGGCAACATCCAAGATCCACGCGCGAACAAGGGGATCTCGGAGATAGCTGGTGCTCTCTCCCGTCGTTGCCCTCGGCTTTGGTTGTCCCCGTGGTCGCCCCCTGACTAATCCCTTGCCCCGCTTTGATCGTAACCTTACCGACCTAGTTTCGAGTTCTCGCAGGTCTGCTGTCAGTGCTAGGTCTGCCTCATCGACTGCACCTCTTTCTGCTAGGATTTCCCTCAGACGGTCTTTGACATTCGCACCCACGTTGGATGCGGGTTTGTACCCTTCGACCCAAGGCAAGCACAACTCGTGCAGGACCGCAGAGATATTCTGCATTCTGTACTCGATGGCCCCCTTCGACCGGGCCGAAAGTGGTCCGCTTCGTAGTTCACGATTCAGTTCGGCCTTACTATATGGGTTGCCGGCCCGTTCTTCATTCAGCATCGCCAGGTAGGCATCGACGGCAGTTTCAAGCTCCCGTTTGGTCCAGTCTACACCTGTGGCCATGGCGCCAACGTCTCCCTATTCCGTATCAAGCCTGCGTTTCTTGCCGCCTCCAGTCTGTTCCATGAACAGTGCCTTGGTTTTTTGTAATCATGCCATCGGCTTCGGATCATATGGATCGAGGTAATGATCTAATTGACACTAGGTCACTTACGTTCCCTCACGGATAGGCGAAGGCTTGGCATTCGATCTCGTGGCTGAGATCGCTTCGCCAACATAGCAGAGGGTTGCCTGTTCTAGTCCGCTTCGGCTTCCGCTAGTCGCAGCCATTCCGCCCGATGGTCTTCGGTGAAGAGAAGCTTAACTGCATCCTCTACGCCTGGAACTTCGACCTCAAAGACCGCAGTCTCGATTGCTGCTGTGCTGCCAAATGATTCGCTACGACGTCCTTCACCGGCCAAGGCGTGAGTTATCATGTCGCGCGACAGCAGGCCTCCGAGTTCTTGATGATGAAGATGGCAAAGCACAACCATGTTGCCTAGATGCCGAGGCCCACTCGCGGCATACAGGTCTGCGTGATGAGTTTCAATTAGCTTCCCCCGTTGTTCAGCGTGCTCGACATAGCTGCCTTGAGGCGCGAGTTGGCCGACGGATGCCTCCGCGAGGCATCTCTGACAGTGAAACGCATATGTCTCCCTGATCCATTCAATGTCGGCCCTTTCGTTTGCATTGTATGGCCTCGATTGAGGTTTGTTGATCTCCCCCCGACCACGATCTGCTCCTACTCGATCGCTTCTGGAAGTTTGCTTCTCAGTCCGAGGTGTTGGTGGCGGGTTGACAGACGGCAGATTTCGAGCCGGATCCAATCTTACGGGAGCGTGTCCACCAAGAACGGAAGGCGTATTCTGTGCCTCAACTAAGTCGGGTTCATCCCCAATCTGATCCATTGTGGGCTGAGCGCTTTCCTCATCCGGACCTTTGGCTCTGTATGACCGTACAGACAGCGGCTCGGCATAGTAGGCTGTGCGAAGTGCCTGATGGTGCAAAGGCTCGGCCTCTGGCTGAAATACTCTGTCCGCTGCTACAAGTTGTAGCATCCGCCCAATTGGGTCGATGACATCGGATCTCAACCAAAGAACGGAGCTTTTGGGATCAAAACCGCCATCTCGATCGACCGAGATGGTCTTGCTGCCTATCGAGTAGGTGGCGCTAATACTGTCTGCAAGCCTAACCTCCCGTACCTCACTCAGTCGGTGGCGCCAATTGCCACGCATCAGGTCTGGTAGACCGCTTCCAATCCTTGCAAAGAGCTTAGGGAGGTCGTTGCAAAAACGCTCAGACTGGACATGACGCATGCAATTTGCGATCTGCTCGGGCAAATCATTCGTTGTGTGACCGAGTGCCTCTACAGCAATGGGCGTCTTTGCCAACTCCCTTAGAGATCGAACGCCTATATCGGCTAAGAATTGTGTCAGAGGCTCTCTAATCTCTTTGGCCTCATGGATTGCCAGACCAATTGTTGTGAGCTTTCTTATTTCGTCGCTGAGTGCAGAATCATCGGGAATTAGGATCCGGCTCCTTTTGATTTCATTGAGGGATGCCAGTCGAATCTCTCTTCCAAAGTGCGCCGATATGATTCCGAGTCTCGGATGATCCGATGCCCAGGCCCGCGGGCCATTATCGTGGACAAGGTGCAGCAAAGAGGGAAGAACATGGTCCCGTTTCGTCTTTTCGTCCTGCTCATTCAGCCACCTAAAGTAGGCAACTGAGGACGAAAGAGTAGGAAAGGCGTTGGTTACGCCGACATGGATGTAGGCCCTTTGTACCTGCTGGCTCAGCCCGCGCGATGGTATCGAGATCTTCCAAGTGCCCCAGTGATTACCTCGGTTGGATTTGAAAGCGACGCGGGAGGGTGCTAGCCACATTTCATCGTGAGGGATTATGGGCAACTGCGATAAGCGGTTTGTTGCAGAGATCAATTCGCTTGACCATTCAGTTTGCATCAATGCCACCAATCGATGGGGAAGTGCATCTTCGTTCGTGGTATCCAAGTCAAGCGTCTCGACCAGCATATCCAGAGTAGGCGTATCAAGCGGGCAGGACAGTTTGTCTAAATTTGGATTATCGCTCTCGGGCGCCAAGAGGAAATTGGCCATAACTTGCATATTGCGGACAACCGAAGACTGCCGAACCAACTCCTCACGTGGCGCAAGATCTCCCTCCTCGTTTATGGCCAACAGTTCCCCGACAGCCTCCGAAAGCGACGCCAATAGAGCGGGTTCCTGCAGCAGCACTTGTAAGCCCGCTTCGACTGACTGCCAGTTGCCGTGTTGACCTAGCGTGGACACGCTTTCCCACCATTCGGCAATTTCCTCTCGATTTGGCAACTTTCGAAGGTAGCGTGGGTTGCTTCGATACCTTGAGGTCAAACCCGAATCGATAACGCTTTTCGATGGCCGCACAATGTTGGACCCAAGGATCCCTGCGATTCGATCAGGAGGAATGCAGAGGTCCCCCAATCGGTGTAGAAGCCCATCGGTGCCTGGCCATATTGGCAATTCGGCTAGCGAATCCAATTCGGAAGCAGTGAATGCCCTTGGCCGCTGCCTTCTAGTCTTCACAAGCCAATGCCAAAAACGCTTTCGCGTTCTGGCGCTAGCGAAGATTAGGAGTTCGTCTGATATAAAATCCGAGAAGTCATATCCAGAAATTCTCCACGGATCTCGCTTTAGCAAGCTGTGCTTGGCGACTTCCGGGTGCAATATGAAAGGGAGGTCGAGACCCGGAACATCCGACGGAACCGTCGAACTTGATCGCAGTTCCTTAAAGTAGACTGCTCGGCTGTTTGTGTCTGGCAGCAGTATATCGTTCTTATCATCGCTCTCGCAGCCTACAGCTTCGATTAGATCTAGCAGGGCGTTGGCTGTTTTCGGATTTGAGTAGGCTTTCCGGCGGGCTCCTTCGCTCCAATCGAAGTACTGATTGCCCCACCCTTGAGCGAGCGCAAAAGCATCATACTCGTCAAACGTAATCCAAGGATCATTCGCACCCAGGGTCTCCCCCCAATATTGGATCAACATCGCCAAAATGCGATCGTCAATCCTCGGATCCAGTTGGGGCTCAGCCTCTGGACACAACCGAGCAAGCGCGATTCGGGCGGAGCGTTCGCATCCATCTTTCGGGTTTTTTGGATAGGGAATCACGCATCGTCGCGATTTGGTATCTCGCAACAGTTTCGGTTTCTCGGTCGTCTTGCTGGATTTTGCCTTCTTTTTCGACAGAAGCAGCAGGGCTTCTTCCTTTGTGACTGTTGGCAGCGCGCGTATGCGAGCAATCCTGGCCAGAGTACTTCGCGCGGCATCTTCATGGATCTCATCATGTCTACGCGGACTCAGGAGTAGGGCGAATCCACTTGTCCCCCACCGAGGTACCAACTCATTCGCGATGACGTCTGCAAGAAGATCGAGGCAAGCCTCCCGGATCTCTAGGTTCCGTTCGTCATCTCCAACTGGACTATGCCGCCGTGTATCGGATCGAAAGGGCCCACGAAATACGCATCCGACACCGCTTTCAGCTGCCGCATTACCAGTGGGATAGGCTATTGGATAGCCTAAGCCTGTCGAAACAGAATCAGGATTCCCATCATTAAAACAGGACCACTCAACCTCGACCCTTGTCTTTCTGCCATCTCGGAAGTAGCTCGGCACCTGCGTGGGACGTAAGTTTTTGAAAGTACGCGCACGGCACGCTGCCTCAGCGCGAATCGACCGACTTGCGACTCCCTCAACATTTGAACTGATGACACACCGACGCGTGTATCGGACGAAAGCCTGCTCACCGACTCCTTTCTTTCTAAGGCGGACCGAGAACTCGAACTTTGCTGAACCGAGCGAATAGTGCTTTAGCTCGAGCGTATATCTTCGCCGAAAACTTGGATGAACGAGACCGATGAACATTCGATGAGCGCTGCTACAGGCTTCAACAAACAACTGCCTAAGCTCTTTGTCGCTCCAAGGCTTGAGTCGAATTGGCTCTCCTCTCCTGACCTCGAGTGCTTCTTGGCGCAATTCGATCTCGATTCGACACCCCGTTTCCGGCATTGAACTGCCAAGAGGTGGTGCCAAAGAGGTAGGTCTCTCAAAAGCGTTGGGATGTGGCTTGCTACCACGCTTGCCATCATAAAGTGCTCGCTCGGTCCAATAACCGCCCGACAGAACCCTAATTGTGTCACCGAGTTGAAACCCGGTATCCAGGCCATGATTCTTGATACCGATTCCACCTCGTTTCGCCTCTACCTCGAAGCCTGCTCCCTGAACAAAACTGAGACGCTCCCACCCCTTTTCATTGACCGGACTGCCGTTACCCTCGGCAACGATCCTGTCTGCCTCGAAACTGATTTGTGTGTGGGTAGCTCTCTCGTCAAAATCGTTCTGAACAAACTCTGTAATGAGATCTCGGGCATCGAGTTCGCCGACGAGTTGCCAGAAAGAGCCTGCAATGTCAGCTTGCGTGACCCTATTAGGTAAGACTGTGGTTCCAACACTCATTGCAGCAACCAAGCAGGACGCGGTGGACCGCACTGCCTCTAAGCACATTAAAGAGAGTTAATCGAATAGCGGTGTTGCCTACTTCAGCAGTCAGTATGCCTCGCCGATACTTTGTACTCGCCTGAGAGTGACATTATAGGCGTCCAGCAACCTCTTGGCCCATAAGGCGTCCCGAAGCAGTCTTCCATTCTCGGTTCAACGAACCTACACCGAGTCAGCTAAACAAGCCTCCTCGTGTTATTACCCGTCAGCAACCATTCTTCGTTGTTAAGACTAGGTTGGTGGATGACTTCGGACCTTGTGGAGGCTAAGGATATCGGCTCGTTGCCCAACCGATAGTGTCTATTGCACTACTGAACAACGCACATCGTCTTCAAAACCAAGAACCGTTGTTTCTATGTGCTTACTAGGTCTTTGGCTACTCCAATAGCGGATTAGATATTCGCTTATAACTCATTGAAATTATTGGTGCGGGCGGCCGGACTTGAACCGGCACGGGCACAAGGCCCAACAGATTTTAAGTC